>JAESGI010000028.1_pt1 | contig 297323 bp, 269 predicted proteins | sample 9269671 | NCBI WGS metagenome assembly JAESGI01 (sample SAMN14515641, study PRJNA621666) | algae metagenome | isolation source: Nostoc indistinguendum CM1-VF10 and co-occurring heterotrophs from gravelly... | place: USA: Clark Mountains, San Bernardino, California | collected 1998-06-05 | reverse complement strand
AAAGACAACTGCATCAAGGTGGTTATGACGGCATGAGCGGTGCTCTGGATGACGTCCTTGACAGGATAGACTGCGTCATCGTCGGCGGTGGCCCTGCGGGGCTTACCGCCGCCGTCTATCTCGCCCGTTACCGCCGGCGAGTGCTGGTGTTCGATTCGGGAGAGAGTCGAGCGGGGCTCATTCCAGAGAGCCATAACTACCCAGGCTTTCCGAATGGTATCTCCGGACATGGTCTGCTCACGTCGCTCAGGGCGCAGGCGACCCAATATGGCGTGACGATTATCCCATCTGAGGTGACGGCGCTGGAGCGGTCCGGCTTGGGCTTCAGGGTATTGCACGGTTTAGGGGAGACAGAGTCGAGATTCGTACTGGTCGCAACCGGAATCGTTGACCAACATCCAGAAATGGACAACTTGGCCGACGCCATTGCGGACGGTCTAATCAGGTATTGTCCTGTTTGCGACGCCTATGAGGCTACCGATAAGAAGATTGCAGTATTTGGCGCAGGAAGCGACGCCGCAAGCAAAGCGAAGTTCCTGCGAGCATATTCAGCAGACGTTGCTTGGCTACGCTCAGTAGATGAAAGTCCTTCGGATCATGATAGTGCGATGGCGAACGACGTGGGTATTGATGTCCTGAACTCGGTCGACAAACTTGAGAGGGCGGACGGGGGCATATGCGCTCGATCGGGCGGCACGACCTTTCGCTTCGATCTTTTGTACCCCGCGCTAGGCTGTGACGTCCGTTCCGAAATCGCATCGAAGCTGGGTGCGCAGACGACAGAAGTCGGTTGCTTGTTGGTTGACGAGCATCAGCAAACCACGGTTAAGGGTCTCTATGCCGCGGGCGACGTCGTCTCGGATCTGCATCAAATTGCGGTCGCCACCGGTCATGCCGCTATCGCCGCAACGCACATCCATAGAATGCTGGAGCCACGATTGCGCCTGCAGCAGGCCGAGAAGATAGAAGCATTCCAACCTGCTCCGCAGTCCGCTTGAACTCGAGGCGCCGGGCCGAACGCGATATTCTGCCGAGAAATTATCTGAAGGATGGAACGCGGTCATTGAGCGTCTGTTCAGCCGTCATATCAACGGAGGACAACCATGGACCGCAGAAACGCTCTTTCCCTCATCGCACTTTCCCTCGTCGTGCCGTCAATGGCTGCGGCCGGCGCCGCTGACAGCGCCGAGATGGACCACGTCGCGCGTACCCTCGCCGCCGGTGCGGTTTCGCTCGAATCCAGCAAGCTCGCCCAGACAAAGGCTCAGGATGCCTGGGTCAAGAAGTTCGCCGATTACGAAGTCGCCGAACAAACGACCATTGCGGAAGTCTTGAAAACAGTGGGCGCTACTCCGGCCAAGCCCGACAAAATGGCGTCCATCGACATGCTGAAGAATTCTGCAAGCTTCGATGCCGACTACATTGCCGCCCAACTGGATGGCCACGCCGAGCTGCTGAAAATCCAGGAGAGCTACATCGCCAAGGGCAAGGATCGTGCTCACATTGGCATGGCGAAACTCGCGCGCGGTCAGATCAAGGAGCACATTGATCTGCTGCAGACCATCAAGAGGAATATGAAGGCATAATGCCGTGCCGCGGGTGCCGGGTCGAAGCCTGGCACCCCCAACACGATTTCCAGCCATGGTTTCGGTTTACGCCGTGAGCGGCATGAGAACGACGATACGGCGCGGTCGAATATCAACGAGTCCATTATCCTCGTCAGCGATTTCGAGCACTCGCGACGGGATATCGTTAAGTTCGATTTGCGTATTCCTGCTGGCGGATGGTCTGCCTCGAACAGGCTGCTTAGCCGAACAAGAACCACGCGGCCACGCCGAGCAGCGGGATGATGGCCACGGCCAGCAACGGCGCCGGCTCGTTGGCGGTTCGCCTTTGGGTACTGGGTTCATCTAACGCAGCTATGGAGAGCTTCTTCTCGTCGTCGAAGACGGAGCGAACCGCACGCAAGATCTACCGAACAAGGAACGAAGCCAAGGCCGATGTGTTCGACTACATCGCACGCTTCTACAATCCAAAGAGGCGACACTCGACCATCGGATATCTGAGCCCTATGGAGTTCGAGCAGAGAGCGGGATTAGTCTAAGTCGGTGCCAACCATTTTACGAGACCAAAGCGAATATGAGAGCTACCTCCATGCGCTGATCCGTTCGTAGGTTATCCCCGATGACAGCTATATTTGGTGGACTATGCGCCCGTCCCGAACCACTGTAGAAGATCCGAGAACGTAGCAAGCACGCAGGTCAGGCAAGCTGACATCTGGCTGGTATCAGGCAATGCGCTACTTTGTCGATGCTGTCCGGAGCGCCAAAGTATCGCCCGTTCGCTGCGAAGCCAGCAGGCTCTCGCCTATGTATGAAACACACGAAATCACCTCAAGCTACTCTAACTAATGTCGAATCGCCGATCAGGCAAAGTGTCCGGTTTGATACCATCGATACCTTGATGCCAAATGATATTGCGGGCGTCGGCAAGACGCAGTTTCCTACGTAACTGCCGCGACGCAGAGTGCGCAGAAGCGTCTAGATCGCGACTGTAGCCATGCGAGTCCCGCGACCGAACGGCGTTCTTCCGGAATCGAAGAGGGCATCCATTGACTGGGCGATCATACCACTACGCGATCTTACGACTGGATCAAGCCAGTCGACAACTCGGGATCAGCGCTACGAGCAGGAGGAACTCATGATTGAAGTGGACTTTGATAGGATGATCGTCGCGCTCCTCGATGAGAGAGATCCGGTTCTCTTGGAAGAAATAGTCTGCCATTTCGCAAACCTGCACGATGTTGAGGTACTCGAGATCATGCGCCGACGAGAGAAAGAGCTCATCGTCAGTTTTGTACAAATGAGGGACGGCATTTTCGATACGGGCCGGTGGTTCGACATCGAGGCTGCAATTCGCCTCTGTCACAAGCAGGTCGCCCTGATCGACGCAACACTTGCTTTCGTGCGGCAAAAATGAAACAGCCGAACCGATCAGTGCAGCCGACGGCGACATCGGCGGTGCTGATGGCTTTCGATGTGACGCAGCATCCCCGGACATCTGGGCTACCGCATATTGTTATCATTGGAGGCGGCTTCGGAGGAATTGACGCCGCTCGCACACTCGCGGGCCTACCTGTCGATATCACCTTAATCGATCGTAAGAACCATCATTGCTTTCAGCCGCTGCTTTATCAGGTCGCGACTGCATCCCTAGCTGCCCCTGACGTGGCCTGGCCAATCCGCTCACTGCTGCGGGCTCAGGCTAATGTCAACGTCGTAATGAATGAAGTCATTTCGGTAGATAAGGCGAATCGACATGTTACTTGTGGCGATGGCCGAAGATATCCATTCGACTATCTCATCGTTGCAACGGGGGCGACGCATGGCTATTTCGGTCATCCGGAATGGGAGCAGTTTGCGCCGGGACTGAAGACGATCGAAGACGCCACGCGAGTTCGCTCGAGCATGCTATCGGCCTTCGAAAGAGCCGAAACTGCAACTGAATTGACGGAGCAAGCGTCGTTATTGACCTTTGTCGTGATCGGTGGCGGGCCGACCGGTGTAGAAATGGCCGGCTCGATTTCAGACCTCGCGCGCAATATACTTGAGGACGAGTTTCGTCATATAGACACCAGCCGGGCCAAGGTGATCTTGGTCGAGGCCGGTCCTCGCCTGCTGGCGGCTTTTCCAGACAGGCTCTCGCGGTATGCTGAAAAAGCACTGAAAGCGCGCGGAGTAGAGGTAACGCTCTCGGACGCTGTTACGGTCTGTGACGCGGACGGTGTAACGCTCAGGAGTGGCCGGCGGATCGATGCCGGCTTCATGTTCTGGGCTGCGGGTGTTCGCGCGTCTCCTGCCTGCAGTTGGTTAGACGCTCAATGCGACCGAGCTGGTAGAACCAAAGTGAATAGATTTCTTCAAGATCGGGATAGCAGTCGAGTTTTCGTAATCGGCGATACTGCATCGGTAGAGCAGGACGGTAATGCTGTTCCTGGTGTCGCTCCGGCGGCAAAGCAAATGGGTGCTTACGTCGGTCGTTTCATCGCGCATGAGATCGCCGGAAAGCCAACGGAGCCGTTTATCTACGTTCACCAAGGGGATCTCGCAGCCATCGGTAAAGCCGCGGCGATTGTGAAACTACGGAAATTGGAGTTGACGGGATTTGTAGCGTGGATCTTTTGGGGAGTGGCACATATCTATTTCCTGATAGAACGAAAGAGTCGCGTGGTTGTCGCGCTCAATTGGCTGGTAGAATACTCGATGAGCAAACGCGGCGCTCGCATCATCAGCTGACAAGGTGCGACGACCGCGGTTGTAATCAGTCCTCGAGGTCGCAGGTGCAGCACTGCATGCTCAATGAGCGGAAAATGCAAGTGTCGCAAGTTTAGATCGGTGAGATTAGGCGGGTGAGGTGAAAGAGTATGACTAATGTTCGCAATGTAGACCAGCTCAGGTCGGAGATCGACGCTGGTCGGACGGGCGACAAAGTAGCGTGGCCCGATCCCGCTGCGGCACCGCTTGGAACTGACGAGGAGGCCGGCGGAGCGCCGCCGACCCGCGATCAGGTCCGATTGGCTCAACGTTTGGAAGGCGAACCAGAGCCGAGCGGACGCAAGGCAGTTGCAGGAGGATTGGGGCCGGCATGGTGGATCATTGGGGTCGCTACGTTGATCGGCAGCTGCGCTGTCGCGGTGCCAATACTTACAAGATAGTCTCGGCCGGTGGGAAATGATTTAATAGGAACTGGCGTTTCGGCGAAGGGCGCTAAATGTCAAGTTAGTATGCACATACAACCTTCAATGGATTATGCATCATGCACAGAACCAAAATTCTCGCTGCGGTTATCTGCGTTTTCCTGCTCGCAATAGGGATAATCTTTTACGTGTTTCCGCCAGGCGAGGTAGCGACTGACCCTGACAAAATGGATCGCGGTGTCAGCGCGATGTCATATATTCCAGTTGCGTTGATGTGGATCGGCTCTGCGTTCTTGGGAGCCGTCTTGGCCTACGGGATTGTTCATACCAAGAGACGCTCGCGCCGGGAAATGCGAGATACCCAGGCAGGTACCAAGGAGCTGTATCGACGCGAGGATGCGGATAGTCGTGGCGCTTGATGTCGGCCCGCTATTTGCGAGAAGCCGATAGCGACGCAACAGCTAGTTGTTCGGCGGCCTCCAGGCCCAATATATTCCGAGCTGAGACTAGCATTTTTGGGACGCATCTCTGATCGGAAAGTGCGCCTACTAAACAAGAATACCGTGCGGCACTGCGCAAGTGGCAGGGATAGCCGAAAGGAGCGTCGCCGCTGCACGAGGCCGATTGCCTTCGTCGCCTGACCAGACCGGTAGCTCGATCAGCTAAGGAATCGCGCGTTCGGCGCTGGCTCAGCGTTAACCGCTCCGCCAGAGCGGCATTCATTGACGGCGCACGAAAGTCAGGCGCCGTCTCGTTCACGGAAAAGTAGACGGGCCGCTCTAGCGGATCCATGGGCCGCTCTGCAGTGCGCGGTAATCAGTAGCACCGCTTGAATAGGTAGCTAAGAAGCGCAGATGCTAGGATGATGAGTAAGCGATGTTCTCAGGCCACGGCTCTGAGATCTTGCGTTCTGTATGTCCATGGCAGCACTGCGTCGATATCGCGATCGGGATGGCCGTCGATGATCCGGGTGAGGACGTCGGTCAGATAGCCGAGTGGATCTACTTCGTTGAGTTTGCAGGTCTCAATCAGTGAAGCGATGGTGGCCCAGTGGTCGGCGCCGCTGTCGGAGCCAGCGAACAACGCATTTTTCCGGTTCAGCGCGATCGGGCGGATAGAGCGCTCGACGGTGTTGTTGTCGAACTCGATGCGGCCGTCGTCCAAGAAGCGGGTCAGGCCTTGCCAGCGCGACAGGACGTAACGGATTGCTTCGGCGAGTTTGCCCTTCTGGCTGATCAGGGCAAGCTTTGTGCGAAGCCACGGCTCCAATGCTTCAATCAGCGGTCGGCTTCTCTGCTGCCGAACCAGTCGACGCTCCTCGGCGCTGCAGCCACGGATATCCTTCTCGATTCCATACAGCGCGGCAATGCGTTGAAGCGCTTCGCTGGCAATCGGCGCAGGACCCGGAGTGGCAAGGTTGTAGAAGTTACGCCGGACATGGGCCCAGCAGAACGCCAACTGCACGTCGCCGCGTTCGGCCAGCTTGCCATAGCCGGCATAGCCGTCGACCTGCAAAATACCCTTGAAGCCGTCGAGATCGGTGATCGGCCGCTCCGCCTTGCGGTCGGAGGCGTAAACAAAGGCCGCGCCCCGCGGATCCGATCCGCGCCATGGTCTGTCATCGGCGGCATAGGCCCACAACTGGCCGGTCTTGGTGCGGCCGCGACCGGGGTCCAACACCGGCAACGTGGTTTCGTCGGCGAACAGTTTTGACCGCTGCTTGAGCTTGTCGAGCAGGCGTTGGTGGAGCGGAAGTAGATGCCAGGCGGCATGCCCCACCCAGTCCGCCAGCGTCGAGCGGTCGAGGTCGATGCCTTGGCGGGCGTAGATCTGGGCCTGGCGATACAACGGCAGATGGTCGGCATATTTGGAGACCAGCACCTGGGCGATGGTGGCTTCCGTCGGCATGCCACCCTCAATGAGCCGGGCCGGCGCCGGGGCCTGCACGACTCCATCCTCACACCGGCGGCAAGCATATTTCGGCCGGATCGTAACCAGCACCCGGAACTGCGCCGGCACGATATCCAGCCGCTCGCTTTTGTCTTCGCCGATCCGGTGCAATGCGCCCTGGCAGCAGCGGCAGGTCTTGTCTTCGATGTCGAGAGTGGCCTCGATCCGCGGCAGATGGGACGGCAGCGCGCCACGGTTGGCTCGCCGCTTCGCAGCTCCGGCCTGTCGCGCGGCTCGTGTCTCCTGCTCCGCGCTAGCTGCACCACATGCCGCCGCCTGCTCGACGTCTTCCAGGCCCAGCAGCATCCGCTCCTCGGGCAGCGTCTCTGCTCGGCGGCGGGCGCCTCCGCAAGCCTGCGATCTTGGCTGGCCACCAGCACCGCGGCAAACGACGCGCCGGGCCACCTCGTCCAGCGTCAGCTTCGACACGCGAAGTTTGATATTCCCGTGGAGCCGGTCGATTGCCAGTCCGCCGCGCGCCAAGAGCACCGCGGCCGCGCTTGAGCGGAATTCGAAGTACGTCGAGGCGGTGGCCTTCCGGCGGACCGGCGATCCGGACACGGGCGACTTCGGGGACGCCGAGATCATTGGCCGCTACGGCAACACGCCGAACGACCTGCAAGCGCTCTGAGGGCCGGGAACGCCGACATTGACCGTCCGTTTTGCGCACGTGGCGGCCCGTCCCTGCAGGATCCGGCCGCCGCCCGCGGCCTCGGCCTTGCTCATACCCCCTAGGCCGGGGCCGATGGGCTTCATCGCGCTTCGCGTCCCGGTTAACCGCGTGTCAACATCGCAGTGCAGCGTAAAAAGACCTTGATGTAAGTCAGCTGCTGGGCAGACAATCTTCCGCCCAAACGGTCAGCTCCCCAAGGTCGCGTAAGCGGCGGGGGATAGCACCGTCGCTCATGCTCTTGCCCCTCCAAATGGAAGGCAGAGCAATGGCTCAGCATGAATCTCGCAACCGTCTTCTCGCTGCTCTCTCAAGCGATGATTATGCTCTGCTGCAGCCGCACCTAGAGCCCGTCAGTTATAAATTGCGTCAAGTACTATTTTGTGCCGGCGAGCCGATTGACCATGTGCTGTTTCCTGAAAGCGGGCTGATCTCGGTTGTAGCTGATAGCGAGCAGGGGCGCTTTGAACTTGCCAGGACCGGTTGGGAAGGCCTCGTCGGCGTACCTCTTGTGCTGAATGTTGGGCACACGCCGCATACCGCTTTGGTCCAAAGTGGCGGACAGGGTCTTCGGATTCCAGCTCAGCGGCTTTCAACCGCGATCGAGCGGAGTGGCTCTTTGCATTCTTTCTTGCTGCGTTTCGTTCACACTTTCGTGGTGCAGCTCGGTCAGACGGCTTATGCCAACGCCGGCTATGATCTCGAAGCTCGGCTCGCACGTTGGATCCTCATGACCCACGACCGCGTTGATGGTGATGAACTGCATTTAACACATGAGTTTATGGCCACTATGCTCGGCACGGGCCGCCCGGGCGTAACGTTCGCTGTACAGGTGCTTGAGGGCGATGGACTGATTCGAGCTAGGCGCGGTCGAATGATCATCCTCAACCGTCCCGGGCTGGAAAATTTGGCCGGAAAAGCTTATGGTTTGTCCGAGCGGGAGTACGCTCGTCAGTTCCCGGTTAAACAAAATGAGTGACGATGCGATTCTACATGAGCATGCGCTATCGCCATCGTTTTTATCGCGACGAGGAAGGCGATGAGCTTCAGGACTTAGAAGCCGCGCAGGAACACGCGCTTGCTACAGCAAGGGACATGATTCGGCACACTCGTACCCAGATCATTCGTGATTGGTTTGATTGCACGTTCGAGATCTCGGACGACTCCGGAAGGATCGTGCTAACAGTGCCCTTGGGCGACACGGTGGTCGATCGGGAAAATGGAGGTTTCGATGCAGACGTCAATTGAGTGTTCAGCGGGCGCCGCATCGTAAAGCCGGCCACCCTGCTGACGAACGATGGACCGGTCGTCACGTAGCGATAAGTGGTTGTGACTGTCGATATGTCGTAGGAATAAAGTTGCTCCGTAGCCAGTTGTGAAGCACCGTTGTCGCTCGGGAGCTTCGAATGCTTACGACATTAGCGATGCTGGCGGCGCCGGTCTTGGTAGTAACAATCGTCTTGATTGCTGTCTGGATGTCAGAGATGCATGGGATAGAGACGATCTGAAGTGTCATTCTATTATTTTGTAGGTGGCCGCGAACATGCGCGGTCTGCAGGGCCGAAACTCGCGCCAGCCATCGCGGATGACCCAGTCCCCATCTTTTTCGATGTAGTCGCCTCATGCCGCCGGGATTCGAAGGTACGGTGAATCGCCACCATCTTTCTCGACCTGGATCTCGACACGATAGGCATTCGCCTAAGCGAGAATGTCGAGTTCCACGGCCGGCGAGCACGCGAACTGTTTCGCTTCTATGGCCTGGATGCCAGGATCTCTTGCAACGGCTTGAGAGTTCTACGCCTAACATCGAATTCTCATAGTATCTCCTGATAGTTTCGTAGAGCGTGGCTTGTTTAGCCCGCCGGCCGCGTGAGGCGGAGTAGGATGCCGCGGATATTTAGGCAGCGGAAAGGGCGCGGGGGAATGTTAGCTTAAGCTGCGGCGACCAGTTCCAGAAGTGTTCTTGCTGAGATGGGCTCTTCAGTTGCCCGACCGAGAATAATTGAAGAATGGTTGCCCAGCTTTGGGGCTGGCATCTACTATGGCGTAGCGTTCGCGCCATTTCGGCGATCAAGCGGTTCTGCTGACGCCGAACGGACAAGATTCGGGCCGGGACCCATGTATCGAAGCCAAGCATGGTGTCCGAATCCCCTATAGTCGCAGATTTTCGTGTGAGATAACAGTCCGCCTAAGTTCAGTATCGAAACTCCTAGTATAATTAAGAGGGTTATCGAGTCGGTTCTTAAGGAGGATTTCGGGATCGCAACCTCCTTCAAGATTATCGTACGTCAGAGCCCGACCCGTCTGGGGTCGCTCAAGAAGCAGGTTATTATTTTTCTGCCTCGGTCTTCCTGTTCTTTGCTCCGTTATCGGCGTGAAGCTGTTGCTGTCTAACGCGGCTGGCCTCCTCATTGAGCCCATTCGAACGCTTTGCTCGCTTGCCCATGAACTGTTTACGATGCTTTGGGCAGTTCCCTTGTTGGGGACGACGTCGCCGTTTTTCGTCGTCCAAGGCGTGGTCGCGTGGGCTACAATGATTGGTCGGTCAGCAGCGGATGGGTCGCTGGCAAGTTGCATGCGGCAGCGCGCTCGACTGGAGGGGCTTCACAAATGACGAGCTGCCACCCGCTCCTGTTCGTCGCGGGTGGCGGAAGTGGCACCAAATGATGTGTTGCCAACACGACCTGCGGGCGTTCCTCCGGGGTAGCCAAGTAGTCAGCGAACTGCCGAGTAACGTGTGTGCCCACCGTTTCTTGGTGAAACACCTTCAAAAGGGGGGACGTCGTACCGAAGCGATACTCTTCCACAGTGCAGGCGATCAGCTGTTTGGAGGGCTGGATGAACAGGAAGTGGGATCCCTGCTTTGCCGGCTTAGATGTGCGAGTGACAATCTGATAGGTCCTCCCCGCTCCGCGTGGGCTGTTGCTGAAGCTCAGACAGCCTCAGATCCGCGTAGCCAGCCTGGCAGCGGCCAGTGCCGCCTTTCGAATGGTCAGCGCTGTTGATTTCCGCTAGACTTCCTTGGCTTGGGAGGAGTGGAGAACGTTGAAGACATCGAAGTTTTCGGAGGCTCAGAAGGCGTTCATTCTGAAGCAAGGCGCTGATGGCATGCCGGTGGCTGACATCTGCCGCAAGGCGGGGATCAGCCAGGCGACCTATTTCAATTGGAAGAAGAAGTACGAGGGTTTGCTGCCGACCGAGATGCGGCGATTGAAGCAGCTCCAGGACGAGAACGGCAAGCTGAAGCGAATCGTGGCCGACCTGTCATTGAACAAGGAGATGCTGCAGGACGTCATCCGCCGAAAAGTCTGAGGCCTGTCCGTCAGCGCAAGCTTGTCGACGAGGTCTGTGTTGGAATGGGATGTCTCGATCCGCAGGGCCTGTCAGGCGCTTGAGGTCGAGCGGTCATCCTACCACTACAGATCCTGCCGACCCGGACAGGCCGACCTGGAAACCAGGATCAGGGAGATCTGCCAGACCAGGGTTCGCTACTGCTACCGTCGCGTACATGTGTTGCTACGGCGCGAGGGGTGGTCGATTAATCAGAAGAAGACGCGGCGTATCTATCGCGAGTCAACTGCGCAACAAAACGCCGAAACGGCGCGTCCGGGCCAAATTGCGCGACGATCGCAAGGATGCCACACAGCCGAATAATACTTGGGCGATGGATTTTGTTCACGATCAGCTGGCTACCAAGTGCGGGGAGTGGGATACCAGGCCTTCGCCGGTTTGCCGGCCGGATGGCCTTCTGCGGAAGCGATCGGGCCTCCCTGGGCTACGCTGGGCTCGTCGGGACAATGTTTTCTGCCGCACTCTGTTTAAAAGCGGGCAGACAAGAAATCAGGACCGGGCTAGGTGGCTCTGATGACCGACGAATTGAACACAGAGATTATCCACAGGGGCGTAAGGCGCTTTGCGTGGAGGGTTCTGTCGGTCGACGTAGTCGTTGCTCAGGGTGAGGAGCAAACTGTTACACTCGCCCGCACGCGCTCCCTCAAGGCATCGGCTAAGTTCCGCGCGCGCAATTGGGGTAATCTCAATGCGGCCTTGAGCTCAAAGCCTCTTTGCTAGGAATCATTCGCCTGGGTTTCCGGCGCGCGGACGGAAACGGCGTGCCGAGTTGGCGTGCTTTGACCTTACGCTGGTCATGCTCCGTTTAGCGCCGTGGCCGCACGCAGCGGCGTGGCGCCTGATCAATAGTCGCTCCAGAAGCTCGGTCTGCTCTGACGTCCAGAACGTGGTCATTACTGATTTGCGCATTTCCTTCGGCCTCTAATCGTGCTGCACCCCACGATGACGCTCATGACGTTCGTGACGGCATTTTATACTTATCGCTCTCACGCGCGCGTAAGAGCCTATGGAAATCAGCGTCACAAACGTCACGTTCGTTACGGCACTCTCTTCCAAGCAGGAGGAAGATGGGACCGCAGGCTTGACAGCGTGTCTGACATACCCCAGATTGCGGGTAGATGAAGTAGCTGCGTCGGCCACCCGCCCGGAGAAATCCGCAGGCGGGTTTAATTTTGGTCGGATGAGATCCTCAGTCAATCGGAATCCTCAGCGAGGAACAAGTACCACGTGAAAGGGAGCAAGGGAGTGTAGGCGTGACCTATCACCCTGCATTTCATATCGAACAGATAATAGGCGGTGCCCTTGTTGGGGGAGAACGTCGCCCCGTTCGATCTTCCCGTTTGGCTTCTGGTTGATCGTGCCGTCTGCTCGGAGAACGATACACAACAGGTCGTTCGTCTCTTCGTGATCGGGCAGTTCCAAGGAAGTCTCAGGCTGGCTGGATGATACGGACCGCTACCGAATCAAAGGGCAGCTTCGAGATCGAACCGCGATAAGGTACCCACTGGACAGCCAAGCGCTGAGGCTGGGCAGATGGCCGTGCCCCTCACAGGAAGATCGCTCTTCGTCTCAAGGAATGATTTGGGCAGGTTGAAACTCTGGATCCGATCGCCTGCGCCATAGGTAGTGCCGACAACCCGGAAGAGCTCCGGATAAGCAGACCGGAGGACCTCCGCACCATTGCAGACAAGCCAGCCTTCGAGCGATCTAGGGCGATCGCGCGACTGGCCCGCGGAAGATCGCTCCGGCGCCGTCGCGAGATTGGGCAGGATGAAGAGTTGCGGCTTCGGCTGCGCAACAGTATCTCCCGCAAGGAACGCGAAAGTGCCAATCAAGAATGCCAGTCGTCTAAACATCAGGATTGCAGAAATGCGCTGCCAGGTCGTGTGATCTGGTTCACTTGAGTTTCTCAGCTGCCTTGTTCAGCTTGTCGCGGTTGTTCCCGATCTTGCGATCGCTTTCGAGCCTGCTCACGGGTGATGCCGTGCTTGTTGGCGAAATAGTTCACCTCGTAGCCCTCGCCGCCGGCGACCTTGATGCGGTCGGCTTTGCCGGTCTTTTTCTTATTGTCCGCCATCGTTTGACCTCCCGATTCTGGATGCCCTAAGCTTCGTGATCCAGACGACCCGAGTCAATCGAAGGTTGCTGAACGCCTCGCCGCGGACAACGCAAAGACCAGTTGACGAAAAACGTTTCCGAGGCAGAATAGGCGGCATCCGGATGGAGGCTCTCCATGAGGATGCTAGCGGTGTTGGCTCTCGTGCCGTTATTGTCGGCTATCGCGACTGCAGACGCGCAACAGGTTGCGATCACAAAGGCAGACCCCGCATCGGGTTCGCATGTGATCGTTTTCCGCCACGGTGCGACCGACGACAGTCAGCGTGATGTTTATCCGTTCAAGTTTGACGACCTCTCCGCTCAGCGGCTGTTGAGCGAAAAGGGCCGCGCAACCGCGCGGCAGCTAGGTTCCGACCTAACGAAGATCGGCATTCCGATCGGAAATGTGTACACGAGCCGTCTCAACCGCGCCGTTGAGACCGGGAAGCTGATCTCCGGGAAGTTACACCCGAAGACGCGCTGACGGACAGTGGTGCAGGCAATCCCTGTCACCGCAACCTACCCCGCCACAGGCGCGCAGATCGTCCTGACGGGAAGTTCCCTAGATCCATACGAGGCACACCGAGGATGTTCATAAACTCAGTGGGGATCGACCCATGTAGAGAGCGTTGAAGTAGGCTTGCGCCTTGGATGTCAGATGAGCTGCGCTCAGGTTTCCAGCGGCGTTATCCTTCGAAACCACTGAGCAGGGTATCGCTCAGTTAGTCACCGCGCGGCAGCCCCCCGCCGGTGGTTCGATCTCGTCTGTCACCAAATGTTCGCCGGCGGCCGAGTACCAGCGCGCGCCGCAGCGCGCAAGCCCCCTTTCGTGACAGTCAATAAGGCGGTAGGAAGGATGGCCAAAAAAGGCAATTTCCGATTCAGGAGGAATTAGATGAATCGTTTTGCCGCTGCTGCGGTTGTTGCATTTGCCGCGCTGATCGGCGCCTCGGTTGCTGAAGCTCAGACCGCCTCTGATCCGCGTAGCCAGCCCGGAAGTGGGCAGTGCCGGCTTTCTAACGGTCAGCGCTGCTAACTCAGTCGTGATGAGTGGCGCGCCATAGCCGGCGCGCCTTTCGCCTCCACCACCAGCAAAGTGCGTTCATCACGCCCAGAGGGTCCCGCCGTTCCGAGCTCGGCGCGGAGCGGGAAAGATCCGCTCGAGGTCCGGCCTGGACTTGAACCAGGATGAGGAGCAATGCACTGCTCCCGCGTTATCTTTCCGCCACCGGACCGCGGAAATCTATACTCAATCCAGTTGGCAAGATCGAGATGTGCTTTCGCAATTGCTTAACGCTACCGTTCGGTTGCCGGAGCGGGCGGCCGTCTGGGCTGTAAACCTGTCTTTAGCTTCTCCAATCTGGCGAAGCTTTGCCCGACCGTTTCCCGATGCTCGGTTCTTTGTTTCCGGATGCACCGCCTCATAAGCCGCCGTCCGCTTCGCTACCAGCCTCGCGCTGCGCCAGGTGAGGTCGCGGGGCTAGCGAAGCTTAGTGATCTTCGCGCTGAACGCGGCCTGTCCCTGCTCAGTGAGCCTATATGCCGGGACGTTTGTTTTAGGATCGAGTTGTTCCTCGATCCAGCCCTTCCGCACCATGCCGGCTATTACCTTAGGGCCGGCTGGATACAGTGAGTGTGCGTCCGCCCAACGGCCATGCGCTAAGCTTTGCAGGGCTACACGTTCGCGGTGATTGGGGATCTCGGGGGAGCGAAGTGGCACGGTGAAATCTCGATCTAGCCGATCAATAATCCGCCTTTAGCGTCGCTGGCGCAAGTGCAGCAGCTGACGACGAGACAGGTATGCTGCAAGAAATCGCCAGTCCTGATGAGATCTCCAAGGTAAAGAGTGATCGCCTTGCGCGATGCTGCTGCCGACATGGTCCGGCTGCAAGGCCGCTGCCCGCGCCGACTCCAACCCCAAGCGTTGATTTCACCGAACTTCTATCCGCGGCCGGCTCCGCGTCGAGCTCTGGGAGCCGCGGCATGCGACCGGCGTCGATCACCGACGGAAAAAGCCGACGACCTATCTGATTTGAGATCCGATGGGACGCCGCCGTGGTGCGCGTTGGCTGGGACTGCGATCGGCTGAACGTAGTCAAGTATGAGTCGGGTGACTGGGCGGATTCCATTGTCGTTGAACGCAGCCCGGCTCGCTCGCATGATGCGCTTCAAAACCCGTATAACTACTAACAATCCGAGCATGCAGTAGGGCAAATCGCGCCATCTAATCACCATCGGTAAACCAAGAGCGGAAAATTGTTGGTAGGCGTAAGGAAACATTTCGGGAGCCGGGCTACTCCTCGCTATGCCATCCAGAGGTCTGGCACTAATGAGCCGAGTTCTACTCACCCGCAAGGATGCCGTTTGGCATACGCTGCGGCGGGTTGCATTTGCAGTCACCGCGGCCGTTTCGTCGACGCTTGCCATTTGCCTTGTCATCTACGGATCCGACCGGCAAGTCCTGCTTGAGGCAGACGTGGTTATTCGAACATCGCTGATCATCGCAGCGGCTGTTTCCGCGATCCTTACGGCAGGCCTTAGCTACAACTCGGCAATGGTCATGCAACAGCTTGAACAGGCGCGGGCCGAACTCTGGCGTATGGCTCGCACCGACCAGCTCACCGGGCTCCTAAACAGACGAGGCTTCGACGACACGGCCCTTCCTGCGGTTCGTGCCGCGGCAGCCGATGGCCGCGTTTCCATTTTGATGTGCGACATTGACCGCTTCAAGGCGATCAACGACCGCTTCGGCCACGAGGTGGGGGATCGGGTGCTGGTCGCTCTGGGGAGACTGATGAAAAGCTTTGCGGATGCTCATGGCGGCATCGTCTCGCGACACGGAGGCGAGGAATTCGCGGTGCTTCTTGTCGGCGTCGATCCAGATCTATCGCTTGTCCTCGCCGAAGGCCTACGCAAGAGTTGCGACACGACGATCACTGTTGGCAAGGCAAGTGTGGAAGTGAGCCTCAGCATTGGACTAAGCAACTCGCGCGGGGAGCCGAACTTGTCTCGAATGATGAGAGACGCTGACAGCGCACTCTACGCGGCGAAGCGACGGGGCCGTAATCAAGTCGCACGATCGACGTTGGTTGCGGCGTAGGCGTCGCCGTCGTAGCGGCGATCCGACACGGGCGAATTCGGCGACGCCGACATGAGGCAACAGGCCGAGCGATCTCTCACGGCAGGGAACGCTAACACCGATCGACCGTTTTCCGAGAGCGGTGGCCCGCTGCTCATGGATCTCCTCTGGTCACCGCCCGCGGCCCCGGCTTAGCCCCATCTCAGCCGGGGCCATGGGGCTTCAGGAATGGGAGGGTACCGTGCGAAAGCGTGTTCCTTTTACTGACGACAATCCGTTCGTGTTGATCATCGCTATCGCGGGCGTAGCTGTGCTGGTGATATCTTTGATGTTTCGTGGACGTGGCCATCCCTCTAACCGCTCGCTCTTTCGGGCGGTCCTTGAGGATGGCGCTCTCACATGCCGGCCAGGGACTTGGTCGAATCTGAAGACACGTGGATTTGTCCGGAATTCACTAATTCGGTGACCTCTATTTCGGCGGCGACTAGAGTTTTATCGACCTTCAGGCCCATCGACAGCAGCGCATCGCGAGGCAGTTCTGCGAAGTAAGTACGAACTTTCCGCGATCCGATAGATCGCACTTTGACTGCACCTTTGTAGCGCGCAGCTGGGAGTATCCCGCCGCCCTCGAGCTCCAGATCCTCGACGGCGACGAGTTCCACCAAACATCGTTCGATGTGCTGCACCATAGGCGTTTAATTTGGTCCCTATATTTTCGTTCCGGGACTCGGCGTATGCAGGTGCGGCAGAGCCCGCAGTCACCAGTTGTTCCGTCAGTCCGATAATCCGGCCATCTTTTCCACTATCAGTTGCCATTGCCTCTCTAAATCGGCGCGCTCTTCAACACTACAATCAGGCTGAACGAGCCGGTTCATTACCTGCTCGTGCTGCCGGGTCAGATCTGCGTATTCCCGGGCGCGGTCGAGGATTTGTTGCATGAGCGCCTGTATGCTTGGATGGGTCATCGTTGTTCCGTAGTCACCGCTCGGCCGACGCACTGACTGAAATGAGCGCTTCACCCGTCCAATGCTGGGGTGCTGCTGGTTCCTCACCTTGAGCCAGTGATCGCAGCGGCCGGCGCGGTAAGCACGATCGAAGCGCTTTGACACGAAACCCTCTAGCCCCATTCCGCACGCACGTCGGAACAGGTTCGGGCCGATGTCGCCACGCTCGAAAGTTGCCAGGAAGATGCCCTGCGGCCGCCCGCGCAGTAGCCGCTCCAGGTTTGCCTTCCGCATCGACAGCGGCAGGAGGCGGAGGTCGTCTCCAGTCAGCACCATGATGTCGAAAGCATATAGCTAGACCTCGGCATCGAGCTTCCGCGATTGCAGGGCGTCGAAATCCGAAATGCCGTCGACGCCGAGCACAACGGCTTCTCCGTCGATGACGAATTGCCGGTGCCGATTCTGCAGCGCCGCCTCTACGATCCAAGGGAAGCGCTTCGACCAATCGTGGCCACATTTTGTGATCAGGCGCACCCGATCGCCGTCTCGTTCGACACGCAGGCGATAGCCGTCGTGCTTGACTTCATGGATCCATTCGGGGGCGGCGGGAACCTTGGTCCCGAGGACGGGTAGGGAGAACTCGAACGGCTTGCTCATGCCGAGTAGATAGGATCCAGTGGCGGGAATACGAATCCGGGTGAGGGACCATCGACCGTCAGTTTTGTGTCGTGGCGGCCCGTCCCTGCAGGATCCAGCCGCTGCCCGCTGCCTACCGCAATTGAGGCCCGGCACCGGTGGCTGCCAAACCCTTTTTCTCTCAGTCGCAAATAAACCAATGACACGGGAACAACATTTTCGGCCCTAGGTTTATGGGGAGTCCTTGCTCCCACTAGGACATCTCCTAGACTTAAAGCCCCAGGGTTCCGTCCCCAGCCCTGGGGCTGTTTCTTGATCGGGATTAGTCATTAGCGCGGCTCAGGCTTAGCCCCCATCTGGCCGGGGCCGATGGCGGCCTGCTGCTCTGTCGGCGGCCGCCCTCCCCAGGAGTTAGTCCAGGGGCCGATTGGCCGGGCCAAGCTAAGACGTCCACTGCGCCCCTTGACGGCTCGTCTCGCCTCCCTAAATCGCTGCCAGTAGTTTCAACGAAAGGAACAACAGGAGGCTTTGCCATGAACCGCTCGCTTCATGAAAATCTTCCCGATGTACATGCCAACTCTCTTCTCGCACTAACCTTCGGCGACCCGGCCCAAGTGCTGGCCGACCGATTACTGAGTCCAGACGAAAAGCGATGCATCCTGGCAGCGTGGGCCTCCGACGCTTTCGCGGTTGAGGATCGTCCATGGCTCCGACAACTGCCGGGATCGGACGAAGCGATCCCTGTGGCTGCCATTCTCCGGGCTCTACAGCGCCTAGATGAAGAGGGCGACCCGCCGCCGCGGCGTGGCGGGGCCGCACTAAATTTTCCGCAGTGCGAGGAAACAAAACTCGCTGTCGGATTTTAATAGGGCAATCATTCTGCCCGCCGTTACCCGGCGCCTGTCGCGGATAGCCAAAGGCCCACGGCCCGCCGCCAAAAGCGGCGCACGCGCGGATAGCCAAAGGCAGAGATGACGAGCCCGCCCCTCTCAGGGCGGGCTTTGTCTTTTTGCAGCGGCAGGCATTGGCGAGGTGCGGCGCGAGGGGCGCTGCAGTTGTCGTAGGCGGCCGGAACGCTGCGATCGATTGGTCGTTTTTGTTGGGTGGTGACCGAGCCCTGCCGGACAAGATCGCCGCCCGCGGCCCCGTCCCATGTTAGCCGGGCCGATGGGCGACCCCCCAGGTCTAACCGCCCTCGCGCCTTAAAACCCGGCGAGCCTCATCAGCAATCCCTCCGATGGTTCGGCAGTGCGCGGCAATCAGTAGCGCAGTGTATGCGACATACCCGACGAGAGCGGTGGCCAGCAAAGAAATCCCTAATTCCAATTCTATCATCTTAAGCGTTTCCAGCTACCTGGGGCGCTCATTCTGGCGGGCGAAGTTCACTATTGAGCCAGCCTTTCAGTTTGGCGGTAAACTGGAGGTTTTCCGCCGTCCGCCGAAGCATAAGTTTTGCCTTTTCATCCTCGATAACTTCAGCTTCCCGAAATTTCGAATCCGCCAATCGCTGCAGCTCTCCTGTAGTCATTCGATCCATCTGACCCATGATTTCACCTGTGCACGTTCGGAGTAGTAGCGGGCCTCGTGGGCCTAGCAAGTCCAGGGGCCGCTGACTTCGCGGCGCGAGTAAGAGCGGTCAAAGAGGTGTCGCCGCGGCGAGCAGATTCGAGGAGTTTTGCGACAATCAATTGGCGGGCCGAGTGTTTCTTGCCCTCTGGAAGGCCTTTACAGGCACGATCAAGAGCCAATTGCATGTTTGCCATCGTCCGCCGATCAAGCCCGCTGGCGCCCATATTTGTATCCTCAAACCATGCCAATAGTGGAGACGCTGGTCGGCTTGTCCGCCGTTGCGGCGCGCAGTGCGGTTTCATACTTCGTCACCCGGAGGCGTTTTGCCTGTGCGTAAGTAGGAAACGGCGTGCCTAGCGATCTGGCTCTCGACTTAACAGAGGCCAGGCTGCGCTTTAAGGCGGCAGCAGCCCGCAACGGGCTGCTGCCGGTTCTGACCATCTCCTTCAGCAGAATGAGATGGTCCTCAGTCCAAGGCCTGCTCATTGGTTCACGCATGTTCGGCTCCGTAGGAAAAGCCCATGATAAATCTAGGAAGGGACGCGGCAAGATCATTTGGCAACAAGAGAGCCGATAGTATCGGATCGAACATTTGTACTTGGAGGCAAATGATAGTGTTCTAAAGTAGATATGCGCCTATGTTGCATTCCGGACGTAGAGAGGTGGCCCTGTCGTCCACATCACGAACGTGCGAAGGATGCACACCGTTTGCTGGCTTGTCCGGGCGTAAACGGTTGAGAGAAAGCTAAGCCGCTAGTGCTCTTGCCCCCTAATGGAAGGCAGAGCATGGCTCAGCTTGAACAATCGTCTATTCGCAATCATCTACTCGCCGCACTTTCAATCGATGATTTCGCCTTGCTGCAGCCGCAGCTAGAGCAGGTCGACCTTGAACTGCGTCAGCTTATGTTTCGTGCCGGTGAGCCGATCAGCCATGTCATTTTTCCGGTAAGCGGCCTCATCTCCATCGTTGCCGATATCGAGCAGGGACGTTTCGAGGTCGGCATGACAGGGTGGGAAGGCTTCGTCGGAGTTCCCCTTGCGCTAGGCGTAGGGCGTACGCCGCACACCGCCTTGGTCCAGATGGGTGGACAAGGCCTCCGGATAACAGCCGCGCAGCTTCAGGCCGCTATGGAACAAAGCGCTTCGCTGCGTTCCCTGCTGCTGAGATTCGTGCATACCTTCGTGGTTCAGGTCGGCCAGACGGCCTATGCTAATGCCGCCTACGACATCGAGGCGCGGCTCGCTCGCTGGATTCTGATGACGCACGACCGGGTTGGCGGGGATGAATTGGTATTGACCCACGAATTCATGGCGACCATGCTTGGCACGGGGCGCCCAGGCGTGACTTTTGCGGTTCAGCAACTCGAGGGGAATGGGTTGATCCGGGCAAGGCGCGGTCGCATGACCGTCCTCGACCGCCCCGGGCTCGAACTCTTGGCCGGTAATGCATATGGTATGGCGGAGCGGGAATATTCCAATGTCCTGCAGTTTCCAATTCACCGGAATAGGTAGTCGATGAGCCGCTACTTCATGAACATGCGTTACCGTCATCGCTACTTTCCCGATGAGGAAGGCGACGAACTGGAGAATGTCGAGGCTGCGCGGGAGCACGCGCTCGCGACGGCAAAAGATATGATCCGTCGTACGCGCACCAACATCATTCGTGACTGGTTCGACTGTACGTTCGAGATATCAGATGGGTCCGGGAAAACTATTCTTACTGTTCCTTTCGGAGATACTGTGATGGAGCGTGCGGATTCGGAGCGCTGAGGGCTAATAAGCTAGGTCCGCGCGCCTTAGAATGAATGCGATAACCGAGACTGGGTTGTTGTATTGGCCGGCGATGAGATCTGAAATGGTGCTTTCCAGATCGCTTTGATCGTACTCGGTCTCGCGGTACTCGCGACCTACTTTTCCGAAATCGTCGAGCACGAGATACACGGTCCGCGCTTGCGTCGTCGGGACGATTGACGGCGTCGAGTTCGAGCTATGCATGAACGCGCTCCTTCTGGGCCTTGCGTTGGAGATCCATAGCCAGGCTATGAGCCGCCCGAACGTGGTCAATAATGAATGGTCGTCGTTGCGGCTAGCCTGCATGAGTGCGGCGCCAAGGTGCGATACGACCTCGTACAGAGGATCAGGCGCTTCGGCGATTTCTTCGGGCACCGGAACAAATGCGGGTTTTCGGTTTTTTACTGTCACGGAATACCTGCGAGTTTCCGTGCAGGGACCGTCTCGTCGGTGGATCGTCGAGAACCGCGCCATCTACTCCCGTGGATGGCGCGGTCGTTTTTTGGAACAGCCCGATGTCATTCGGCTTGCAATATTGACCCCCTAAGCCGGGGGATCGGCGTCCAAAATTTACCCCCTACGTCTTGGTCTGTTGCGCTGCCTGCTTTGTCATGAAGCGGGTGGTGGGGGATGCTGATCGTGGAGACGATTGCGCGGATACGACGCGAGCACTTCATCAAGAGCAAGACGATCAAGGAGATCGCCCGTGACCTGAAGGTGTCGCGGAACACGGTGCGGAAGGTGCTGAGGTCGGGCGAGACTTCGTTCGAGTACGAACGTGCGGTCCAGCCCCGGCCAAAGCTGGGACGATGGGCAGCCGAGCTTGACGGATTGCTGGCAGGGAATGCCGCGAAGGCTTCCCGCGAACAACTGACGTTGATCCGTATCTTCGAAGAGCTGCGCGGCCGTGGTTATGACGGTGGCTACGATGCCGTTCGGCGTTACGCCAGACGATGGAGTACGAACCGTGGACAATCGACGGCGGCGGCCTACGTCCCGCTGAGCTTTGCGCCTGGCGAAGCCTACCAGTTCGACTGGAGCCACGAAGTGGTTCTGCTCAATGGCGTGACGGTGATGGTGAAGGCGGCCCACGTCCGGCTGTGCCACAGTCGCATGCTGTTTGTGCGGTGCTGCCCGCGCGAGACGCAGGAGATGGTGTTCGACGCCCACGACCGGGCGTTCGCGCTGTTCAAGGGCACCTGCGGTCGCGGCATCTACGACAACATGAAGACCGCAGTCGAGACGATCTTTGTCGGCAAAGGGCGTCTCTACAATCGCCGCTTCATGCAGATGTGCAGCCATTACCTCGTCGATCCGGTCGCCTGCACGCCGGCGTCAGGCTGGGAGAAGGGCTAGGTCGAGAACCAGGTTGGGCTTGTCCGCAAGCGCTTCTTCACGCCACGGCTGCGGTTCAAAACTCTCGACGAGCTGAACGCCTGGCTGCTGGACAAGTGCATCGCCTACACCAAGGCACATCGTCATCCGGAACTGACCGAGCAGACGATCTGGGAGGTGTTCGAAGCCGAACGGCCAAAGCTCGTTCCCTATGCGGGCCGGTTCGACGGATTCCATGCGGTACCGGCGTCGGTCTCGAAGACCTGCCTGGTCCGCTTCGACAACAACAAGTACTCGGTCGCGGCCAGCGCGGTAGGGCGGCCGGTCGAGGTTCATGCCTACGCCGACCGCATCGTGATCCGCCAGGACGGACGTATCGTTGCCGAACATCCGCGCGCCTTTGGCCGCGGCGAGACGACCTATGATCCCTGGCATTACGTGCCGGAGCTGGCGCGCAAACCCGGCGCCTTGCGTAACGGCGCTCCCTTCAAGGACTGGGTGCTGCCGGCTGCGATCGAGCGCATACGGCGCAAGCTTGCCGGCGTCGATGATGGCAACCGGCAGATGGTCGACATCCTCAACGCGGTTCTGACCGATGGTCTGCCGGCCGTCGAGGTGGCCTGTGCCGAGGCGATCGCCCAAGGCGTCCATTCCGCAGATGTCGTTCTCAATATCCTGGCCCGGCAACGCGAGCCTACCCCACCCGCCAACATCATGACGCCGGCCGCGCTGACATTGCGCCATGCCCCGATCGCCGACTGTGCCCGTTACGACAACCTCAGGAGAACCATCTGATGGAACGTACTCAGCTGTTCGACCTCATGGGCGAGCTCAAGCTTTACGGCATGAAGGCCGCCTTCGACGAGATCATGACGACCGCCGTCAAGCGCCAGCACGAACCCCAGCGCATTGTCGGCGACTTGCTCAACGCCGAGATCAACGAGAAGCAGGCCCGCTCGATCAAGTACCAGCTCACCATCGCCAAGCTGCCGCTCGCCAAGGATCTCGACGACTTCCAGTTCGTGGGCACCCCCATCAACCAGACGCTGGTCAATGACCTCGCCGGCGGCGGCTTCATCGCCCAGCAACGCAACGCCGTGCTGATCGGCGGCACCGGCACCGGCAAGACCCATCTGGCCATCGCCATCGCCCGAAGCTGCATCCGATCCGGTGCCCGCGGACGCTTCTATAACGTGGTCGACCTCGTCAACCGCCTGGAGATCGAAACTCGGAGCGGACGACAAGGCCGGATCGCCGAGCATTTGACCCGACTGGACTTCATTGTCCTTGACGAGCTCGGCTACCTCCCGTTCGCGCAATCCGGCGGCCAGTTGCTGTTCCACCTCGTCAGCCGGCTCTATGAGCGCACGTCCGTGGTCGTCACCACCAATCTTGCCTTCGGCGAATGGCCCAGTGTGTTCGGCGATGCAAAGATGACCACGGCACTTCTCGATCGCCTGACCCACCACTGCGACATCGTCGAGACCGGCAACGACAGCTGGCGCTTCAAAAGCCGTGACGACGATCACGCAACCCGCGCTCGTCTCGTCTCCGCAATCCCGGCCAGCTCCGACGAGACGAGCGCTACCGCCAAACCATCCCGCTCAAGGGGGTCAAAATTGGAAGCCGATACAGGGTCAAATTTGAACGCCGATTGACAGCCCGATGCTGGATACACCGTCTTCCCGCTGATCGAGAGGGCTGATACGGACGGAAGACTGAGCACCCTGCAGCAACCCGCCGCCGGAGTGGTGGATCAGATCCACGAGGCGTTTGATGATCTGCTGCGCGAGTCGAGGGATGTTGCGCTGTCGTGATGCGCCAGGGGAACGCGGGCCGCAATGAGCGCTTTAGTTCGTCCGCTTCAATTCAGTTTCTTAGGTTTGTTGGCCGCGATCAGCTTTGGCAGAAACTGCAGTGCTTCTCCGTCGCGCTTTCGGAAGTACTCCACCGAATGGTGCGGCAACCATTCCTCGCGGTAGTGCTTACGGAAGTCAGCCAGCAATCGTTCTGGGTATGCCTTCGGCCAGACACGGCGACCATCTTCGTAGATATGCAGGTAGGTCGGCAGCTGATCGGTATCGATGCCGTACGCTTCGCCCAACCACTTGCAGAACATGCGACCGTTCGAAATATCCGGGAGCATATGCTCCGGTAGTGTGTACCCCATCAGTTCCATCGGACCGATGAGTAGCGTCGTCATTTCCGCCAAAATCGAAAAGTGCCCAACTGGAATGTTGGGTTGGTTGGCGATGTAGCGGCGGAGGCGATAGGGGACGACATCGGTCGCGGACACCGGATGTTTGCCAGACATCCAATCCACCACCCATTGGGATACCTGAACCGCGAATGCGGGAGAGACCCACTGGCCCAGGTTGATGGCGACTTGCGGGTGGACCCAAGTTCCCTGAAACCTCGGATCGCCACCCGTAAGTGATTGAACTAGTTCCGTTATCGGAATTCCGATGGCGGAAGATAGCGCGGCCAGAAAGTCCCTCGTTGCCTTGTTTTCACGGTAGTGGCCAAACTGCTTCGAAGCGGCTTGGCACATAGCGGTAGCGTTGATGTATCCATCCTTCGGACGCTGGGTAAATTATTCCGCCTTGGACGGGGTGCGGGATCAGATCAAAATGCTGCTGCATGGCATATCCGTTGTGCGATACAACCGCGGGGCGCTTGATGTTTTCTTTAGGGATTGTACAACCACCCTTGTTAGGGAGAGGCCGTTTTGCGCTAGCCGCGATTCGGGTTTCAGATTGAAGGGCGGTTCCGGTGCACGGTGCCGCCCTTCGGCTTTTCGGCGCGAATCGCCGATCTACTACTTATGCCGATTCGCGCGCGCGCCGGCTACCTTACCCACGCCTATCGACACCCGCGGCCCCACGTTTTAGATCATTGATCCCGGACCAGTCGCCGCCGACCCCAATTTTTTCTCTTTCGACGGCCTCGATTCGGGGATCTTCGGCGGGCCGTTGACGACGCGACCGATGCCGGCGTTGGCATGCATCATCGGGCCTCTGCCCTCCGCGGCCATCATCACGGCTTCGACCGCTGCCTTGACGTCCTCGTCGCTGTGGCGGTGATTTGGCAGCGCCAGGAGATAGCGGCGGGCCTCGTCCAGTATGGCGATCTTCGACCCGTCGGGCGATCGGGACGTCGAAGCGTTTGGACCAATCAGTCATGCCAGGGCCCACCGAGCGGGACGAGATTTCGGCGTTCTAGTCAGACCTCTTCCCGCGTTTCTGCCGGGATGATCTGCAGCCCTGCATCCGCCAACGCCTCAACAATGCATTTGGCGAGTTGCTTGCTTTGTTCCGGCTCGAGCCGGGGCGCTTCCGCATTGCAATTTGTCATCGCCTCGCTGATCGCAGTCCCAATCAGCGCGATCTGTTGATGCTCGTCCATCGAGGTCTCTCCTTGTGCTGCGTACGGGCACGCTACCGTTCGCGTCGGAAACTCGGCGGGCGCGGTATCCTCCAGCCTAAAACTTTCACTGCCAACGGCTTGCCGGTCGACACGCTGATCCAGGTTACATCACTGCAGATGCAGTTAAAGGGCGGGATGTAAGAGCCACCCGCGTCCTCACAGAGCACTTGGACTTGAACGTCTGGTGGAGGAACTCCTTCCTGTTTAAAGAAGGCGAGTTGAGCGTCTCGTCCGGCCGTAAGTCCCTGCTTTGATTGAAGCGCAGCCCACTAATGGCATGACAAATAAATCAAGGGCCGCTGCTCGACGCTTCCAAATTCAAAATGTTCGGGGAACTCATACCACGGGCGCGGACCCGGAGGAAGATTGGTCCTAGGGTTTAGCCGCGAGGCGCTGCAGTGCAGAAAATGCCCTGCTCGGCCTCGTCAGAACCGCTCGACACGTGCAATCCTGACGTCGGGGAGACCAAACATCACGACACATCGACTTCCACTTTAGCAAGTTCGAGGCCGTGCTCGTCGCAAATTCGCACCAGGCAGCTGCTGCCCCTCAACATCGAACGTTTTATGAAAAGCTTTTTTGCCAGCTTCTCCCCAACCGCAACCGCGTGCTTGCTGTCGCGGAGGACCAGGCCGGCTGGATCTCTAATTACCGTGCCGTTCCGGATCAGGTCAAAGTGATAGCGCCGACCTTCCGATGTACTAGCGCCATTACGAACAGCCGCGTCCGCCATCTTCAATCTCGAAAAGTTCCAGTTCGCCTCGTTATTGGACCCGACAAAGCGACCTGGAGCATAAGAAATTGAAATCGTAAAATTTGTCTGAGACGTCTTGAGTTCCAGCTACCAGCCGCCCAGCCGGGCGCGCTGCACCCGGTAGATGTGTCCGGCGCGCTCTCGGACCTCGGCGGCTACGTGGCTGTCGAACGTCGTTCCGCAGGCGCACTCCATGATATTGGCCGGCGGCGATGGGGGCAGGCGACCGCGAGCTTGTCGGCCATGAACCGATGGTGCTGGCGCCATTCCTCAAAGTCGATCTCGGTGCGCCGCGGCAAGTAGACTTCCCACGCTGCTTGCCACTGATCGCGGGCTTCCTCAAACGTGTCGGCCAACCCTAACGCATAGTCCTTGGGCGCGCCGCCCGGCTGGAAGCCGCATGTCCACAGCCGCTGGACCGCCTCGCGCTCCGGATCTCCCGGGAACATTGATATCCCGCCGACGCAATGTGGTCGTGCCAGATCGACCAGCTGTCGGGCTCGGCGTCAAGATGGGGATGACGGCCATCATTTTAGGCTATGGCGCAAACGTCAGCCCTCGGCCGATCGGGAGGCGTCATCGAGACGCGCGGCAAGGTACCATTTGCGGGCTAAGGTTCTTGGCGTTTCAACTTTCGTTGCAGCAGTGTGGCTACCAATTTGGTCGCCTGCTCCTCGTTGGTCCGATCATCCACGGAATGCCCCTCGTTCTGGTCTGATCTTTCTTTCATTTTCGGTTTTTCGGATTTTGCCATCGGTCGATCCGCCTTATCATCGGTAGGTAGCAACGTCCGGGACCCCTTGGAGTGCCGTTCGTGCTTTCATGGCAGGCTAGCGGGGAACCGTATTCCGTTGCTACTAACGGTTGAGTAGGTGATCTTCGCTCGTGGTCGAGGCCGCTGCAATGCAGCAACATGCGCGAACTACGCCCGCCCAAAGACGCTAACGTCGAGCCGACGGCCGCTGCCGATTCTGGTCCATGGCGGCGACTGAAATAACGATTAGCGGCAGATCCTGCTAGGTCCTCACGTCGTCCACACCGTCCTTCTTCACGCCACGCGCGACGATCTGCAGCGCGCCATCCGGCAGCGGCCGTGGCAGCACCTTAGCTTCCTCCCAGGGCGCGCGCAGCCAGACGTCGACCTCCTCGGGCGTCGTCAGGTAGACAGGCATCCTTGGGGTGGATGGCGCCGACTTCGGTTCGGCTCGGTGGTCAGGGAGGTGGTTGAGCGTGCCGTGCAGACTTTTAAAGAACGCGCCAACATTGCGCCGATAATCGGCTTCGTCCGTTGCCAACGCAGCCTCAAAGAGGCTTGCATTGGCCCACTGATTGTAAATTGCGAACTGTTCGAAGTGCGACTTCATGCATTATCTCGGTGACGCGGATGCGATCCGAGTTGTAGCAGCTTCGCCGCGGGACGCTTTCCGGCTGCGGAGCATTTCTGGCAGATCAGCCGGGTAACTAGGTCGTGGACGCAGGTGGTCGGCGGCCGGCGCAGCGCGGCCAGATCGACGTCGCGTCGGGTGCGGCACCGCGAGCATTCGATCTCGAGCCACGGGTAGCCGCCATTGAGCGCCTGGACGATCGTCGGTGACGGATCAATCGGGCCGCCATCACTCCACATCCGTTCGTTCCAGCTCTGGCAGGTCAGATCGTCGGCCTCCCGGATCAGCGCTTCGCCCCGGACGCGCAGATCGTCCGCATTGCGTGCCAAGACAATTGTCATGGCGCGCGACTTCACCAGCTCCTTCTTGAGGGCCTTGCGATCGCCGCCGGACAGCGGAGTAGGGTGATGTTTCGGCGCCATGTCGGCACCCTACAACCGTGAACGGGATGGGAACAGATGGTTCTCTTCTTGTACCGGAATCGGAACCGTTGTGGTCCACGCTCGTTGGTGAACGCGAATTTTAGCCAAGTAACTGGTGGTCTTGGACTGTCGGGCGCGGCCTTTGCACAAGGCAATTCGCCCTCTAATGCATCTGGCCAAGGCGCGGGCAGCAGCCCTAGCAGCGCGAACCCGGGCGCGACTGCTAAAGATACTAAAATGAAGGAAGGCACCGGCGCAATAAACAAAGGTGGTGCGGCCATGGGGACGTCTTCGGGAGCAATGGCGCCCAAGAAATGATGCAGAGAATTCGACGGCCTCAGCGTCCCATTCGCTGGGGCCGTTTTTCGGAACCGCTCAGCGATGAGGGGTTACATCGCTCAGTCTCGTGGGCACAAGGGGTCGACCTGATCCTCACTTATTTGCACGACTAAATTCACGATCTTGCTTTTCAGCTTGGAATCCGGGAGCCGCGCGAGCGCATGTGCCAGCGCCGCCATGTCGGGTGCCATGCGCAGTACCGGAGGCGACCGACGCTGCTTCGCGGTGCCCGCGATTAGAAATGAGACCGGCACCTGCAAAGCGTCGGCGATCATCGAAAGACGCCCGACGCGAATCTCGTTGGTGCCTTCCTCGTACTTCTGGATCTGCTGAAACGATACGCCTACGGATCGGGCCAATTCCGTTAGCGACATCCCCGAAGCATTACGTCGCTGGCGCACCCGCTCGCCGATAGCCTTGTCGATCGAACTAGGAGGTTGAGCTGCTTTGCCGCGGTTGGCCAAAGGTATTTATTTCAGCTTCTCAGCCGCCTTGTTGAGCTTGTCGCGGCTGTTCCCGATCTTAGATATTAGCTTTCGAGCTTGCTCTCGGTTGATGCCGTGCTTGTTAGCGAAGTAGTTGACTTCGTAGCCCTCGCCGCCGGAGACCTTGCTGCGATCGGCCTTGCCCTTCTTCTTTTTGTTGTCAGCCATCCTTAAACCTCCCGAATCTCTTGAGCTCCGAGCTTCCTCAGCAGAAGGGCCGCTGTCAAATCGAGGAGGCTCGTGATGAATGTCGGCCGCGCCCGTCGCCGGGCCCGTATTTCGCACCCAGGCAAACGTCTGCAAGTCAGCGGGGGAAACGTGCCGAAGGGCGGTGCGGCACGCGTGGAGCGTCGATCGGCTGCACAACAAAGCTGATGCGAACTGTTCAGAGGTCGTCTCAAGATGAATTGGGAATGGAAGATCTGATTGCGGCGTCGGGCTTGTTATTCGGAGCTGGGCTAGCTCTAGCGTTCGTCTTCAGAATAGTCCGCGCCGGTCCGGCGACAGTCTTCCTTGTGTGCGTCGTTGCTCCCGTTTTGATAGCAGTTTGGGCTCACCTTGCGGTCGGCCTGTTCTGAACATAGCGGTGGCGCAGGCGTCTCCACGGGTACATGACCGATGGCCGTATCTCTGAACTCCGCGGGTCTGTGGACAACCGCAGATCCTGTGGACAATCAATCGGCCGATAACATAGCCTCGGCCCCCCGTCTCAGCGTATCGGGGTGAGGGGCGTGGGCGTGTCTTTGCAGGTCGCGATCTTGAAGGTGCTCTCGGGCCATTCGCAAGGCAGGGCCTCTTTGACTGCGCTCAATTCCGATCTCCAGATTCTGGTCGGTTGCAGAGATTGGAACGGGCGCATGAGGCGCCTTGCGACGCGCGTTCCCGATCTTGATATTTTAAGCCAACGGTTCGTGGTGCGGGACAGCGGCGGATGGCAGCTCACGGATGCCGGCCGCACGGCGCTTGCCGCGATGGAAACTTCTGAAACGCCGTCCGCCGAGTTGTTGGCGACCGCCCGTGGTGTGTCGCCGTGCGACATCGTGGCGACCGCTCAGTCCGCCAACGTTGTCGACCTCGATTGTGTCCGTCGCCAGCGGCGAGTGTCCATATTGGCGAGCCGGTCAGCTTGAGCGACAAGAGGAAGGCATTGCGCTGAGAAAAGCCGTCGCCATCGTTTTTATATTCAATCATAGCAACCCCGCTCCCGCGTGGTCCTTAAACAGTTCGGCATCGCGGACATAGCCGCGCAGGGTTTCAACCGACCGATGCCCCGACTGATCCATCATCTTGAAGATCGAAGCGCCGTTGGCCGCTGCGGAGGTCAGGAAGCCCGACCGCAGCGAGTGGCCGGAAAACTTGCTGGCGTCGAAGCCGGCGCGGGCGGCATATGCCTTGACGATATTGGCAACAGATCGATCGGTCAGCCGGTCAGGCCCAACCGTCCCGGCTTTGTTGATCGGCCGGAAGATCGGGCCGGACCTGATGCCAGCGGCGTCAAGCCAGAGCCGCAGCGCGGCAACAGGGCAGGCGGCGGCACCGCGCGGGATTGCGAAATTGCGGCCCGCGCCCTCCTGGTCCGTCTTGCTGCGCCGGATCGTCACCGTTAGGCCGGCGTCGCTTTCCTGAATGTCCGCCACGTCCAGCGCTACCAACTCGGAACGCCTGAACGCCCCAGCAAACCCAAGCAATAGCAGTGCGCGATCCCGCAGCCCGGAAAGCTGACCAGGCGCGGTCGCCACCATGCTTTTGATCTTCGCGGCGACAGCTGGCGATTTCTTGACCTTGGCAGCACCGAAGGTCCGGCGGATGCCGCGCAGCGTCGCCTTAACGGCTTCCGCGTCGGTTGGGGTTTCGAGGTTGGCCAGCTTGTGAGCGTAGCGGATCGCGGCGACGCGCCGTCCCAGGGTCGACGGCTTGGCAACGGCCGACTCGGCAGCGAGGAAAGCCGCCACGGTCTCAGGGACGGCGGGTAGGGATGGAACCCCTTTGCCATCGCACCACACCCGAAAGGTCTTGAAGTCGGTCGCATAGGCCCGGCGCGTGCTGTCGGCCTTTTCCGCCATCGCCAGATCGACGGCCGCGGACAGGTCAACCCCGAGCAGCGCCGGGAGCGATTGAAGCGTTTCCGAAACGGTCAGGTCGGTTGCCATACCAAAGTCCATTACTTCCGAGAAGAATGGTTATCGGAAGCTATCCGCATGCACTCGATTTGACAACTCGGTATTTACCGAACGCCAGGGCCTAGCCGGCTTTTCGCCCGAAACGGGCCCTGGCCTTCGGCCGATGCCGCTCAAGGGAGTTCAAGAAGTAGGTTACAACCCATCGTTGATGCCGCGAGATCTTGCGGCAACGTCGATTAGATTCCCGACATTGGACGGAGCTTCGTGTCTTGCTGCCTTGATCGGCTGGCCTGCTTGCTTTGCTTGGGCACATCCAAGAGCTCAGACTCGTATCGATCTTCGCGACGACTGAACCTCGTTTCTAGCCCACGATGTGCTCCGCGAAGTCGGCATATCTCCTTGTTGACATTCACATTTTGCATGCTTTCGAAATGATCGGCTTTGTCGCGGAGCTTGCACGGAGTGCCTGCCGGCCGATGAACGTCGAAGTGCCGGCAGCCTATAAGTGCGACACGCCTCGATCCTTGATAGCTTCGCCGCCCCAAACTTGTACTCGTCTGAACCTGCGCCTCTTCCTGACACGCGCTCGAGAATCCAAACTGGTTTCGTCGGAGCCGGGCGCAGCAGTTCGCCCATTGCTGAAGGACCACCAACTTTGCTTGGCGTTTGGTCTCATTCCACGTGAACTAGATTCATTTTTAGGGGTATTAATGAACTCTTTGCGTGGCGACGCGGTAGCGCTCACTGAAGCAAAACCGCATGTGGTTGTTAGCCACTGGGCTGAAACGGAAGGCGGCCTTACTTGGGATCCATTTCAAACGATAGGTGCTCGAAGCATTCGTAAACATCCCAAGGATGAGAAAAATAGCCCGCATAATGAAGTGAGTGTTCCTCAGCCCATAGCTTTGCTTGCTCAACAGTGATCCCATCTTTTACGTCAAGATAGAATGGGGCTCCAAGCCACAGCCGTGCACCCTCGGACCCACCCGCCCAATCGAAATGGCAGCCGGGGCTAGTGAGAGGCACCTCAATTGCCCTCTGAGATGTCAGAATTTCAAAAATGTCACCTTCGACGTTTTTATCTGGCTCAAAGATAAAGGTTATACGGCTCCGCAGATCGTCTTCGATCTGCTGATAATCTGCTGGCGTGGAGCTCTCAAACCGTTGCAAGAGATCCTGGCAGCCGTCGGGATCAAGTATCACTTTCGCTTTGAAGTAACATTCAATTTTCATAGTGTCTCCTGATAGGTGAGTTGCAGGCGTGGCGTTCTCGTCAGTCCGCCGGGTGAGGCGAAGCGTAATTGGTAGCCCGAGGTACTTAGTTGAAAAGGCACAGGGGACCGTTGACTCACGCTGCGGCGATCACCGTTCCGGGAGCTGTTCTTTAAGAAGAGATTGGCACTTCAGTCGCCCGGCCCACAATAAGTCAAGAACGTTGCCCGGCTTGTCGGCTGGCAAACTCCATGGTGTGGCGTTCGCGCCCTTTCGACCGATCAGACGGTTCTGCAGACGCCTGACGGACAAAAATGTGTAACCAATCTAAGCTCAGGCCGAGATCCATGGATCGAAATCAGGCATGGTGTCCGAGATATCCAGCTAGAGCTGCAGACGTGGCGTGACATAACAGTCCGCCTAAGCTCGGTATCGAAACTCCTAGTATAATTAAGAGGGTTATCGAGTCGGGACTTAATGAACGTTTCGGGAGCGCAACTTTCTCCAAGAGTATCGTGCGTCAAAGCCCGACCTTGGTCGCGATTAAGCACAAGTTACTCTTTTTGATCCGTGGGCCTCTTCCTGTTCTTTGGTGCGTCATCGACGCGAAGCTTTTGCTGTCCAACGCAATTGTCCTCCTCATATGCACCAGTTTCAACGATGTGCATGCTCGCCCATGAACGTTTGACGATGCATTGGGCGGTCCCCTCGGGCCTGACGCTAATGTCATTCCCGTTCTCTTCGTCCACTGCTTGGTCGGGTGGACTACGGCGATTGTCGGTCGGCAGCGGATGGGCCGCTGGCGTGCTGCAGCGCGCTCTGCTTGAGTCGCGTCACAAATAACCAGGTACCACTCGCTCCGAATGGTCGAGTGCGGCGGAGGTGGCAGCACTTGACGTGTCGTCAACACGAGTTGCGGGCGTTCCTCCGGGCAGGCCAAATAGTCCGCCAACTGCCGCGCAATATGTTTGCCGACGGTGTCTTGGTGAAACACCTTCACAAGCGGCGTCCTTGAATCGAAGCCGCATTTTTCGGCAGTGTTGTCGATCAGCTTTTTAGAGGGCTGGATGAGCAGAAAGAGCCGCCCCTCCTTTGCCGGCTTAGATGTGCGAGCGACGATCTGATAGGTCTTCCCCGCTCCGCCTGGGGCAGGGGCATACAAAGTCTTACGCATTATGCGCTCCTTTAGTCATACATCAGCTGCAGAAAAGCAGCCACGCGAGGTCTTGGGGGTAGCCTGAGGCCGAACGGCATCCGCCGCTTAGGCCCTATGATCAAGCATCGCTGCCCCCCTTTTTTCCTCCGGCGGACGACTGCTCCCAGTTCTGGATTGCCGCCTCAGTGACCAGCCTCCGCCGACCGACTTTCATCGCGGAAAGCCTCCCAGACCGAATTTCTTCGTACACCGTGGTTCGACCAAGTCCCCATAGAGAGCAGATCTCCGCGATGCTGTACGCCTTCTTCCGTTTCGACATAACTACCTCATCTCTTCCGGTCACCCTAAGGCGGGCATAGGAGTCCATAGCGCATCCGTCAAGTCTAAAAATCGAAAAGTGACTGTGCCGCAGCGGTTTCTTGTACAATATTAATATCGACTAATAGTCATTCTCTGGCAGAAAACGACTGGGAGACAGAGAGCCACAGAAACAGGTAAATACAAAAGTCGCATCAAAGCCGGTCTGGACGAAGGAATGGCCGCCTCGATATTTTTTTTCGAGCGTTGTGAGGCGAAGCTCATTTATCGCTTCGACTGGTCGCTCGCATTCATTTAGGCGTTGGTCGAACGTCTTGCGACCGCGCGCGAGCGGGCCGTGCATCAGTGTAAAGCGGTCGCTGCAACCGCCGGAGCTTCATCCGCTCGATCATGTAGCCCGCTTTCAGAGCAAGAAGCAGCGTTGATCCGTCATCGGAGCAAATCGAGGAGAGCGCCGAGCGGCGGAAGACCGGCCCGCCGTGGTTGGGCCGGCTGAAGGGCAAGAAAGAGCTGGAACCGATCGAGGATCGGCTGAACAGCCCATTGTTGCAGGATTTTACTGCCGCCTTTGGCGCTAAAGGCCTCCGGCAATGTGCAGATGCCCAGTGCGTAAAAGCGGCTGATGTCGGATCAGGAGATCAAGGCCGTGCCTTACGAGATCGAGCGCACGAGGCTCGTGTGGTCATCGAGTTTCCGAGGAAGGGCGACCGCAAGGGAGTGCCACTACCCGCGCGGGATCCGCGTTCCCAGTTCAAAGTTCCCGGGTTGGTGATGATGCTGAGGGATGCCCGACGTGGCGAAGGATCGTCGGACTTTTCATCAAGGCCAAGCAGGTCAGTCCGATCACAGGACGTTGGTCGCAGCGCCCGACCTCTCGGATATCTGGTCGAAGGGGACGAAGGGCATTGAGCAGCTAGACGGGTCGGGCCAAGCGGGAGCCGCCGGAGCCAAGACAGCCGCGGCCTTCAAGTCGAACTTCGCCTCGGAGCTGCAGGGCGTGGACGCCCTGATCGACGCCGCGATCGCGCGGTGGGCTGGCAAACTCGGCAGTTTCTCTGCGTCGCCATGCATCACGCCGAAGTTCGGCGCGATGCCCTCGGCGTCTGGCGGCGGTGGTGGCAACGGTGGGACGAATGCCGCACAGATTGAAAGCCTACGTTCTTGCCGACATCGGCGCCGGCGGTACAATATGAGCCAAATGAATGGGTGGTAGGACGATGACCGAGACGATCGAACGATCGGTCCCGCATGGACTGATCGGAGCTCTGAACGCTGCTGTCGAGCGGCAGCGGGTCGCGATCGCGCCACTGGCCGTCGCAATGGTGGAATTCCGCGAGCGGCTTGCGACGGCTGACGTTGCGCGAGGTGCGCAGCCACTGCCGCTGGTCCTAGGTCCACTAACGATCACCACGCGCCAGGCACTGGACCACCTCGACAAGTTAGTTCGCAATGCGCAGCAACTGACCGACCTGGACTGCGTGATGCTGGTGGCCGAGCTTGGCAACCTGGTCGAACACATTGCCGCCGAGCACGACCGCCGCTATCCCGGCGCGGCGAAGCCCGCGAAGCCGTGTGGCGACGCATGACCAACTAAGGGCGGCCGCTCGTCGTCTATTCAGGCGAGACAAAGCTCTTCATCGCGGCCGGCTCGCTCGGGCTCAGAACGCGCGAGACGATCGAGCAGGTCCTTTTGAACCCAACTGTTGCTAGCTGACAAATAATCTACGACCATCGTCGCGAAGCCGGCTCGACGATGAATGGCGCAAAGTATCGCCTCGCGGGTGACGGTGGTAATTCGGCAATCACGAATCGCGGTCGCGGTGAGGCATCTGATAGGCAGATCGTGAAGGCATGCCTCACCAAAAAACTGACCTTCCTTTGCTATGCCGAGCAGCCGTTCGCCGAACCCATCCTAGGCAGTTAGCTTCACGCTTCCCTGCTGAACGAACGCAATAAAACCTGCAGCGTCTCCCTCTCGGAAGACCTGTTGGCCGTGGTTGTAGCTTGAAGTGGTCCTGCCATCGCCGACCTGGACGAGAAGCCGGTGGGCATCAACCTGATCGGCTAAAACTTTCTGCATCAAAATCGCTCCTGTTAAAGGCGGGAGCACAACACTCTCATCACCGACGGTAGCCCAAGGCGGAACGGTGATGCTGGACCAAGCGTTCGAGTTCAGGCCGGTTCCGGGCACAGCGGGACGTGGTTTACGCTTCGTGAACTACAGCGCTAACAGAGAGACGAGATGGGATCCTACCTGATCGAGTTCCACAAAGACGGCTTGCGACGAGCGGTGTCGTCCCACGCGGGCCCCTTCGAAGAGACAATGAGGGCCGCGCATGAGGGAATGGCGCAGCATCAGGCGGACGTCGTACGGGTAATTGACACCGACAGCTTGGCTGAAGTTCTATATTTCGAACGCGACAGCTCAGATTTGTGATGTTGTATACGCTCCACAGCGGCCTTCCGTTTACATCAACGAACGGCGTCGCTCATGCCGTGCTCAACCCGCCAGGCGATGGGGAACGCCAGGGCGAAGCTCAGGATCACCACGAGCGGAATGAGAACGGCGGCTTGCTCAGATAGCGACTTGTTCGCGAGAACGACCACAATGCCAATACCGAAAAGCCCGGCATCGGTCATTCCGAAGATCAGCCAGGATAGTCGAGTGCGCGTGTCCATAGGTCACGCATAGCGGGGCTCTGCCGCGATCGTTTGATCTGCGTCAAACCGCGGTCGCGCTCTGCTCCTCAAGGCAAGGCAGCAAACCATTCCTCGTACGGCGTATTTTTCACCAAGCGCCGGTTCATGTCGGGCGCGCCGTCGGTCCACCACGGCGGCCCGCGTTCGCCGAGCGCCTGCTTAGCGGCGTCTACGCGGCCTCGGGCTTCCTTTTCAGCGCGGGATCGGTTGGTGCGCTGGGCCTGTCCGACGTCTCGGCGCGCCGTCATCAGTTCTGTAGTCACTCATTTCGGCGGTCAGGGTCGAGACCTGGGTTGCTCATGCGCCACAGCCGGCCGCGGACAACGAAATAGTGGCCGTTGGGCGTGACGGGTGCTTCACAGCGGAAGGATAGTGCGCAGCGCGGGAGCGTTACTTCAACTTCTCAGCCGCCTTGTTCAGCTTGTCGCGGTTGTTGCCGATCTTGGCGATGAGCTTGCGAGCCTGCTCGCGCGTGATGCCGTGCTTGTTCGCGAAATAATTCACCTCGTAGCCCTCGCCGCCGGCGACCTTGCTGCGATCGGCCTTGCCCTTTTTCTTTTTGCTGTCTGGCATCGCTTCCTCCCGAATCTTTTGAATTCCGAGCTTCCTCGGCAGTAAGGCCGCTGTCAAATCGAAGAGGCTCGTGATGAGATGGCAGCCGGACAGGTCGCCGATCCGCGCCAGCGCCCATTGCTGAAAGGCCGTCTTGGGATGAATTGGGGGCTGGAAGATTTGATTGCGGCGTGCGCATTGTTGTTCGGAGCCGGGCTTGCTCTGGCGATCATCTTCAAAACAGTTCGCGCCGCTCCGGCGAGGGTCTTCCTTTCGGGCGCGGTCGCTCTGATTTCGTTGGCAGTATGGGCTCACCTTGCGGTCGGTCTGTTCTGAGGTTGCGGCGGCGCAACCGTCTCGACGCGGCAGCCGACCGACGGCCGCATCTTCAGACTTCCAAGTGAACTGTGGACAACCCAAATCCTGTGGACAATCAATCGGCCGGCGACGCAGCCTCGCCAGCCCGGTCTTAGCGTATCGGGCGAAGGACGTTGACGTGTCATTGCAGGTCGCAATCTTGAAGGTGCTGTCTGGCCACCCGCATGGTCGGGCCACTATCAACGACATGAATTCCGACCTCGGAATTCTAGTCGGCTGCAAGGATTGGAATGGTCGCATGAAACGTCTCGCGGCGCGTGCGCCTGACCTCGATATCTTCGGACAGGAGCTTGTGGTGCGGGACGTAAGCGGATGGCAGCTGACCGAAGCTGGCCGCGCCGCTCTTGCGTTGATGGAAGCCGCAGCGCCGCCGGAGCTGCCGGCCGGCGCCGGTGATCTGCCGCCGTCCCACATCGCTGCGACGGAGACCGTTTCGCCCTCCAACGTCGTCGACCTAGACTGGGTCCGTCGCCAGCGTCGAGCGCCTCCGATGGCGAGCCGGTCAGCCTGACCGGACAGGCGGAAGCTATGGGCTTCCGTGAGGTAAGGAGGCCTCACGCGGTTCGCACGAGGAGTGTTCTCGATGAAGATGTTCATTCTGATTGGGCTGGCCGCGGCCGGGATAGTTGCCGGGGGTAGCGCGGTTCTCCAGCAGGTGCTGGTTGCTAACCTGCGAACTGCGCTGGCGTCGCCGTATTGGGCGGTGCTGATCAGCTATATCGGCGGCACGATAACAATGGTCTTGGTAGTGCTTGCCGCCCGCGAGCCAATGATCACGTCCCACGCGATCGCAAAGAGTTCGACACTGTCCTGGATAGGCGGCGTGTTTGGCGTGATCTACATTGTCGTTGCAATTCTGTTGATCCCGCGGCTGGGCGCGGCAACTGTTCTGGCGCTATTGGTGACGGGACAGCTGCTAGCGTCCATACTGTTTGACCATTTAGGGCTTTTCGGGCTGCCCAAGCAGCCGGTCGATGCCGCGCGGATAGCCGGCGCGGCCATGCTGATCGGAGGCGTGCTCCTGATCCGCCGATAGGACCCACCCGTTAGTGGCTGCGGGGCCCAGGAATTCGACCCGGCGGTAATGGGGTCGTATCAAATGATCTTGCGGAGCCGAAGAAGCTGTCTAAAATCCCATCGCCGATCCTCGCCCGTTAACTATGCGCCGCCCGATTACATCACCTTGGTCTGACGAACAGATCGCCACCCTCAAGGTCCTGCTGAAGGCGGGCGCCACGCCGCTCCGCGCGGCGGCTGCGCTTGGCCGAAGCATGGTCAGCGTCAAAGCCAAGGCTCGTCTTCTCGGATCGCCGTTCCCGAGCGCCAGGCGTAACACTAAGGTGCGGAAGGCAAATCTGGCCGCTTCGGACACCCTGCCGGGCAACAAGGCGGCGCCGGATCTGTCGCCTCGGCGCAACGATCAGGAAAGGGAAGCGACTTGATCACCGACGGCTTCGACCGCAGGACGGTCGCCAATATGGAGGTCGCTTTGGAGCGGGCCTGTAATGGCCTGTCGGCCGGCGAGGACCACGAGGCCCGCCGGCACATCGCCGCCAAAATTGTTGAGTGTGCCTCGAGTGGAGACATCACGCTGACCGGCCTGACACGCGCGGCCAAGGCGGCGGCCGCCGAACTCGAGCGACACGGTGAGCCGCCGCGCAACGGCCAGCTACCCAATCGTGAGGGCTAGAAGCGAGGATCTGGTCGTACTCGATTGGATTAGCCGGGCGCGTAAGTTGGTGTTGCTAGCCTAAGGCGCAGCTTCAACGCGACAAGCTTTGCAGAAAAAGGTGGGCCCAAAATCCGTCTGGCGTACATCGAAATCATCCGAGATCGTCGTAATTGTCGGTATGAGCTCATCGGAAGGTTGGGTCAGGCTTACCCTTGCGCGGCGATCACACCGGGGGCAGCGCAGCAATTCGGTCCACGTTTCGATTATTGCATCCATGGTAATTCAGTAGCAGGTCAATCCATCGGGTGCAGTCCAAAAGCGCTCACAGCCCGGAGGACTCTTTCCTTTCAAGGTCCACCGCTGGACGCCTCCTCCATGGTCGCTAACCTACGACCATTCCTGACTGACGGCTGGCTACGGCTAGAATGCGAGCACCAGATCTTAGGAGAGGGACATGGGTAGGCTGTTCCGGGCGGAAGACGAACTGCCGGCTGTGCAGCTACAACGGCGTGCCGAGGCCAAAATCCAAGAGGCGGATCGGCTGGTCGACAGCGAGCGCAAGCGCTCGCTGCTGGCTGAAGCTGAGCAGCTACGATTGCAGGCGCGCCTGAAGGGGTGGCTGTGCAGCGAATTGCGTCCCCCGCGATGAGGCATCGCGGACAAAGCGAACGGTCTAAAAGAGCCCGTCAATTTCTCCGCCGTCCCGGATTTCGCACGGCTTCTTGAGCCGCCTGCCGCTTTACGATCAACCATCGCCGCGGCGATCGAGCGGGCGCGCCTATATCGCCGCGTTCGCATTCTGGAAGTGCTAGCTACTAAACCGTATTCGCAAAAGTCCGCATGGCCGATACGAGCGAATTGACCACATACGGTTTTGGTATGAAGAGAGCGTTGATGGGAATGCTCCTCGGCCGAGCTTTCCCCGAGGTGATAATGATGTGAATTGGTGGCCACCGATGTCGGACGGCCGCAGCGAGTTCTAGTCCGTCCATGGACCCAGGCATATTGACATCGGTAAAGACGAGCACGATGTCCTCGCGCTCCGCGAGCAGAACGATAGCTTCATCAGCATCCGCGTCAACGATCACTTCATAGCCGACCGCCGCCCGCTCTCCACTGACAACGGCTCTAATTGTTGATTCGTCTTCGACTAGAAGAATTGTTGGCATCCTCGCCTTCGTTGAGCTCATCGGGCTGCTACCTAAGCCCCGTGCTGGCGGTACGTTCCCCTTTTTGCAGAACTTTGATTGGAGCCTGGTGTCCTGGCCGATGGACGGCATGCGCAATTGACCCCCGGATCCAATAGAACGCGCCCGAGGCGCCCCGTGACCAGCGCCACGAGCTGCAAGGCAGTCAGCAACTGCCGCGAAGCCGTAATCCTTTATTGCAGCGGGTACAGCCGAGCCGATGCCGACGATCGGACGGCATCCCCTGCGAGAACGTCTGTAAATCGCTGGCGCAGGTGCAGCCTTTAAGAAGGAGATCGGCTGCGAGCGGTAGCACCAAGCACTGGTGCAAGCTGAACTAGTCCAGGTGGGTTCTCCAATGCGGCTCAGCGACAATGGAAATTGGTAGTCCTTGGTCTCGCCATTCGCACGCCTGCAAGATCTTGTTGCCAAAAGACGAGTGCTTCCAAGAGTCTGTCGCATACACGCCAACGACCAGGACGTTCGTCCTTTGCGTCAGGCTTCCAAACTCGGCACCACGAGAGGCGACGGCCGCTTCGCAATGTTTGCGCTGCCCATAGTTGAACGTTCCGGTGAAGCAGTATCGTTGCCCGGGGAAGGTCAGCGATGGCGCCGGATCGCATAGCGGCAGAGACGTAGACTTCAGCACCTCACCCAGCTCAAAATCTGAACTGGAGAAGCGGTTCAGGGTCTCAAGAAGCTCAACCATTTCGTCGTCGTCCAAGACGCCATCCGATAGCATCTCGGTCACTCGGCGGTACAGAACGCGGATCACAGGCTGATCGCTGACGACAGAGTTTGCGACTAACCATTTTCTCAAAAACTCCGCCTCGGGCTGGTTGATCTGGCCGTCGGCGACGAGGCCGCGGGCCAAACCGATCAGCTCATCGATCTGTCGGCTAGCAATGCGATCGCCTCCGACCCGGTTGTAAAACGCGTCATCCCGCTCAATCGCCATCGAAAGCCCTCCAGCCCGGTGGCAATGATTCCGGACCCGTCCTGAGCGCGCAAGAGGGCCGGCGCGCCGAAGCGCCCCGTGAGGGGTAGATTTTTAACCAAATCAGTGATGGGGTGTCCGTGGGCTTGATAACCCGGACTGAAGACGACGTATCCCGGTTGGCGCCGGCTGATCCGTCTGCGCGATTGGGCCTTGGCGGGCTCTACAGCGCTGGTGGCACCTTGGCGGGTGCACCGAACCTGGCAAATATGCCGGGAGCGGTGCGCCATGTCCAGAGCGGAAACGCTTAAAAGCACACCGGGCCGTCTCTTCAGCGGTTTATCAACTCCCGGCTGCCAGCCCGATGCTGGCGTGGCCTTGATAAGCCAAACTGAAGAGCACCATCATGAACCCCCATCGCTACCTCGAGCCGTCGCCCGCCAGGGCCGACGGCGGCCACCATGTCGGCAGATTGCCCGGCACCATCGAACTACGCGAACTGCGTGATCCTGGGCATCCGGAGAGCCCGACCCGGGCGATCCGCGCCAAGTGCATCGATTGCTCCGGCGGCAGCGATACGGAGGCGCGGAAATGCGTCGCCGTCGGCTGTCCGCTGTGGCCTTTCCGGATGGGCAGCAACCCGTTCCGGCCGGTGAGCGCGGCGCAGCGCATGAACACCACCAAGGCGACCGCGGCCAGGATGGCCCGCCGCGGCTTGGAGGAACGCAGTCTGCGATCTTTTATCGAAAGAACGGACAACCCGGCACCACCCCCCATGATCTCGCCGGGAATGCCCAGCCCTCGAAAACGGAGGGCCGGTCATGAGGACACCCGCCACCATCACGCCCGGATGCCCCTCACGGCCTCAGGCAGACTCACCGGTGCGCGTTCCGGAGAGCCGACCTTCGCGCCGGTCCGCCATCGCCGCGCTCATGGGCGCCGTGGCGCTGCCCGGCCTGGCGGCTTCAGCCGCCGCTGCCGGACCCGCGGATCATCCCGACCGCCAGCTGCTCGACCTCGGCGCCGAGTACGACCGCCGGCAGTTGATCGAGGATGCCGCATATGAGCAGGAGGCACTGGCCTGGGCAGCCTACGAGCGGGAGGAGCCGGAGCGATCCGACGTCCTCCGCCACCGGCTCGAGGATCACCTCGTGTTCCAGTTTCCGGTGAGCCTGGAGACGGACACCATCGCGGCTGATCCGAAGCACAGCGACTTCTACACTGCTGAAGAGGTCGGGCTGCTGCGGTACGCGCCGCCGCCGCTCGATCCCGTCCGGATCGCAGAGCAGCGGCAGTGGGCAGGGGAGATCGCGGCGGAGCATGCGCGCTGGACGGCGCAGTGTGCCGACCTACGGGAGCGAACCGGCGTAACCGCAGCTGGCACGGCGATCGAGGCCGCCGTGAAGGCTCAGCGAGAGGTCGCGCGGCGGATCGCCACGATGCCGGCAACGACGATCGCCGGCCTGCAAGTGAGGGCCAGGATCTATGCTGATATCCACGGTATCGATCTGGCGGAGGAGGTCTCGACCGCTGACACCACCGACAGGCTGATGATCTTCGCTATCATCCGCGACCTGGCTGCGATGGCAGGCAACGTCTGACGATCAACGGGCGGCGGCTTCGGCCGCCGCACACCTTGGAGGCCGGATGTCTGATCGCAAAGCCAAGCGCAAGCGCGTGAGCTTCGCGACAGCGCGCTCGTTCTGATCGATGCGTACCGGCGGGCTCAGGCGGGTGTGAACTAGCCGAGGTAGGTTATGATGGCGCCTGCAAACATTTGAGATCGGATCAAAGATGTCTGACCACGATTATAATCACGAACTCGGCTGCGACGCTGAAAAGCTCTTCGCGGCCATCGGCAGGTTCGTGTTCGAGTTTTCAAGGCTGGAAGATGTCCTGAAAGGACGGCTTGCCTTCGTTCTTGATCTTCGCGAAGAGCAGTGGCGTTCGTTGATGCCAGGCTTGGATTTCGCATTCGCCTGCAACGCTGCTCGAAAAGCATTCAAAGACAAGTATGAAGAAAGCCATCCTAAAACATGGTCAAAGCTTGACCGCATTCTCTCGCAGGCGCTTGCGATGAACCAGCACCGTGTCCGGGTGGCGCACGGCTTTTGGTATTTGAACGGACCGCATGGCCTCAACGTGCACTTCTCTCGGCATACCTTGATGGAGGGAGACTTCTATTTCAAAGAAGGACAGCTGCTCGGTCTTGCGGCGGAGATAAGATCGCTGCGAAACGATCTCTGGAATGCGATCAAAGCGGCATCGGCTTAAGCTGATGACAGGCTCCGTCGCGACGGCCCCAACTAACCCGATCTTCTTGGCGCGCAAAAAATCGGCGTACCGCAGCTTCGGATCCTGCTGCCTCGCGCTTAACGTCTGGTTAAACGAAGATAGGTCGCCGTTGTACTCGGCAGAACAGCATAATGCCGTTGTCAGGCTTCGCTACGGTTACGACGTCGACCGGGCGAACGGTCAGATCGCGTTCGATCACCACTGCGGCGATGCCTGCGGCGTTCAAAAAGCAGTCGGCGAGGGTGACATCGCGCGTCATAAGCCAGCCGATCGTCTGACCTCAATCACCGCACTCTGTGGGCCATTTTATCCGCATCGCTGCAAGGAGCGACCCATATACATCTCTCGAGGAGTGACAAATTAAGGTACGCCTGCCATCCTCTGCAGGGGCAGATTGGAAGAAAGGCACTCCAGAAAGACGGCTTTCAACAAATTTCGGAGTGCCTTCCTCAATGTCGAAGTAGACGTCCCAAAGAGCCCCGCCGCTTGTGCCTCCATAACTTCCCGGTAGCTCGAAGTCTGGGTAAGACTTCGGGATGAACTCGAGCAGATTGAAGTCTTCTAGCTGATGCTCGGACATCACGTTGCCATCTGAGATGATCCCCTCGAAGCCTTTGCGATATTCTCCGGGACGCTCCGGTGGCAAATCCTTTGTACGCTCGGCGATCGCCCCAACAATGCTTGTGACTTTCTGCGGCGCCGGAGGCGACTTCTTTTCATCGTTCTCATGCAGGCCGAGATTGTAAAACGAGGCTAGCGCGGTCAACCAACCTAGCTCGTTAGCTCCCAACCTTAGGAAGCCTAGATCAGGACCGCCAGGTGCATTCTGCGACCCACCTATCAAAAGCTTTTCGGCATAAGACATCTCAATCGTATGCTTCCGGTAATTCACCGTCCCTGTAGAAAATTGCGATATGCCGACCGGCCCATTGTCCGGTAATATTTCAAGCACATGGGCCGCGGTCAGGATGCCGAAGACTTTTCCGACCTGAACGAATGTTCCGGATCCAGCGACTACGGCGTCCTCACCGGCCTGGGTCGTGACAAGTTGCACGAAGCAAACGGCGTATTGCGCCATGACATCGCTCCAACCCGCGGTCGGAATGATCACAACCTTCGGGAGCGGCTTCCCTGGCGTCGGCTGCCAATCCTCAGCGGCTACGAACACCGTCCAGTTTTCGACCTCGTGCAAGCAGTTTTTGAAGTTGTGGCCTTGAACGATAATTTCATCCGTTGCGACTTTTTCAATCTGTCCGCATTTTTGGCAAGCTCGAAACTCAACCTTGCTCGACATGACACTCTCCATCTACCCCGCTTGGCGGTCGTTCACTACTAATCTGTCATCTCAACCTATCATCGTCACCGAGTAGCCTCTCAGGCTGCATTACCAGCGATCGCCAATGTAGACATAGAAGCCGACCATCTCGCCCTCGGTGTCCGCGCCTGGCGCTGGGATAAGCAAGCGTTCAGCGGCGGCCGTCAGCGGCTCGCCTTCGCGAGGGCGCGGTGCAGTACCGGTATAATTCGTGCTGACCAACAAAATCTTCCTGATCAGACGCGGTGGGCACATTCGGCGCTTAATCAATGAGTTTCTGGAATTGCGACCGCAGAAGAGGGAATGCTTCGTACAGTGCCGCTTCCTTCCGCCACCTAACAAGGTCCGCCAAATCGCTATCATCCAGGGTCAAGACAAAACCGCGGTCATCTTGAGCAGTGTCTCGGCATCGTGCCTCGAACCGATCTTTGTTGATGAAGCTCCGTGCGACCAAAATCCCGACGCGCCCTCTGTTTGGCGAAAATCTACCAGACAGCTGATCCAATTCAGGATTGGCGGGATCGCGACTATAGTTTTTACATTCAATATGAATTTGGGACGACGGGTAGTGTACGGCAAGCCAGTTGAAAAAACCTGCGGACGCTCGGTTTGTATAAGTTATGTCCACGCGCTTGCGGCCCTCGTGAACCGGGTGTTGCGAAATGGGGTTGGATAGAGAGGGGTAGAAGAGTGCGGTGAAAAGGGCTTCAATTGCCTTTTCATAGCGCGCAGCGTCTTCATCTCCCGGGCGGAGGGCGGTCACATCCGAGAGCAGCTTATCCCAGTCGGGCGGCGCAACGTTTTCGATATCTAAGAGCTGATCCAGCGACAAAGGCGGACGCTTCTTTGCCGCTTTGCTTTCTTTATATTTTCGGAGGGCATCAGGGTGCTTCAGCGTCTCACGGACGATGGCGGATTTGTCCTTACCGTAAACTTCCATCAACTTCTTCTTGGTGACACGTCTCCTTTTGTTTTTTAGAAGCTCTACGAGTGAGGAGCCTGCCTCCAATTCTGCGTAGCGCATGTGCACCAGCAGAAAGTGTCTAAAGTATTCGCCTGCATCATAGTCTGGCTTCTGCCGGACTATGGCTTTTGGTACCAGGAGAAGTTTTCCTCCCTCAGTGACGGGGAGGGTTGTGAATTTGCTATCCCAGCGTCTACCGGTGGCATTCCACAATGGGCCAGTGTCGACGCCGTCAATCATTGGGATCCCGTGCTGGGTGCACATCAGCTGTGTATATTCGATGAGGGGACCGCGTATGATGTTGGTCGTGATGTCTGAGGTGATGTCGACATTGATGCCGTCGATCATCAGAGCCGCGTCTTCTAGATCCACAAGTAGTCCACTGGTGGCGGCTTGGCTGGTACTAAGTGCGCGCCATAGATCTTTCGCCGATCCTTTTCCCAAAGCGCGACCTTTGGACTTGCCCTTTGAAAGACCTAAATGCGTTTCATTGGGCTCGCGTAGCACGAGGAGGAGTTCTTCGGCGGCTTTGTGGTGACCGGCCTTGATTAGGCTGAGGACCTGCCGGAAGAAGTTTTGGATGAGCGATACACACTCGTCTCCCCAGCTCGAAGGCAATGTCGATATGGCGCTGGGGCTCAGGAACACCTTAGTATCGTTCTTGGTGTCGACATCAACAAAGTCCAGGGATGCCTGCGTCAGCCCAAGCCTGTACTTTTTTGAGATCCGCATGCTTCCCCCAATTGGAGGGTACCGCAACTGTAAAGTGAGTCAAAGCGGTCCAATCGAGCGGTGATGGATCCAACCTTTGACCCAAACTCAGAGACACCACGCCAAACCCGGCGTACGGGTTGAGCCGCGACAAACGAAAAAGGCTCGTATTTCAGGCTACTTATGTTCAATCGGCACAAAGCTGCGATGCCTGCGTCGTACTCCAATCCCGGCTAACGTGGTGGGTGGACCGCCCGCACACTTCAACGGTTGCGGTATCAGATCGTACCCGCGGGTCCCTGCGCCACCTCGACGACATGTCGATCCGCACCAACCGTGATGACTATCGAATAGGTTTTAGGCCCGCCTTGCTGGTCGGTAGGCGGCGCCAGATGAAGCTGGCCACCGTACCACTCGCCTGGCATCAAGGTGTTATCCTTAATCACCGCCTGCTCGAGCTGCGCCATGTTACGCTGGCCTTGCTCGATCGTGCTGCCAATCATGGCCTCGTTCTGGGCCGCAGCATTGCTCTGGGCGATGGCTGCCGCGGTTGGGCTGTAGAACGTGCCGGATCTGCCGCTCGGCGTCCTATAAGAACCGTACCCCGCCTGAGATGCACCATAGGCGTTTCCGGCCGCGGCGACGCCTACCAAGATTGCCGCTGCGACCTGTCGGTTCTTTTCTTCCTGCTGCAGCTTTTCAAATGTCACCACCTGCATCGGATATTCCGACGTGCCGACCCGCTGGTTCACTTCGACCTCCGCGACGCGGAAGTCGATCGGCCGGCGGCTCATATTGGTGATGCCGACAACAAAAACCGGCCGGCCGTTAGCCTGCAGCTGTCGGGATGCTGGTCGTACTAGAACGAGCGAGCTCTTCTGCCGTGAGACAAGGGCCGGCTGCCCGTCCCGCATCATCGCTTGCTGGTTTGGATTTGAACTTCGGAATTGGACGGTCTCAGAGTTAGAGACGCAGCCCGATAAAGCGGCGCAAAGAGCTACCGCATAGAGTTTACGCATTTACTGTCCCCCCAGACCTTAACGATTGTGCAACCATTTGGCGAGCGTACGCAAGAGAAAGCGCAATGCGAATGTTGCGATGGTGTTGCGACGGCACGGAATTCCCCCGTGGAAAACCGTAATAAAGCGCTGATAATGCGAGCGGAAATCGAGCTTGACACGAGGCGGATCCAGCCTTTGACGCGCTGGGTGTGCACCCGGCGGCTTTGTGGTGGCTGATCTGGCCAAGAATGCGTGCTGCAAAGCGCCTGAGCAAGCCGCCTGGGGTCATTCCGCCATTGGCCCTAGAAGACGTCCGCAGGATCGACGCCGTATCTGAGATCCATCGGTTCATCGGCGCCAGCTGGTTGAACGGCGCTGGTGCCGGTCCACCTTTTCTTTGTGCGGTTTCAGTTGCGTCCTGTTACTGCGAGACTGCTTTCGCCGATGCCCAAGTGTGGATAATTGGCCCGAACCGCTTGTGCCACGTAGCTCGGCGCCAGATGAGCATAATGCTTCTCGGTCATGCGGGTATCAACGTGGCCTAGCTGAGCGGCAACGATCGCCATCGGCACCCCGCTCATGGCCAGATGGGAACCGTAGGTATGACGCAGGATGTGAAAAGTCACCCCAGGTGAGATTCCGGCCCGGCGGCTAGCCTCATTGATCGGGCGTTTCTGGTGAGATGCGCCCCAGACCTGGCCGTCAGCACGCAAGAATATGGCGTCCGAATGCTCGCCGGTGCTGGTCCATGCCGAGAAGATATTCTTACCTTCGTCAGTTAGTACAACATGCCGGATTTTCCCCTTGCTCAGTCGTATTGCCAAGGTGCCGGCGTCGACATTGAAGTCTCCACAACGAAGCCGGGCTAGCTCCGAATATCGACAGCCGGTGAGGAGCGCGGCTTGCACCAACCTTCGGAAGTCATCCGAACAGGCGCTGACGAGCCTGCGCGCTTCCCCTAAGCTGAGATAGCGCACGACCGCCTCATCCACCCGATGAAAGGGCTTTACCTTACGCCAGGCGCTATCGGAGGTGGCGCGTCCGGCCTGAAAGGCGCGGTTGAGTGCGGCCTTTAGCATCGTAAGAATTCGATTGGCGGTCGCTCTGCGGGCACGCCGCGCATCCTCGTTATCAGGGACGCTCCGTGTAGCCCGTTCTGTTGCAGTCTTTCCGGTGCGGACCCTTTTGGGTTGGGTGGCCAGCTTGTTGCGCCAACGGACCAGCCGGTCTGCGGTCAATTTTTCGAGCTGGACTGTACCCAAATCGGGAAGGATCGAGGCTTCGAAGATGTATTTTGCGCCGCGCACGGACGTTGGGCGCTTTTCCGCAGCGATTTCGGAGAGATAGTCGGCCACGGCATTTGAAACGGTGTACGTCCCTTCTCGGACCATGCCGTTGGCGATCAAGCGATGCCCCTCCCCCCAGCGCCGCGCGCAATCCTGCGCTTGCCAGTAGTCAAACACTCGAACGCCGTCCGCATCCAACGTATCGTCGGCGATGCCCAGCGACTCGGTAGCGTACACGCCGTTCCCGCGATACCAGCGGGCTATCCATGAACCAGCAACAGCGCCCCTGTAGTATCCGAGCCGCAGGCCCTTCGCGATCTTTGCAAAATAGGGGGTACGACGGATGCGCAAACGACTGCGCGATGTTCGCGTTTCAAGGGACGAATTCCGGGCTGAGCGTGCCACGATGTCTCCAGTTTCTTCAAGTTTTCTCCAATGGACGGGGGAAAACACCAAGAAACTTTAGCAAGCTCCAGCGAACTAAGCAATTGATTAGATTGTGTTCTTTAACGTCCGCCGATGTTCACCGACATCCGTGTTGCAGCCCTCTCACGGCGAAAACAGCGGTTCGATTCCGCTAGGGAGCGCCAATGAACTCAAAGACTCGTGCGGGAATGCTCTCCGGCTTGGAGATGCTTCAGCGGCCGCTCGGACCACGTCGATTGATTGGATTGGGCCCTAAACGACAAGTCGATCGCCCGGTCAGTTAGCCGCTCAGGGCTACTACGGGGCCTTGAATACCAGAAATTCAATAGATTCACGCGCTATCGCATAATGCGCCGGCGCGGATTTCATGGCGGCGGCAGGTTGCCCGCGCCTCGCCTGTGACCTTCTTCCGGCGTGGTCGGAACGTTGATCGGCTGCGGCAGCGGCTTGTCCGTCAAGTGACGCGCCAGTTGCGGGGCCGCAGCGCTGGTGCCGGTCAGCCGGAACGCGACGCCGCTGCGATTGCCGCCGCCGCGCATGCCCTGGAGAGCCGGGGATTCGTCGCCAGGCAGCGCAACGTCGGGGCCGCGACGCGGGCCCTTGCGGGCTGGACCGGCGGATGCGTAAGGCGACTTGCGTCCCTTCGCGACGATGTAGCTGCCAGCCACGTGCAATCCCGCAACCTTGCCCGTTGCGATCCCGTTGAGCGTGCCGAACCGGTCAATCAGCGAGCCAGTACGGTCGAACTCGCCCGCGTGATAGGCGCAATTGGCGCGCGCGGAGGTGGCCCGTTGCCAGGCGCCGTCAACAAACCAGGACCGCTTTGCACCGGACCGCACACCCATGTTGGGATCGCTGCGCGCAACATAGGCATGCACCTTCGCATGGACGTCGATCCCGCTGACACGGATGGTCCAGTCGCCATGCTCGGCGGCAATGCCGGCTGCATCCGGCCGGGTGGCGTTGACGTGGAGCCGCCACATCGTGTCGTTGCCCCGCGGCAGCGCGGCGCCGATGCCGGCCTGACTCACGGGGGTCACGCCGCCCGGCACGTATTCGATTCCGGACGGTGATATCAGCGTGACGGTCGCGCTCGCGCCGGATCCCAGCCAGATCTCTGTGAAGCAGAGCACGGCATTGTCCGGCGGCAGTCGCCACGTCCATTCGACATGATCCGGCTCGGCGCGTGTCGCACGGGTGAAAGCAACATGCCCGTCGCTGTCGTAGGAGTTTCCTGCGGCCAGTACGATTTCAAGCTTGGGTCCGCCATGATTGCCATTGAACAACGTGACGAGTGCCGCCAGCGTGAATTCGAGCAGCGATGTGCCATCATGCGGGCCCGTGGTCGGCCCATAGCTCAGATTGATGACAACGTGCTTGGTCCGGGTCGGGTGCGCAAATGACATGACGTACAGGATTCCGTTGACCACAAACGTCTTCAGCCAGACGCCGGTGGCGTCGCGGATGCAATCGTCGGAGAACTGTACAAAGACGATATCGGCATCCGCGGCCGCGTCGCTCCCCGGCAACCAATTGGGCGGGTCACGGCGATCGGCGGCGGGACCGATCCGCGACGACACCGGCCGTCTCCCTGCGGCAAGGTCCATGACATGGCCACCGTGCGACTGCCGGCCCGCGACACGATCAAAGATCGACGCGTAGCAGCCATCCTCGTCGATGCTCCCGGACGACGTGCGATGCAGGCCGATCCACTCGTCGAGACCGACCTGCGAGGTACCGAGCGCAGCGGCAAAATCGCGCCGGTACTCGAGGCCGAAGTTGAAATCCGGCAGTGTCTGGCCGAATTGTCGCGTGGTGCCAACCTGCGCAGGCTGTTTGCCCTGGTTCTGGTCCCAGATGGCGCGCACCCGGGTGCTCGCGGCTCCGGAAGCTGTCGTCTTCAGGAAATGGTTTGCAGCGAACGGCGCGCCATCGTCCAGCACGCCGATCAACAATGCGCCGGGCGGATCTTTGCCTTCCCGCCAGCGTTCGACCGGAAACGTCTTGCGGATCAGCGCTGCTGTCGATGGCTGCACCGGCAGCGAAAGTTCGACCCGGGAAACGAATTCAATCCAAAAAGGGAAGGTGAGACGCGCAGTCACTGCCGCTCTGCGGCACCTTACGGTAGCGAAACGCGTACTGCCGACCGGCGGTCCAAACTCGATGCCGAAGAGGCCGTCGGAGTCGCGCTCGACCATCGCTGCTGAAAACTTCGTCTCAGACCCCGGTTGCTTGAACTCAATCAGGAGCGACAGCCGAAAGTCGCGGCCGTCGGACAACGACGCCCGGCTCTCGAACCCAAAGGACCGGAATTCCGTCTCGATCGCGTAGCGCAGATAGGGCTCGAAACAATTTGGAAGGTCAGTACGTTCAGCCATCGGTCAGTCTCCGGCGCGGCGCATGGGCCATCAATTCTAGGGATACCGGCCCTTCCATTCACACCGGGCAGCGCCCCAAACCTGCTTCATCAGAAGCGACGTCGGAATCGGCGAGCCCCCGACTTGGGAATAAAGCTTCCCGGCGCCGGGGGGCTCGTCGAGCTTCTGAGCGTCGGTGAACGGATTGAAGTCGAAGGTCGCCGTTACGTTGTCGATCGCGCTGGCGTTGAAGGTCCGGCTTATGATGTTCGTAGGCGTCGCCACGCCGCAGCGGCCGACAAAATACTCGCCGAGCGCGACACCCAGCATGCGGCCCGCCATGCTGTCGACCGGGAAATGGACGCCGGCGATGACACGGTTAGTCGCGATCCGCGCGGCCTGACGGTCGAGCTGGTCGATCGTCGATGCATGCTTAGGGTCCGGGTTCGGCTCGAGGTTAAGCAGGCGCTTAAGCAAATACGCGACGGCGTAAGCCTGCGTTGCGTGCCCGCTCGGGAAACTGCCATGGCCAGGCGTCGACAGCATCGGCTGCACCTGCGCATTGTATTCGACCGGCCGCCAGCAGCCCAGCGCGTGCTTGAAGCGCATTTCGATGTAAACGCAGAATTGCAGCATAATGTTGATCAGTTCGAATGTGTATCGGTGGCGATCGGAGCGCATGCCAACGATCGAAGACCAGAACGCATATTGCGGATCGATCTGCGCCATGATTTCCGTAGCCCGCTCGAGCCGCAACTCGGACCAGCTTAGCACCAGGGGGATCTGTCGCTCGAACGTCTTGGTCTTATCAGGTCGCTTGATGGTGGCGAGCATCTGGCCATAAGCGAGAACCTGATAGCCATCGGGGGTGTCTGCCGTCGGGGTCGTTTGAAAGCTGATGCCCTGCAGCAATTCGGCGAGCGCAGTGTAGGCTCGCACCCACGTCTCCCAGCGGGACATTTGCGCAGCGTCATCGATCGTGGGAAGGTCTGGTGCGTAATAGTGGCTGTCGACAGTCGTGTTGCCTTCTCGGCTCAAGATCAGAGCTTCCACCATCACCGGATTTGCAAAGGCATCGGCCATGGTGCCAAGCATGGCACCACCTGCGCCGCCTGCTCCACCGGCGCCGCCAGCACCTCCCGCCCCGCCAGCGCCTCCGGCCCCGCCAGCACCTCCGGCGCCACCAGCACCGCCCGCCCCGCCCAATTGAGCCATTGCTGTCTCCTCGGTCCAGATCACCCCGCCAACGGCAAGCCGGCTTCTTGCAAACAGCTTGCCCAATGACGTCCGGTATCCAACTGTGCGTTTGGCAGCCGGCGGATGTAGGAATCCACGCTCAATGCGGGCTCCAGTTCACGCAGGCTCGCCAGCGCGACGCGCGCCTCGTCCATCCGTTGCTGCGCGACCAGCGAGATTGTGAGGGCTCGCCAGGTCGATGGATGCATGCGATTGAGCGCAAGCGACGATCTTGCGAGCCGTTCCGCCTCCGCATACCGATGCGCCGACAGTGCGGCTGTCGCGCCAAGCGATTCGAAGTAATAACGTTGCGGGTCGAGCGGAGACAGCTGTCGAGCCCGTGTCGTTGCATTCACCGCAGCTTCGCCCTCGCCGCAGAATGCGTGCACGGTGCCGCGGTAGAGCCATCCAAGCGCGTGACTGGGGTTGGCGTCGATGGCCTGGTCGCAGCGCTTGCGGGCGGTCGTCAGGTCATTGAGGAGATGGCAGTAGACAAATCCCTCGATCGCGAGCGCGAGCGCATCCGAGGGGTCGCGATCGAGCGCGGCGTGGCTGATGCTCAATGCCTCGGCGGCCTCACGCTTGCGGTCCTCGGACCAGCCACGCGTGACCCGCAGGATGTACCAATTGGCGAGCCAGGCGCGCGGGGCTGCAATCCGGCTATGCCGGCCGATCAGTTCCTCGAGTATCTTGCGCGTCTGCATGAACTCGGCTTTGTTTGAGCGGTGCATCAGCTTGATGCTGGCGAGCAGCAGGGAGTAGCTTTCGAGCGTCGGCAGCGGCTGCGTCATCACGTGCTGGACTTCGGCATCGAACACCGAGATATGCACCGCCGCCGCAATGCGGTGTCCGAGTTCGCTTTCCGGCTTCAGCAAGTCGCCGATCTCGCCGGTCATCCGGTCGGACCAGATCACCTCGCCGCTTTTGGCCGAGGCGAGTTCGGCCGTCACGACGATCCTGCTGCCATTCACCAGATATCCGCCGCTGAGGATGTAGGTGGCGCCGAGGTGAGCGGATACCTCGCTGAGATCGCGGTCGCGGCCGCGGAAAACGTCTGTCGACTGGCGCGAAATCACCCGTAGATTCGCGGTCTTTGAGAGCCGCCAGATCGCGCCGTCTGCGATCAGATTGCCGATGTCGAAGTGCTCGGGCGATGCGTTTCGGGCGCCAAACGGAATGACTGCGATAGTCGGCTTCATGGCCGCACCGTAATCACGCCGGCCGGTCAGCCCCGGATGGGGACTCGGAGGCCCGACGCGATAGGCGCGCACTGGCTTGTCGAAATGCTTGAGAATACACTCGCCAAGGTCTTCGCACGTCGCATCAACATCGTGCGTGAGTTCATCATAGGCTGTGGCGCTGCCGATCGTTTCGCCTGGCCCTGCTAGGTTGACCAGCGCGGCGGCTAGTTGCTCTTGCGCTGATGCGCTGGCGATAGTTTCGCCCGGACCCGCCAGCGTCGCAAGCCGTGCCGCAAGGTTCACCCCGGTCCCCAAAAGATCGAGGCCGTCGCTCCAGGCCGTTGCCGCGTTGATGGCGGCACGCAGATGAAAATGCTGATCCTCCGGCAGATCGACGTTCTGCGCGGCCAGTGCCTTGTGCAGTTCTGCCGCGGCTCCAACCGCATCGCGCACGGCTTCGAAACGCGCCATCAGGCCGTCGCCGAGGCTCTTCACAAGCACACCGCGGTGCCGTGGCAGGATCTCGGTGGCCGCGATGTGGACGAAGTCGGCCCAGCGGCGAACCGCGTAGGCCTCGTGCTCACGCATCAGTCGCACCGACTCGACGACGTCGGCCAGCAGCACCACGGTGTCTTCTTGGACAAGGTCAGGGCCCGCATCCGCGAGTTTGGGCCGCAGTCGGGCAACCGTTGAGCTCTGCATTCGTGCACATCCATCGCCGCCGGGTGGAACCCAAAGTCCGCCGAAGATCAAGGAATCTCCACGGCAACGTCGATCGTTGGACCAACGGTACCGGGTGCCCCAGTGAATGGGTCCGGCTGAATGAGAAATGGGTTCAATGAACGATCACGTCCTCTCCAAGCAGGATTCGCAGCATTGCCGCCGCTATACCGGCAATCGCCCCGAAAACCGTGAAATAGCGCCACATCGAATGCGCAGCAGGTGGGCGTGCTTCAATTTTCCGTGCAGGCCAAGGAGCGATGCCTCCCGAGCTGTGAAACCCAGCCTACTCGTGCACCTCGTCGGCGCCTGCTATGAGAGAAGGCGGAAAGTCGCGGCCAAGCCGCGCGGCTGTTTTCAGATTGATGATCAGTTCGACCTTGGTGACGAGCTGCACGGGAAGATCGTTCGGATTCGCGCCCTTGAGCACGCGTCCGGCATACATCCCCGCGCGCCGGTGCGACTGCGCGAAGTCTCCGCCGTAGCTCATCAGACCGCCGGCTGCCGGGAAGTCCCGGGATTGTGCTATCGCAGGCACCCGGAATCGGAGAGCGAGGGCCGCCAGAGCTTCGCTCCGGAAAGCGAAATAGGGATCGGAGGTGAAAACAATGCCTTCCCCTTCGGCAACAGCAGCGAAAAGCGGTTCAAAGTCGCTCTCGGAACGGGCGTGCAGGACTTGAAGCTGGATGCCCAGAGATTTTGCGGCGGACGAGAGCCGTGCAAGCTGGGAGCTGGCCGTCGGACTGGTCGGATTGACCGCTACTGCCAGACGCGCGGCGGCCGGTATCAGTTCGTGCATCAGTTCGAGCCGCTTGGGCGATACATCGACACTCAGGCTCGAGACGCCCGTTATGTTACCCCCGGGCCGTGACAGGCTCTCGACCACGCCGAGTTGGACGGGATCGCCGCCCATCTCGAACACAACCGTTTTTCCCCGCGCAGCCGCTTTCGCCGCCAGCGCCGCAGGCGCGCCGCCCGGTGCCACGATGACCTCGACGTTCTTTTCGACCAACGTCGCGGCAAGCGCCGGCAACCGCTCGTAATGGCCATCGGCCCACTGGTACTCGATCCGCACATTGCGGCCTTCGACGAAGCCCGCCTCACTCAATCCTTCGCGAAACGCTCTAAGCCGGCTGGCGAAAAGAGCAGCCGACTCCGCGCAAAGATAACCGATGACCGGCACGCGCCTTTCCTGTGCGTGAACAGCTCGGGCGCCGATCGCAAGCCCGGCCAGAATGCCAAGAACGTCTCGCCGACGGATAAGATCAATCCGCCCATTTGACATTTTCGTATCTGTTCTGCAGCGCATAATGACTCATCCATCTTCTACGGAGGAGTTCGCATCCGATGCATCGCATCAGGTGAATGAAACGCGATAAACCGTCACCTCGCTCTCGAAACCCTTGATCTGGCGGCATCCAAGCTCAACGAGTGATCGCCGGCTCCCAATGCGGTCCGCCACATCGGCATTCACCAGGATCTCCCGGTCGGCTGCCGAAGCACACAAGCGGGCGGCCAGATTGACGACGCTTCCGATCGCCGTGTAGTCGAAACGATCCTCAAACCCGATGCGGCCGACCGTCGCCGTGCCGCTCGCAAGCCCGACACCAAATCCAACGTCGTAACCGCGTCGTCGCCAACTGACAATCAGGCACTGGACGCTCCTCTGCATTTCAATCGCGAGATCGACAGCGCGCAGTTCAGGGTCATCGACCGGGACAGGAGCATTCACGAGGACCATCAAGCCATCTCCGGTAAAACTTATCAGCGTGGCACCGGCCAGCGTAATGACGCGGCCCAGCGATTCGTAGTACTCGGATAGCATCGTCATCAGTTCTTCGGGCGCAGCCGCGGCAGAGAACGACGTGAACCCACGCAGATCGCAAAATACAACGACGACGTGAGTGCGCCGTCCGTTCAACACGCCATCATCACCCGCTCGATCGACCAGGTCGGCGACCTGGGGTGCAAGAAATCGCCTCAGCCTGGCTATTCGTTCCTTGTGGTCCTGCGCACGGGACAACTCCGAGGCCATTCTGTTAAAACTGTTCGCCAGCCTCTGAAATTCATCGCCTGTGTCGATCGATATGCGATGCTCAAACAATCCCGCTCCGATCCTTTCCGTCCCCTCCTCGAGCAAACGGATCGGCTCCGTCATCCGAAGGGCCAAGACATAGGCGAGCACGCCGGCGAACACGGTGCCGATCAGAAGCAGTGCCGCTGTCCGAAGCAGGGAGGCATAGATCTGCGCGAATGCCTCGGAAAGAGGCTGTTGGACAACGACGGTCCAATCCGGCCCCGCGACAGTGGCAGCGACGGCCGCCACCTTGTCGCCGCGCATATCCCGGCCCGTCGTCGGCCCTACCCCCGGAGGCCCAATCGCATCGCGTATCGCTCGAAATGGTCGTGACGTCGACTCCTCGGCGCCGCGCAGCACAAGGCTTATGTCCGGGTGTGCGATCAGCCATCCTGGCTTGTCGAGGACAAAGGCATAGCCGGTGGTGCCGACCTTTATGGCGGAGACGACATCCCAGATCAGCTTGAGATTGACCTCGGCAATCACCGCGCCGACCGCCGGACGGCCGCCGATCATTGCGACTGTGAGGTAGGGCTCCGAGCCTCGATTGAAGGTCACGGCGCTGAAAGAGACCTTGCCGGGACGGGCGCTGACAATGGCGGGATCGGCAGATCGGTCGGCCCGGCTGTCGGTGCGATTGAGGCCTATGCGGGATATGTAAAGACGCTCCCGTAAATTGTGGTCCAGCAGAGTTACGCTGGCGATCGCCGGGGCTTGCCGCAACAAGCGAAACACATCTGTCCTGCGTAACTCATCGACTTCGTCGGTCCACGACATTTGCACCATCCAGCCGAGATGCGATGTAATGCCGAGGATAAAATCGTGGATTTCAGCTGCCGCAGATCCGGCTTGCACGCCGAGTAGCTGATCGACTCTCGCCCGTTGGTCTCGATAGCTGAACCACGCCTCGATCGATGCGCTGGACGTGACCGGCACCACAACGGCGAGAAACAGTACGAGAAAGTACTTGCGAAACAATCCATGAAAGTTTTCTCGGATCATCATGCCGCTGAGACTTGAAAATCGGGGGCGCTCTTGGTCGCGAGACGGCACGATCTGGTCAGAATACGTGGCTGTTGCCGCCCGAAGATCCAGTTGCGATCGATGACCGCGCCGGGCTACCGGGCCGGCCAACTTCCATAACGCGCCAGATATCCGGCAACCCAGCGGTTGATCATCCGACGAAACGCAGCCAGAACGACCAAGGCCCGACGGGTCGCACGTAGCCCGGAAGTTGCGCGAGTTCTGTATGTTGCCATGAGAAACCTTCCAGACAGCGCGCTGCTGACGCGGCCGAAGTTCCGGCTCCCGTTTATGACGCGCCAGCGAAATCCTGGGGCATTGCCTCCAGCGCGATCATGACGTCGACCTATGGTGCATCCGGCGTGCTTCGTACCCGGGCCGGGATCAACGTCATGTCGTTAGGTGCAGGACGGGGCTAAAAGGTTCACCCATCATCGCCATGAGCGCATCATACCCAGCCGCATTGTGCTGGCAAAAGCCGTGGCGAGGCATCAAGACCGCAAGTTCGCATTGTGCGTCGGCAGTAGCCCACAGACCAAATCGCTCCAGTATGTGGATCTGCCGAAGCACGGCAGGCAGCCGCTGGGCGATCATCATCCGTGCGGCTCAAGCCATATGGATCGCGAGGATGACTTGCGAGCGAGGGCTTTCGCGTCAATCGCCAGTCGGACAACCCGGCGGGGCTTCGACACTCCCCGCCTCCAAAGCCCACACGAGGGTCAGTGAAAACCGTTGCTCTGGTTTGCTTCTTCAAGCCGCTGGGCAGCAATCACAACTTCGAGACGATTCCGCACCTGCAATTTCTGCATCAGGATCGTCATGTAGTGCTTGACCGTCTTCTCGCTGATCTTGATGACGCCTGCGATTTCCTTGTTGGTCTTGCCGCGCAAGAGAAGGCGTACAATCTGCTCCTCCCTGATACTCAGCTTGACTGCTTCGGCGGCCTTTCGGCGGATTGACGTGTCGCGCAGCGCGGCTATCACCCGCGTTGCGAACGTTTGGGCGATGAATGTTTCTCCGGCCTCGACCACCGTCAAGGCCTCGATCAGTTCTTGGGCGCTGCTGCCCTTGAGGACATAGCCGCTGGCACCGGAATCCAACGCACGAATAGCACTTTCGACGCCCGTCGAGGCCGTGAAGGCGACGACCTTCGGCGCCGCCGATGCCGACGTGATCGTCGAAATCGCGGCAAAAGCATCACCTGGCATGTTGAGATCGAGGATCAGGATTTGCGGGCGCTCTCGAACGCAGATCTCGATCGCATCTCGCGCATTCTTGCCCGTCGCGACGATATCGAAATTATTGGCGCGCGACAGGACGGACGAAATGGCTTCAATCATAATCGGATGGTCGTCGACCAATGCGACGGACGTCTTACTCATAACTGGACGCTCCAAATTGAGCAGAATTCACAACACCGTTAATAATTCCTTTTAATAGCCGTTTTTTAGGGCTCCTTGTGACACATTGTCAACGATTCCGATCTACCGCCGCGATCAACTTTTTCGAGTGGTAAATTGCGACGCCGGGATGCGTGCAATCAATCGCATCCCGTCGGGGCGTTGAACCACGTCAAGCGACCCACCGATTGCTGCCACGCGCCGGCGAAGACCCGTGAGTCCCAAGCCGGACTTAGGCATTATCGTCGTCGGCGAATGGTCGGTTCTGCCTCCCTGATCTTCGACAACGACCGTCACAGCGCTGCTGTCGGCTGCAGCGCGCACAACCTGGCCGTGTCCTCCGGCGTGATGGAAGGCATTGTTCAGGCCTTCCTGAACGATCCGGAAAATGCAGATCCTCACGGAGGGTTCGGGCCACATCGGGAGTGCCTCGAGCTCGCACATGACGTCTGTATTCGTCATTTCCTTATGTAGTCGCACCGCAAGTCGAATGGTTTCATCCGTGCTGAATTCGTCGAGTTCCGGAAGCACCAGGCCTCTCGAGAGATTGCGGAGGTCGGTCATGGCATTTGCGATGATATCGATGCCGGACGCCAGAGCTTCAGCGCCCACCGCACCGTCCGGGCCAGCGGCGTCGCGTTGATCCGTGAATTTCAGCATGAGTATGCTCAGCAACTGGATCGGGCCGTCGTGAAGATCCTGCCCGATCTGGCCAAGCAGCCGTTCGTTAGAATGGATCGTTTCAAGCCTCGCGGCATCCGCCTCCCGCCTCAAAAGATCGTTCTGGACCGCCAGCCTGCTGGCCTCTTCCATACGTCTTGAAAGCGCGGCACGTTGTTTGGTGACCGTGGAAATCGCCCGTTGAACCATAAGAAAGAGAACGAGCAGCATCGGCGCGGTGACGGCCGCAACTATTCCGACCGTTGCAAGCCTGATATCGCGCAACTCACGCGCGAGTCGGCGCCCGTCGTTGTAGATCTCTCCGACCGCGATGATGTCACGGCTGCCGCTTTGATAGAACGGTGCGTAGATCTCAATGAGCGGAATCTTCAGTTTGCGGTCCAGCTCGTTTTCCGGCTCGTCGAGTTCGTCGAACGAGCCGGAAACCCGGCCGCTGAAAGCTGCGTCCAGGTGGGCCGACGGGAATTTTTGCCCGATCAGCTGTTTGTCTGTGGCGTAGGCAAGCGTGCCGTCGCGGAGCCATATCTTGACTGCCAGCGCCCGCGCGCCAAGCTTCGTTGTCAGCATGGCATCCAGCCTGCCGATCGTGCTGGGTTGCAGGCTTGGGGTCGTCGCCAGTTCCTGGATTTCAGGTCCGAGGAAAGTGTCGATCAGGCTGGCGCCCTCTTCGGTGGCGGCCTGCATGATGCTCGCCTCCAGCCGTTGAGAGACCGCATAGGCCAACAGGGCCATTGCTACACAGATCGTAATCGCAGCGGCAGCCAGATAATTTTGTAGGAGACTTGGTCGGAAACGGTTCAACCGGAGCCGAGACCGGGTATTCATTCGCCAATCCTCACTCCAGACGTCTACCCATGCCAGTGCTCTTCCGCGACCGACGGCAGCTCTTTCGGCTGCTTGAGCAAAATTGAATCGCTGAACAACGTGATCCATTGCGACACGATTGTCACGCAAGAACTACCCCGGCAAAGAAGCACGTATCGCCGCCATGGCACTGGACCTACGTCTGACTCTGTCGCGACGAAGGTCTCAAACGTTTGGCTCGACCCTGCTGCTCTCTTGGTCGCTGCATCTGTCGGACCTTGTCCCGCATCCAGCAAACGGCCGCCGACGTATAAGCGAACCCAAGGCAACCATCAGGTTGCTTCAAGGATCGTCGCAGCGGGAGCGGGATATGAGCGCGTTAACTCTGAACCAGGCCGACCTTCAATTCGTACTCTTCCAGATCCAGGTCGCGGAGGCTCACTCGGCCGGCATCCCTTTGACCAGCATCCTGCTCGATGCGGCGGGGCGGGTCATTGCTGATCCTGCTGCGGTGAACATCGGCACCGGCCAGACCTACTACGTGCTCGACTCGCAGAACAAGCTCGTTCCGCGGGACCCGAGCCAGCCACTGGCCATCCCCGATCCGCATGTACCGGTCGGTCTGCGTACCGTCGACGGCAGCAACAACAACATCGTTCCGGGCCGCGAATTGTGGGGTGCATCCGGGCAGCCGATGCCACGCCTGTTCGAGCCAAATTACATCAACGACGGCGACGGCGATCAAATGCCGTTGGGCCCCGGCGCGGTCGTTACCAACAACGACTACGGTGTCACGAACGGGACGGCGAACGGAACCAACGGCGGCAACACCGGCAACGTCGCGGACGCGGACCCTCGGACGATCTCGAACCTGATCGTCGACATGAGCATGAACAACCCGGCGGCGATCCTCGCGGCGCTGACCTTTGCCGGGTCGGAAGACCCGATGGCTGATCTCAATGAGATCCTGGCGCTGAGGATTTCGGCGACGGAAGCTGCAGATGCCCTGGCTGCCGCGGCCGAGGCACTCGACGTCGCGAATGACGCTCTGGACGCGGCAGTCGAGGCCTATGTACCCGGCAATGCCGATGCGATCGATGATATTCAGGAAGCGGCCGAGGCGGTCACGACAGCCGAGGCCAACCTCGCACAGGCGCAGGCCGTTGCTGCCAATCCGCATGCCGCGATGGTCGCGCTCGCCGAGGCGAAGGGCCTCACCTTCAACAATGGCTCGCTCGATATCCCGAATATCGCGCCGGACGAAGGCCTGTCGGCGCCGTTCAACGCCTGGATGACCTTCTTCGGACAGTTCTTCGACCACGGACTCGACCTGATCTCGAAGGGCGGCAATGGCACCATTTATGTGCCGCTCGCCGCCGACGATCCGCTGGTGCTTGGCAACGACGGCGTGGCGGGAACCTCCGACGATCTCGCGCCCCACCTCCGCTTCATGACGCTCACCCGCTCGACGACCGTGCCGGGTGAGGGCGGCGAACCGACCCAGCGCAACGTGACGACGCCGTTCGTCGACCAGAACCAGACCTACACCTCGCACGCCTCGCACCAGGTTTTCCTGCGCGAATATGCCATGGTCAATGACCGTCCCGTCGCGACCGGAAAGTTGCTTGGCGGCGAGGATGGGGGTCTCGCGACCTGGGCAGACGTCAAGGCACAGGCGCGCGAGTCACTCGGCATCGAACTGACCGATATGGACGTCTTCGCTGTGCCGCTGCTCCGCACCGATGCGTACGGCGAATTCATCCGCGACCCGGGTACGGGCTTCCCTCAGGTCATCATCGGCCTCGGGCTGGACGGCATTCCGAACACGGCTGACGACGTCGTCGTGTCCGGCACGCCGGACGCCCCCGTCGATCTGTTCGCCGTGGGCGCGATTCGGACCAACAATGCCTTCCTGGACGATATTGCGCATGATGCGGTGCCGGGCACAGTGTTTGACCACGATGGGAATCCAGCGACAGCGCCGATCGTGGTGGAGGCCGACGCCAATGACATTGTCAACGCTGGTCCGATCGAGACCGATGGTCGCGGTCGGAAAACCTCGTACGACAACGAACTGCTCGACCGCCACTTCATCACCGGGGACGGCCGCGGAAACGAAAACATCGGCCTCACCGCCGTCCATCACGTCTTCCATTCCGAGCACAACCGGCAGGTCGACCAGCAAAAGCTCACGATCCTCACAACCGGAAATCTCGACTTCGTCAACCAGTGGCTATCGGTCGATACCGACGCAACGACGCTCGCCAACTTCAATGCCGGCTACAGCGCTGCCGAAAACAAGGCCGAATTCCTCGAGACGTCCAGCCTGTTCAACGGCACGTCCTGGGACGGCGAACGCCTCTTCCAGGCCGCTCGCTTCGCCACGGAGATGCAATACCAGCATCTCGTCTTCGAGGAGTTCGGTCGCAAGATCCAACCCAACATCGATGTGTTCGTTTTCAACAGCATTACCGATGTGGATCCCCGCATCTTCTCGGAATTCGCCAATGTGGTCTATCGTTTCGGGCACTCGATGCTCACCGAGAACATGCCGCGCATCGACGCCAGCGGCAACGTCATGGACGGAGGCGATCTGACTCTGATCGAATCGTTCCTCAATCCCGTCCTGTTCGACAACGACGGAGGAATTTCGCACGACGAGGGCGCGGCGGCGATCATCCGCGGCATGACCATCGAGCGCGGCAACGAGATCGACGAGTTCGTCACCGGCGCGCTCCGCAACAACCTGCTCGGCCTGCCACTTGACCTCGCTGCGATCAACATCGCGCGTGGCCGCGACACCGGTATGCCGACGCTCAATCAAGCGCGTGAGCAGTTGTTCGACGCCAGCGGCTCGAGCTTCCTGACGCCGTACAACAGCTGGGTGGATTTTGCGGCAAACCTGAAGAACCCGCTATCGGTGGTGAATTTCATCGCAGCTTATGGCGAGCATTCGTCCATCATGTCCGCTACCACCCTAGAGGCAAAGCGCGATGCCGCATGGCTGCTGGTGTTCGGCGGCGAGGGTGCACCGACCGATCGCCTCGACTTCCTGAACAGCACCGGGACGTGGAATGCCGACAATTCCGGCCTCAACGACATCGATCTGTGGATCGGCGGCCTGGCAGAGCGGAAGATGCCGTTCGGCGGCTTCCTTGGCTCGACGTTCAATGCGGTGTTCGAACTGCAGATGGAGAATCTGCAGGACGGCGACCGCTTCTATTATCTGACCCGCACGCAGGGCCAGAATCTTCTCAACTCGCTGGAACAGAACTCGTTTGCCAAGATGCTGATGGCAAACACCAGCCTGGCCCAGCCCGGTCCGGACGGCATCCGCGGCACGGCCGACGACATTGTCGAGCGCCATATCGGCGTCGATTCCTTCGCGACCTACGACTATGTGTTGGAGGTCAACCCGAACAATCAGGCCGATTACGATCCTGATAACGAGAGTGCCTCCGGCGTGGATCCCGTTGGCAACGATCCGGTCCTTGAGGCGCTCGGCCTCGGCAAGGTCATCCGCAACGATCCCGCCACAGTAGGACCTGATGCAAACTACATCCGCGTCTTCGGCGGCGAGCACGTCGTGGTTGGCGGCACCAACGGCAACGACACGATCATCACCGATTTCGGCGATGACGGCATCTGGGGTGACGCAGGCGATGACCGCATCGAATCCGGCGCAGGCGTCGACCTGGTCAATGGCGGTGCCGGCAACGACATCATCACCGACTCCGGCGATTCCGGCGACTTCCTCAAGGGCGACGAAGGCGACGACGTCATCGCCAACTCCAACGGCCTCGACATCCTGATGGGTGGCTCCGGCAAGGACGTGTTCTTTGTCGGCGTTGACGCGACCGAAGTATTCGCCGGCCAGGGTGACGACTTCATCCTCGGCGGCGACGACATGGATTTCCTGCTCGGCAACGAGGGCGACGACTGGATGGAAGCGGGCGGCGGCTTCGACACCACCGCCGGCGACAATTCGGAACTGTTCTTCAACTCCGCCATCAAGGGCCACGACGTGATGTTCGCCGGCGCCGACGAGCACGATTTCGACGCCGAATCCGGCGACGACATCATGGTCCAGGGCGAAAGCGTGATGCGCAACGAAGGCATGTTCGGCTTCGACTGGGCGATCTTCAAGGGCATGAGCCTCGACGGCTATGCCGACATGAACATCCCGATCTTTACCACCGAGCAAGCCGACATCCTGCGCAACCGGTTCGACAGCACGGAGGCGCTGTCCGGTTGGAAGAACAACGACACGCTGATCGGCGATAGCAGGGTGCAGGGCACCGAAGGCACGACGATCGGCACCGCCGAGGGCGTGTTCTTCAACGACGGTCTCGATCAAGCCGGCATCGACCGGATCGCCGGCCTCGACCAGATTGTGCAGGTCGGCCCGACCGGCTTCTTCGAAGCCGGCAACATCCTGCTCGGCGGCGCCGGCAGCGACATCATCGAAGGCAACGGCGGCGACGACATCCTCGATGGCGACCGCTGGCTCAACGTCCGGATCCGGATCACCGGAGCCGGCGACGCCAACGCGCCGGACAATCAGATCGCGACCGTCGACAGCCTCAAGCACGTCTTTACCGAGGACGACGCTGGTGACCCGAGTTGGATCGGCAAGAGCCTGTTCGAGCTGATGATCGCGCGCACCATCGTGCCGAACCAGTTGCACATCGTGCGCGAGATCATCGAGGACGACGGTGCCGGCGACACCGACATCGCTGTGTTCAACGACATTCGCGCCAACTATGCGATCAGCGGCAATGCCGACGGCAGCATCCGCGTCGAGCACGTGACGGTGTCGAACGTGATCGATCCTGCGAACGGCCGCAATCTGGTCTCGGATGGCATCGACACGCTCCGCAACTTCGAGGTGCTGCGCTTCGCCGACGGCGATTTCGCGCTGACGCCGCCGGAGCTTCGGCTGAACGGTTTCGACACCGGCGTCTTTGCCGACAATTTCGACACTGCGGCCTTCACCAACTCGACCGGTTCGACCCCGTGGACCACGGCATGGGTCGAAACCAACGACAGCGGTGGCGTGACGACCGGACAGATCCGCATCGACGCCGGCAACAGCAACACGCTGCAGTTCATCGGCAACCTGCCGGCAAACGGCTCCGACGGCGCGCAGATTACCCGCGGCATCAACCTGGCCGGCGCGACGCAGGCAACGCTGGCCTATTCGGCCAATCCGGACAACCTCGACGCCGGTGAATCGGTTACCGTCCAGTTCTCGGCCGATGGCGTCACATTCGTCAATCTCAACACCATCACCGGTAACGGCGGCAACCAGGGGTTCAACCACACGCTGACCGGCCCGTTCACAGCCAATGCGGCGGTCCGTTTCGTTGCCACCGCCATCACAGGCAATGCCAACGAAGTGGTGACGATCAACGATCTCGCCATCAATTTCACGAAGCCGGCCGATCCGGTCACGACCGATGTCGAAGCCACCTTCACGGAAGACGGCGCGGCGGTGCCGATCGCGTCGCTGCCGAGCATCGTCGATGATTCAGCCACGATGGCGTCGGCCCGGATTGTGCTGACCAATGCCTCGGCGGGCGACCAGCTGGTGATTGGCGGCCTGCCGGCCGGCATCGCGGGCGCGATCGACACCACGGTGGAAGGGCGGATCACCGTGACTCTGACGGGCACGGCACCGCGGTCGACCTACCAGGATGCGATCCAGGCGGTGACTTTCCGTAACACCTCGCAGGCTCCGAACGTCGACGACCGCATCATCCACGTCACGGTCAATGACGGCCTGGCCGACAGCAACATCGCGACCTCGACCATTCACGTGGTCAGCGTCAACGACGCGCCCAACGCGGTCAACGATCGCATCGTGACCAGCAACGTCAACGGCGTTGCCTTTCAGCTCCCGGACTGGGCACTGATGGCGAACGACACCGACGGCGACGGTCCGTTCGTGATCACCGGTGTCGGTGGCGCGAACAACCTGACCGCGACCCGGCCGGCCGGTGGGCCGGTCACCATCACCGACACCGGAGCGACCAATGGCGGTTCGTTCACCTACACGGTCAGCGACGGCGTTGCGACCGACACGGCAACGGTGCAGGTCATTCGCGACACGACCAACCCGATCGGTGGTGGCGGATTGCTCGGCGGCAATGGTGGCAACGACATCATGGTCGGCGACGGCGCCGCGAATGTTCTGGAAGGCGCCGGCGGCAATGACCTGATCTTCGCCGGGGGCGGCGACGATACCATCAACTGGACGGCGACGTCCCTCGGCACCGTCGATCTCTTCAACGACGGCCGCGATTTCGCCGACGGCGGCGCGGGCACGCTCGACCGCTTCGTGGTCAACGGCTCAGGTTCGGCAGAAACGTTCGTGGTCTATGCCGCAGCAGACGCGATTGCGGCCGGTTTCACCGGTCTGAAGCCCGGAACGGAAATTGTGATTGCGCGCAACGGCGCGGTGATCGCCGAGCTCGACAATATCGAGGAGATCACCATCAACACCGGTGCCGGCAACGACACCGTCACGGCGGTTGGCAACTTCAACCCGACCAGCCTGAACTTCAATACCATCACCATCAATGGCGACGGCGGCAATGACACCGTCGACGTGTCGACGCTGCAGTCGGCGCACCGCATCCTGTTCCGCTCCAATGGCGGCAACGACACCATCGTCGGCAATCTTCGCCCGCAGGACGTCGTCGAGCTGGCGCCGGGCCAGGACATCTCCACCTACACGCTGGTGAACAACGGCAACGGAACGCAGACCTTCACCAACGGCTCGCATTCGATCACCTTCACAGGTGCGGTGCCGCCGCAATTCGGCGGCGACTCATCACCGGACGACGACGCCATCGACGGGGTGTTCGAGTACTCTCCGAGCGACATTGCCGGGCTCAAAGCTCTGGTCAACGGACAGGTTCCGGCAAACGCCGGCGACGACGGCGACGTGCCGGTCGGCGTGCGCAATCTCAATGGCGTCGGCAACAACGAAGCCAACCCGCAATGGGGCAGCGCTGACGAGCCGTTCATCCGGATCACGACAGCGCGGTACGGCGAATTGGATGCCAACGGTAACCGGGCCATCAACCCGGTGTTCGACGGCCTCGATCCGCGCAACCTCAGCAACATTCTCGGCACTCAGGAGGCCGGGCTTCCCGCCGCCAACAACGAGGCCAACATCTTCTTCATGGCGATGGGGCAATACATCGACCACGGACTGGATTTCCTCGGCAAGGGCGGCTACGGCACGATCCAGATCGGCGCTCCCGGCGGCGGTGCACCGGGCTCCGGAAACCCTGCCGACCTGACGCGCGGCACGGTTGCCGGCTATGATCAAGACGGCGTACCGCAGCATATCAACCGCACGTCGCCTTACGTTGACCAGAACCAGGCCTATGGCTCGAACTCCCTGGTCGGCCAGTTCCTGCGCGAGGGAGACGGAAGCGGCGGGCTGACGGCTCATCTGTTTGCCGGGGCGCCGGATCCGTCCAACCCCGACTTCAGGTTGCTTCCCACCCTGCGCGAGCTGATCGAAGAGCACTGGGACAACAACACGGTGTTCCACTCCGCCTCGTTGAGCGGTGGACAGGTTGCGTTCCGGGATTACTTCCCCGGACTGGTGAACGGCGGCGTCATCAACGAGACCATGCTGCCGGGAATGATCTCGAACTTCATGGGCACCGAGCATGCCCTGCTGCTCGACACCAATCCGTTCATCAATGTGCTCGACCACTACGTGGCCGGCGATGGGCGCGCCAATGAGAACTTTGCGCTCACCGCGATCCACACCATCTGGGCCCGCAACCATAACCATCACGTGGAAGGACTGGAAGCCGCGGGATTCGATGGAACAGCTGAGGAACTGTTCCAGGCCGCCAAGATGATCAACGAGGCGGAATATCAGCGCGTGGTGTTCGACGAGTATCTGGACACCCTGCTTGGCGGACTGCGCAGCGTCGGCACGCATGGCTTCGAGCAATATGACCCGAATGCAAACGCCGGTATTTCGCACGAATTCGCCGGCGCCGTGTTCCGGTTCGGCCACTCGCTGATCGGTCAGACGATGACCGTGCTGGATGCCAACGGAAATCCGACACAGGTGCAATTGTTTGATGCGTTCCTCAACCCGAGCAACGATCCATCGGTGTTCCCGGCCGACCCCTCGGCCTATTACACGCCTCAGCCGGGCTACGCTCAGCATGGCGTCAATGCCATTATCGGAGGCACTATCAGTCAGAATGCGGAGGCAGTCGACTTCAACATTGTCGATGCCGTACGCAACGACCTCGTGCGCATCAATGCGGATCTGTTCGCATTCAATGTGGCGCGGGGTTGGGACCTCGGCCTGGGCACGCTGAACCAGGTTCGCCGAGATCTCGCCGCGTCCACCGATCCGTATGTCTCTCAGGCCGTCGGCTTCGTCGGAGGCGACCTGTCCGCTTACACTTCATGGGAGGACTTCCAGGCACGCAACGGCCTCAGCAATACGGTCATTGCGCAACTCAGGCAGGCCTACCCCGACCTCGTGCTGGCGGCGGACGACATCGAAGCCTTCAGCAACGTCAATCCGGACATCAATATCACCATGCAGCTGGATGGCACGGGAGTTGTGCAAGGCATCGATCGCCTCGACCTCTGGGTCGGCGGTCTGGCGGAACAGCACGTCAATGACGGGATGGTCGGAGAGACCTTCTGGGTCATTCTGAGCGAGCAGTTCGAGCGGCTGCAGGACGGCGATCGCTTCTACTATATCTCTCGCTTCGACAATTTCGACTTCTACGAGAATTTCATCGATGGTCAGGAGTTTGCCGACATCATTGCCCGCAATACCGGGATGACGGACCTGCCGGAGCACGCATTCCGGACGGAGGAGATCGACGACGAAGATACGGACAATGATGACGACCAGGATGACGATGAGGATAACGACGACGACGATACAGACGACGATGACACCGTCGGCGAGAATGACGACGATGATGACGAGGACGATCAAGAAGAGGAGGACGAGGACGACGACGAGACCGATGGCGGCAACGAGGACGACGACGATGATGAAACCGCTGGCGGTGACGATGACGACGACGAAACTACCGCGCCTCCTCCTGGTGCGATCCGGACCGGGACGCCTCAGCCGGATGTGCTGGTTGGAACGGCGGGCGACGACAGCATCATGGGCTTTGCCGATGATGACGTCATCCATGCCGAGGACGGTGCCGATGCCATCTCGGCTGGAGAAGGTGCCGACCTCGTTCGCGGCGGCAGCGGCCGGGACGTGATCTTTGCCGGCGGCGGCAATGACCAGGTGTTCGGGGGCGACCACGCCGACATGATCTACGGCGATGCCGGTGATGACCGACTGTTCGGCGATCAGGGCAACGACATGATCAATGCCGGCGCTGGCAATGACACCGTGTTCGGCGGCGCCGGCAATGACCTGTTCATCGCCGAGATCGGCGACGGCAACGACGTGTATTTCGGTGATGACAGTGACGGCGGCAGTGGTATCGACACGCTCGACATGACCGGGATCACAGCCAACGTGACCGCCACTCTGGGGGCTGGCCCGTTGATGAACGGCACGGTGTCGAGCTCGCAGACCGGCAACGATACGATCTGGGGTATCGAGAACATCAATACCGGGTCGGGCAACGACACCATCACGGCCAGTAACGCGGTCAACATCATCAACGGAGGTGCCGGCAACGACACGTTCCGCTTCCTGACCGCCTCTGCGGCCGACGGAGACACCATCCATGGCTTCGAGCCGGGCGACCGGCTCGACCTCAGCGGGATCGACGCCAATCTCGGCGCCGCCGGCAACCAGAGCTTCGTTCTGGTCAGCGGCCAGGAATTCACAGCGGCAGGCCAGCTTGTTGTGACCTTCGAGACCCGCGCGGACGGCGACTACACCGTGGTGAGCGGCAATATCGACGGCAATCTCGATGCGGACTTCAAGATCGACATTGCGGGCCACCAGACCCTGACGAACACCAACGTCGGTCTGTAAGCGCTCACGCCGTGCAGCAGCAACTGCTGCACGGCGCCCTCGTCAGGTAAAATCCGCTCTCAGACTGGAATGATTAGCTCAATGGCCAAATCAAAAGAATTGACACCGGCAAAGCTGCGGAACCTGGCCGAACTCACCAAGGGTTTCCGCAGCATCGTTATCTTTCTGTTCCTGATCTCCGGCATGATCAACATTCTGGCGCTGACCGGATCGTTGTACATGATGCAGATCTACGATCGCGCGCTGACGAGCGGCAGCGTGCCGACCTTGGTTGTGCTCTCGGCGCTGGCGATCGGCCTCTACCTGTTCCAGGGCTGCTTCGACGTCATCAGGTCACAGGTTCTGGTTCGGGTCGGTGCAAGGCTCGACAAGAAAGTCGCGCCTCTCGCCCATCGCGTTGCCATCGACATGCCGCGGTTCGGATTTTCAACGTCGGAGGCGCTCGAGCGCGGCCGCGATGTCGATACGGTGCGCGGCTTTCTCGGAAGCCCGGGGCCGTCGGCCCTGTTCGATCTGCCCTGGATGCCGATCTACCTCGCCTTCATCTACTTTCTGCACCCGCTGCTCGGCGCGTTGACGTTCGCTGGCGCCTTCGTGCTGACCGTCCTCACAGTGGTCAGCGAGATTCTGACCAAGCGCCTCAGCATCGCGACGCGAAAGGCTGCGATGGAGCGCAACACGATTGCCGATTGCAACGCGCGCAACGCCGACATCCTCAAGGCCATGGGCTTCGCCGGCCGCGCCGTCAGCCGCTTCAACAAGGCCAACAGCGAACATCTGGAGCTGCAGACCAAGGCCAATGACATCACCGGAACGTTTGCGGCGATCTCGCGGGTGCTTCGAATGCTGCTGCAATCGGCGGTGCTCGGGCTGGGCGCGTATCTGACCATCAAGGGCGAACTGACGGCGGGCGCCATCATCGCGTGTTCGGTGGCCTCTGCGCGTGCGCTGGCGCCGGTCGATCTGGCGATCGGCAACTGGAAGTCGTTCATTGCGGCACGGATGGCCTATCAGCGTCTGCGTGACACTGTCGTCGCTCTGGCGGCTGCGGAAACGCCGATGCAACTGCCGCCGCCGAGCCGGCGTCTCGCGGTGGAAAAGGCCACGGTGGCTGTCCCCGGCTCGGGCCAGGTTGTTCTGAGCGACATCAGCTTCGAACTGAATGCCGGCCAGGCACTGGGCATCATCGGGCCGAGCGCCGGCGGCAAGACCACGCTGGTCCGTGCGTTGACCGGGGTCTGGCCGGTGTTGCGCGGCGGTGTCCGGCTGGACGGCGCGGATCTCACGCAATGGCGTGAGGAAGAAATCGGCAGGCACATCGGCTATCTGCCGCAGGAAGTCAGCCTGATGGATGCCACGATCGAGGAGAACATCTGCCGGTTCGAGCCGCAGCCGGACTACCGCAAGGTGGTCGAGGCGGCGCGGGCTGCCGGCGTTCACGAGATGATCGTCAGGCTGCCCGATGGCTATCGCACGCGGCTCGGTCCGCAGGGGCTTGCGCTGTCGGCCGGTCAGCGACAACGCGTGGCGCTGGCGCGCGCGCTTTACGGCAATCCATTCGTGGTCATCATGGATGAACCAAACTCCAACCTGGATGCCGAAGGCGAAGCAGCGCTGACCCGCGCGATCGAAGGCATCAGCGCGCGTGGCGGCATTACGGTCGTGATCGCGCATCGACCGAGCGCCCTCGTCGCCGTCGAGCTCGTGGCCATCGTGCAGAACGGCCGCATGGTGGCGTTCGGCAAGAAGCAGGACATCATGACGCCTGGCGCGCCGCCCGCGGCGGCGCCGGCTCCGCAGGATCAGGAATTGCAGGTCCAACTCAGGAGGCCAGCATGATCAGCGTCAAGGCGACCAAACCAACCACGCCATCGTCGCAACCGACCCATGAAGACTATGCCGAGCCCGAACAGTCGAAGCGACCGCTCGTCCCTCTCGTCTTCCTGCTGTTTCTGACCGGGTGCGCGGCCTACCTCAAAAGCTTCCTGCCGGTCCGTTCCGAAGCTCCGGCCAAACAGGACGACGACAAGCCTCCGGTGAAAGAGGCGGAAGTTGCACCCAAGAATGACGAGGTCACCGGCAGCCTTCCAGAAGACGATGGCGCCAGCGACCCGACAGACGCGATGGCGATGTCGTCCGGCAACGTGATCCCGATCCGACTCCCCTTGTCGCAGGGAAGTATCGATCCCATGGTGCCCGGTGTGCCGCATGTGAACCCGCCGGCCCCGTTCGCACCGCAGCTTGCAGCCAGCCCGATCGATAACATTCGCCCGTTCGATGCAAGGCCGCCCGGTTCTGGTGGAGGCGGCGGCAATGGTGGAGGCGGAGGAGGTGGCGGTGGTGGTGGTGGCGGCGGCGGCAGCCGGGATGACTTCACCTTCCGTCCTCCCGGTCGCGATCTCTCCCCGCAGCCTCGCCCGGGACCGCGCGACGTGCCGTCCGGTCGCGAGCCCGACACGCGCGATCCGGCAACGCCGACCAGGCCTGACGTCAATCCGAACGGACCGCCTGGCGAGCCCAGCCGCAACCGGCCGCCCCGCGTCAGCGGTCCGGTTTATCTGGCTGACGTCATCGGCTGCAACGCCGTGTTCCTATCGGTCGCCTTGCTGCTAGCCGGCGCCACCGACGCAGACGGCGACACGCTGCGGATCGTCGGGGTTTCGTCCAGTTCAGGGACGATCTCCCGCGACGCCGACGGCAACTGGCTGTTTGCGCGCGATCCGGGGATGCTGGGCGATGTGACGCTGAAATATGCGATCAGCGATGGTACGCATATCATCCAGCAGACCGCACATTTCAGAGTCGTCGAAGCGCCGCCCATCATCGGTACCGCGGGTGACGACAACCTGCTGGGCACGCATTGTTCGGATACGATCGACGGCGCGGCCGGCGACGACAATATCGATGCAAGGGAGGGCAACGACACCATCTACGGCGGTGAAGGCAATGACCATATTGTGGCCGGCTCGGGCAACGACACGGTCTATGCCGGCCCAGGCAACGACCTGGTCTTCGCCGGGCTCGGCAATGACGTCGTCTTCGGTGGTACTGGGAACGATCGCCTGTTCGGCGAAGACGGCGACGACACGCTGCTCGGCGAAGAGGGCAATGATCAGCTCGATGGCGGTGCGGGCGCGGACATTCTGCTCGGCGGCGACGGGGCAGACTATCTTACCGGCGGCGACGGCAACGACACGCTCGATGGTGGTGCAGGCAGCGATCACCTGCTCGGCGGCAGCGGTCACGATCGCATTGACGGAGGCGACGGAAGCGACATTCTTTCCGGTGGTGACGGAAACGATGTGCTTGCGGACGGGGCCGGTCGCGACACCGTGCGCGGCGAAAGCGGCAATGACCATGTCCTGGCAGCAGTGGATGCTGCGGACGACGATTATGACGGCGGTGCCGGCATCGATACGCTCGATTACTCCGCCGCAACGTCGCGCGTCGCGGTTCGGCTGAACGAACAAACCGCCCAGGGGGCCGAAATCGGTAACGACTCCGTTGCCGGCTTTGAGCGCGTGATCGGCGGGAGCGGTCATGATCATCTCTCAGCCGGATCGTCATCGGCGTTTCTCAGCGGACGAGGCGGCAACGACACGATCGAGGGCGGTCCAGGCGACGACACCCTGCATGGCGGCGAGGGCAACGACGATATCTCCGACGCGGGCGGCAGTGATATTGTGCGCGGCGACGATGGTGACGATCGGGTGATTGCAGCACTGGGTGACACGAATGACGATTACGACGGCGGTGCAGGACACGACACCGTGGACTATTCGGCCGCGACGACGAGCATCACGGTCAGCCTTGAGGATGAGACCGCCGAGGGCGATGAAATCGGCAGCGATAGGGTTGCTAACTTCGAGCGGGTTGCCGGTGGTAGCGGCGATGATCAACTCACCGCCGGGCCGAACGGAGCATCGCTGGATGGCGGTGCCGGCGACGATGTGATCGAAGGCGGTGCCGGCGCCGATTGCCTGGAGGGCGGCAACGGCGACGATGTGATCGCCGACGGTGCTGGCAGCGATACGGTGCAGGGCGGCGACGGCGACGATCACGTAACGGCCGCCGCCGACGCAGCCGACGACGACTACGACGGTGGAAGCGGAACCGACAGGCTGGACTATTCGGTGGCAACCCTGAGCATCCGAGTCGATCTGGGCTCTGGAACCGCAGAAGGCGCGGAGATCGGACGCGACCTGATCGCCAACTTCGAACAGATCATCGGCGGATCCGGCAACGACAGTTTCATCGCCGGCTCGCGCTCAGCGTCCATGACCGGCGGTGGCGGTAATAACACCTACGAATTCCGCCGCAGCGATGACGATCACCAGCCGGACGTCGTCTATAAGATCACCGACTTCAACGTCGGCGACCGCATCTTCGCCGCCACCTATGAAATCTACTACCGCGACGAAGACGACGCCGCGGACGAGGTCGCCGATCTGTTCAAGGACATCTACCTTTCCAACGGGGATGGATCGCGCCCGATACGCTTCAGATTTGAGGAGCTGGACAATGACGAAGTGACCGTCATCGACGTTCATGACCGTCCCGACAACGAACAAGACTTCTTCTCGATTCAGCTTTCCGGCCACCATGAGCTTCAATTCACTCTTGGCTCCTAGATCCTTTGAAGGACAGCGTCATGAAACATGTCGATCTTGGCGAATTCGCACCTGCCAGCCAAGTGCCGGGACCATCGCCGGAGCAGCCTGATCGGCCCGATCGGCAGTTCAGAGTGTGGCCGCGCGTGGTAGGCGGCTTCCTTCTGACACTGCTGCTGATCGTCGGCTGTGGCGGCTGGGCGGCGCTTGCGAAGCTGGAGGGGGCTGTCGTAGCTGCGGGTAGTGTCAAGGTGGACCAGAACCTCAAGGAGGTTCAGCACCGGGACGGCGGCATCGTCAAAACGCTCGCGATCCGACAGGGCGACCTGGTCAGCGAAGGCCAGGTATTGGCAACGCTTGACGACGTCCAGATCCGCGCCGAACTGCTCATCGTGCGCGCACAGTTGGGAGAGGCATTGGGGCGTCAGGCGCGGCTGATCGCGGAGCGCGACAACCGAAAGCTGATCGAGTTTCCATCAGAGCTGGCACAGATCTCAGCTGCTGCCGATCTGGTGATCCATGGCGAAAGCCGGTTGTTCGCTGGCAACAAGCTGGGCCGGGACAGCCAGAAGGAACAGCTGGAGCTCAGCATCACCCAGACAGAGGAAGAGATCCGCGGCATGGAAGCGCGGCTCTCGGCCAAGGAGCAGGAGATCAAGCTGGTCGGTGCCGAGCGCGACAAGCTCGACCATCTGTTCGAAAAACGGATCGTTGATTATTCGCGGGTCTATTCTGCGCACCGCGACTGGGCCCGGATTCTCGGAGAGCGCGGCGAGATCGCCGCCGGCATCGCACGCGCCCGCGTCCGTGCCAGCGAGATCAGGGTCCAGGTCATCGCCGTCGACCACAACGCCAGCACCGAAGCGCAACGCGAATTGCGTGCCGTGGATGCCCGCATCTCCGAATTGAGCGAACGCAGGCTGGCGATCGAGGACCGGCTGTCCCGCACCGAGATCCGGTCGCCGGTCTCGGGCTACGTCAACGAGCTGTTTGTGTTCACGGTCGGCGGCGTGATCACGCCCGCCGCGAAGATCGCAACCATCGTTCCACGGAACGCCGAACTGAAGTTCGAGATCAAGGTGTCGCCGGCCGACATCGATCAGGTGAGAGAAGGCCAGCCGGCCCGCATCCGTCTGACAGCCTTCAACCGCAACACCACGCCGGAGATGAAGGGCAAGGTCATAATGGTGTCGCCGGCTTCGGCGCGCGACCCGTCCAATGGACAGGAACACTACATCGCCTATGTCAGCCTGCTTCCGTCTGAATATGCCACCATGCAGCAGCACGCCATGAAGCTGGTGCCCGGCATGCCTTCGGAGATCTACATTTCAACACAGGAGCGCACCGTCGTGTCCTACCTGGCCAAACCGTTTACTGACCAGATGAACCGCGCATTCCGGGAGCGATAGGCCAAGCATTGACAGTCTCACGCTATCATCTGTTTGACGGAAGCGGGCGCCAGTTGCGGCTCGGCCAACGCAAACGGGCTGATTGCCTCTATGCCGCGGATCGCGCGCGCGCCGGGATCCCGCGATCGACGTCCAACAACGCCTGCGATGTCCTCTCTTACGGCAAAACCAGCGGTTCGATTTCGCCAGGGAGCGCCAACCGCTGCGTGGCGCAGCCAACGTTGCGCAATAGATGCGCAATCTCACCTCCCGCAATCATCCCTTGCCGCCTTGCCCGCAAACCGGTCGCTCATCCAGTCCACCGCGTCTATCGTGCTGGCCTGCGCGGCGCGGCCGTGGCCGATGCCGGGGACGCTGACATACGCGACCTTGCTGCCGGCACTGCAGAGCCGGTCCATGTAGCTGCGGGTCACCTCGGGGCGGATGATCTGGTCGGCGGTGCCTTGCGCCAGCAGCACCGGGATGTCGGCGGGCAGCGTGGTCGCGCTGTTGCGGGCGAGGAGCGAGCGCCACGGCTCGATGCTGGTGGGATCGTCGACGGTGAGGAAGTGCTGCTCCAGCGGCTTCTCGGTGCGCTGCCGCTCGATCAGGTCGAACAGGCCCTCGATGCATTCGCCGGCGAGCCGGTCGATCGTCGGCATCGCGCGCGGATCGACGACATCGTCGAGCCCGGCGCCGTAGAAGCGGTGCCATGACCACAGCGTCATCGCGGCGATGTTCTTGCCGCCGACGGTGCCGATGTCGTCGCGCAACAGGGTGGCGAGGTCGGTCGCCGGCGCCGCCGCGGCGACGCCGCGCAGCCGCAGCTCCGGGGCGTAGCTGCTGGCGATCATGCCGGTGAACAGCGCGGCCTGGCCGCCCTGCGAATGGCCCCACACTGTGTAGTCGCTGCCGGCCGCCGCCTCGGGCATCGCGGTCGCCGCACGCACGATGTCGATCACCGCGCGGGCCTCGCTGTCGCCGACCAGGTAAGGATGCGGGCCGGGCGTGCCGAGGCCGGGATAGTCGGTTGCGGCCACGACATAGCCGCGCTCGACCATCGTGCGCAGTCCCTGCAGCTGCTGGAAGACGAAGATCGCCAGCGACGGCGCACAGTGCGGCACGATGCCGGTGGTCGGGTGCGCCCAGGCGACGACCGGCCGGCCGCCCTGCGGCGGCGGTCCCGGCGGCACCACGATGATGCCGGACACCAGGATCGGCTGGCCGTCCAGTCCGGTCGATCGATACAGCACCCGAAAGGCGGACGCGCCGAGCGGCGCGCCGTCGATCGGCTCCTGCCGGACGATGCTGCCCGGCGAACCGGCCGCCAGCGAGTCCGGCGCGTCGTAGAACGCGGTCTGCGCTGCTGCAGGAACGATGGCCAAGAGGGCAAGCGTCACGGCCAACAGCGCTCGATAAGTCACGATGTTCATCGCCTACATCCCGTACAGGATTTTGAGGTCGCCGCTGGCGCGCAGCGCGACGATGACGCCGTCCGCGAGCAGCGCGACGCCGGCCGGAGCGATCGACGACAGCCTGCCTTCCATGCGGAAGCCGTCCTTCAGCGGCCGCGTCAGCCGCTGGTTCGCCGCGTTCAGCAGGTTTTGCGACGCGATCCCATAATCGAGGCTGATCGCCTGGCTCAACCGCGCGACAAGATTTCTAATCGCTTCGGCTGCCGAGGCGTTATCCGGCGCGCTGACGTCGGGACCGGACAATCCGATGCTGGCGTTGTCGGCATTGGCTTGCAGTGCACCCGAGAAATAGACCCACTGCCCGGCGCCGCCGTCCGACGGCTTTGCAACGCGCAGGCCGATCACCAGCCGCCCCGACGACGGATAAACGTCGACCTCGCGCAGCGCGGTGTCCTGCATCGGCGTCGCCGCGAGCGCCTGCTTGATCTTGTCGCGGATCGCGGGATAGCCGATCCGCACCGGCAGGATCACGTCGAAGGTGCCGGGCGCCTCGACGTCGGCGCCCAGCGGCGGCAGCGCGATGGGCGTGACAGTCACCGAAGGCGCGCCGATGGTCGTCAGCGCCGTACCGGACAGCTCCAGCCTGCCCGACAGCACTTTTGCGTCGGCGTGCACGCCGGCGAAGGCCGCGCTGTGCGGCGTCAGCTGCAGCGAGATCGGCGGATCGTCAGCAAGCCGGATCGGCTCGAAGGCCTGCCGCCACGCGCCGGCGGCCTTGCCGCGCAGATCGAGACCGCGCGCGGCGGCCACCGCGCGTTCGCGGACCCGCGCGAGCTGGGCCCGGATCCGCGGTTCGACATAGGGCGCAAGTTCGATCTCGCGGCCGAGCACGCGCAGGTAAGGCGCCTCGCTCCAGTGGTAGGAATCGCTGAAGCCGAGATCGAGCGACCAGTCCGGCCGCAGCCGTGGGTGGGCCTCGATCTCGACGGTGGCGCGGGCTTCGGTTTCGCCGCGGATGCGGTCGGTGAAGCGGTTGGCACCCTGGCCTTCGGCCGTGCCGAAGATCGACATCGACCCGAAGACGCGGCTGCCGCGACCGTAGAGCGACACCGGGCTGCTGCGCTCGACGTAACCCCAGACGTCGCAATCGGCGTTGACGCGGAAGCCGAGCACCCGGCGATGCACGCAATTGACCCGCTCGTCGATGGTGACGAGCCGCTTCGGAATGTCGCGCTCGATCGCGCGGGCCAGCTCCGGGAGCCCGAATTCGATGGTCGCGCTGATCCGTGAGGCGGTGACCATCGGCACCGCCGGGTCCGGGGCCAGCGGCGGCTTGTCCGCGGCCGCGGCGGGCGGCACCGCCGTGGCCAACACGACGGCCGAGACGACGATCCGAAGAGCGCTCAAATGAATTTCACATCGAAATGCCATCTTCTCACGCACCTTAAAGCTACGCGGGTCCTTGCCTCTGTCCGGTCGCCCTGCCGGGATCAAACCTTCGCGACAGGCCGTGATTGCCGCATTCGAGCCATCCCGGCTTGCTCAGCCTCCCATTGACGATTGAACCTATCCGGGGAACGGGCGTTTTGTTGACGGCTCCTTGCGCATGCGAGCCATCCTGCCAGGAGATGACGGATGTGTAACGAGAGCGGCGTTCGGCCGGATGCGGCTGCCCGGATGGGCGGACACGCATGAAGCGCTTTCTCGTTGTCGTCCTGTTGCTCGCCGCCGCGGCTGGCGCCGGGTATTATTACTACGCCCATATGCGGACGCCGCAGCAGGCCGCCCAGAAGCAGCCGCCGCCACCGCCCGAAGTCGGCGTGGTCACCTTGAAACGCACCGACGTGCCGCTGCCGCTGGTCTATGCCGGCCGTGTCGCCGGGTTTCGCAATGTCGAGGTGCGTGCCCAGGTCAGCGGCACCATCCTGAAGCGTGAATTTATCGAGGGTGCCCGGGTGAAGCAGGGCGACGTGCTGTTCCGGATCGATCCGCGCACCTATCAGGCGGCGCTCGACCGCGCCGAGGCGCAGGCACAGCAGGCGCGCGCCACCGTGGTCCAGGCGGAAGAGAATTTCGGCCGGATCGAGCAATTGTCGCAGCGGCAGGTCGCCACCGCCAAGCAGCTCGAGGACGCCCGCGCGGCCCGCGACCTGGCTCGCGCCGCGGTGCAGGGTGCGCAGGCCGACATCCAGACCGCCAAGCTCAATATCGAGTTCACCACCATCAAGGCGCCGGTCTCCGGGCCGACCAGCCTGACCTCCCCGCCGGAGGGGTCGCTGGCGCAGGCGCAGCAGACCGTGCTGACCACCATCACGCAGCTCGACCCGGCCTATGTGAACTTCTCGCTCAGCGAAGCGGAGTTCGTCGCCCTGCGCGGCATCAACCGCGCGCGCGACAATCCGCTGAAGCGCGAGGATATCCGGGTCACGCTCGAACTCGGCGGCGGCGCGCGATTCCCGGTTGCCGGGCAGCTCAATGTCTCGTCCTCGACAGTCGATGCGCGCACCGGCACGCTGCAGGTGCGAAGCATCTTCCCGAATCCCGATGGCGTGCTGCTGCCGAACCAGTTCGTGCGGGTGCGGCTCGAGGGCATCGTGCAGCAGGGCGCCTTCGTGATCCCGCAGCAGGCGGTGTCGCAGGGTCCGCAGGGCGCGTTCGTCTATGTGGTCAACGGCAGCAATGACGGCGTCGCGATCCGGCCGGTCATATTGGACCGCGCCATCGGCACCGGCTGGCTGGTGAAGGAAGGTCTGAAGGACGGCGAGACCATCGTGGTCGACGGCCTGCAGCGGGTCCGTCCCAACGCGCCGATCAGGCCGGTGCCGTTCAAGGTGGATGGCCCGCCCGCCGCCGATGCACGGGCCGAGGCCGCCAAACCGGCAGCCGCTGCGTCCGGCCAGGCCAACTGATGTTCTCCCGTTTCTTCATCGACCGGCCGGTCTTCGCTGCCGTCATCTCCATCGTCATCGTGCTGGTCGGGGTGATCTCGATGCGCGCGCTGCCGATCGCGCAATATCCGGCGATCGTGCCACCAGAGGTGCGGGTCAGCGCCACCTATCCCGGCGCCACCGCCGAGACCATTGCCGAGACCGTCGCCGCGCCGCTCGAGCAGCAGATCAACGGCGTCGAGAACATGCTGTACATGCGCTCGACCTCGACCGGGTCGGGCACGCTGTCGATCTCGGTGACCTTCGCGATCGGCACCGATCCCGATCAGAACACCATCAACGTCAACAACCGCGTGCAGCGCGCCACGCCGTTGCTGCCGGCCGAAGTGGCGCGGCAGGGGGTCGTGGTGCAAAAGCGCTCCAGCGACATCCTGCAGGTGCTGGCGATGTCGTCTCCGAGCGGGCGCTACGACACCATCTTCATCGGCAACTACGCGCTGATCAACGTCATCGACGAGCTGCGTCGCACCCCCGGGGTCGGCGACGCATCGCTGTTCGGCGCTTCCGACTATTCGATGCGGATCTGGCTGCGCCCCGACAAGCTGGCGCAGTTCAACCTGACCCCCGGCGATGTCGCCGCCTCGATCCGAGAGCAGAACGCGCAATTCGCCGCCGGCCGTTTCGGCGAGGAGCCGCAGACCAATCCGACCACCTTCACCTATTCGGTGACGACGCAGGGACGCTTTGCCGATCCGAAGGAATTCGAGAACATCATCATCCGCTCCGACGAGTTTGGCGGTGCGTTGCGGGTCAAGGACGTCGCGCGGGTCGAACTCGGCGCGCTGAACTACAGCTTCTCGGCGACCTATAACGGCGCGCCAACGGTACCGATCGGGGTGTATCTGCAGCCCGGCGCCAACGCGCTCGAGGTCGCCGCCAGCGTCACCGCGACGATGGATCGGTTGCAGGCCCGGTTTCCCGACGGGCTGGAATACAGCAACCCGTTCAACACCACGCGCTTCGTCGAGGCATCGATCAAGGCGGTGATCCAGACCTTCATCGAGGCGATCGTCCTGGTGATCGTCGTGGTGTTCCTGTTCATGCAGAGCCTCCGCGCGACGCTGATTCCGGTGATCGCCGTGCCGGTCTCGGTGATCGGCACCTTCGCCGGGATGTATGCGCTGGGCTTCTCGATCAATCTGCTGACGCTGTTCGGGCTGATCCTGTCGATCGGCATCGTGGTCGATGACGCCATCGTCGTGCTGGAAAACATCGAGCGCGTGATGCGCACGGAAAAGCTGTCCGCGCGCGATGCGTCGATCAAGGCGATGGACGAGGTCTCCGGCCCTGTGATCGCGACGTCGCTATGTCTGTGCGCCGTTTTCATTCCGGTGTCCTTCCTCGGCGGGCTGGCCGGTGAACTCTATCGACAGTTCGCGGTGACGATCGCGGTGTCGGTGCTGATTTCCAGTATCGTGGCACTGACGCTGACGCCGGCGCTGGCGACGTTGATCCTGAAGCCGCAGCATCACGAGCCAGCCCGTCCGTTCCGCATCTTCAATCGCGCATTCGAATGGCTGACCGACCGCTACGGAGCGCTGGTGTCGTTCTTCATGCGGCGGGTGGTGGTGTCGGTCCTTGTCGTCGGAATGATGCTGGCCGCCACCGCGGTCTTGTTCAGAACCGTGCCCGGCAGCCTGGTGCCGGCCGAGGATCAGGGCCGCGTGCTGATGGTGACGACGCTGCCGCCGGCCGCGTCGATCAGCCGGACCCGCGAAATCTCCGACATCACGGCCAATGCCATCAAGGATATGCCCGAGGTGCTTGGCGTCATTTCGATGTCCGGCTTCGACGTGCTGTCGAGTGCGCAGAAGACCAACGCCGGCGTCTCGTTCATCACGCTGAAGGACTGGGCCGAACGCAAAACGCCGGAGTCGGATGCGCGCCAGTTCGCGCCGGGACTGAGCAAGCTCAACCAGATGTTCCGCGACGGCATGGTGGTCGGCTTCAATCCGCCGGCGATCCAGGGAATCAGCACGACCGGCGGGTTCGAACTTTATCTGCAGAACCGGTCCGGCGCGTCGCTGCAGCAGCTCGCGGAGGCCGCCGACAAGGTGGTCGCCGCCGCCCGCGAACGGCCCGAACTCACCGGCGTCAGCACCCAGTTCTCGACCTCGGTCCCGCAATACCGGATCAACGTCGATCGCGACAAGGCCAAGACACTGGGCGTACCGATCAACACGATCTTCGAAACCATGCAGAGCGGTTTCGGCAGCCTCTACGTCAACGACTTCACGCTGTTCGGCCGCACCTACCGCGTCAGCCTGTCGTCGGAATCCGAATTCCGCAGCGAGCCCGGCGACCTGCGCTTCATCTATGCCCGCTCCGACACCGGCGCGATGATTCCGCTGGACGCGCTGGTGTCGGTGCAACGCGTGCTCGGCCCGGATTCGGTCGACCGCTTTAACGTCTTTCCATCGGCCAAGATTCTTGGCACTCCCGCGACGGGCTTTTCCTCCGGACAGTCGCTGGCAGCGATGCAGGAGATCGTGACCAGCACGCTGGGCGCGGACTATTCGATCGGTTGGACCGGATCGGCCTATCAGGAAATCTCGACCGCAGGCACCGGCTATCAGGGCTTCCTGTTCGGCGTGCTGATGGTGTTCCTGATCCTCGCCGCGCAGTACGAGCGCTGGTCGCTGCCGCTGGCGGTGCTGACCGCGGTGCCGTTCGCGCTGTTCGGCGCCATCGTCGCGATCTGGCTGCGCGGATTCGAGAACGACATCTATTTCCAGATCGGTCTGGTGACGCTGATCGGGCTTGCCGCCAAGAACGCGATTCTGATCGTCGAATTCGCCGCACGACGTCATCAGGAGGGGCTGTCGGTGTTCGACGCGGCGCTGGAGGCGGCTCGCCTGCGCTTCCGTCCCATCATCATGACGTCGCTGACCTTCATTCTCGGCGTGATGCCGCTGGCGATTTCGACCGGTGCGGGCTCGGCCAGCCGGCAGTCGATCGGGACCGGCGTGATCGGCGGCATGATCGCCGCCACCATGCTGGCGATCCTGTTCGTGCCGCTGTTCTTCAAGCTGCTGACGCGCGACCGGAAGCCGTCGGAGGCCGCCGTAGCGGAAACGGCAGGGAACGAAAAGACGATCTGATCGTCTTTGCCGCTGTCGTTCCGATGTCACCAACGACGCTCTAGCCTTGCGTCGCCGATTGGTGTTTGCTCGGCACCGAACAGAACGAGAATCGCATGCCGCCTGCCGCCAATCCTCCGCTCGCCCGTCACGCCATGGCCTATGTGCTGGCCGGAGGGCGTGGCAGCCGGCTGATGGAATTGACCGACCGCCGCGCCAAGCCGGCGGTGTATTTCGGCGGCAAGTCCCGCATCATCGATTTCGCGCTGTCGAACGCGCTGAACTCCGGCATTCGCCGTATCGCGGTGGCGACGCAGTACAAGGCGCACAGCCTGATCCGGCATCTGCAGCGGGGCTGGAACTTCTTCCGCCCCGAGCGCAACGAGAGTTTCGACATCCTGCCGGCGAGCCAGCGCGTCTCCGAGGAGATGTGGTACCTCGGCACGGCGGACGCCGTGTACCAGAACATCGACATCATCGAGAGCTACGATCCGAAGTTCATCGTGCTGCTGGCCGGCGACCATATCTACAAGATGGACTACGAGAAGATGCTGCAGCAGCACGTCGACCAGGGCGCGGACGTCACCGTCGGCTGCCTCGAGGTGCCGTGCGCGGAAGCGACCGGCTTTGGTGTCATGCACATCGACGACAAGGAGGTCATCATCGACTTCCTGGAGAAGCCGGCCAACCCGCCGTCGATGCCCGGCAAGCCGGGCATCTCGCTGGCCAGCATGGGCATCTACGTGTTCGACACCAAATTCCTGTTCGAGGAATTGCGCCGCGACGCCGCCGATCCGAACTCGGCGCATGATTTCGGCAAGGACATCATTCCGCACATCGTCAAGCACGGCAAGGCGGTGGCGCATCAGTTCACCCGGTCCTGCATCCGCTCGCATGCCGAGTCGACCAGCTACTGGCGCGACGTCGGGACGGTGGACGCCTACTGGGCTGCCAACATCGATCTCACCGACATCGTGCCGCAGCTCGACCTTTACGACCGCGACTGGCCGATCTGGACCTATGGCGAGATCACCCCGCCGGCTAAATTCGTGCACGACAAGGAAGGCCGCCGCGGGCAGGCGACGTCGTCGCTGGTGTCCGGCGGCTGCATCGTGTCCGGTGCCTCGCTGCGCCACACGCTGCTGTTCACCGGCGTCCGGGTGCATTCCTACGCGACGGTGGAGGGCGCGGTGATCCTGCCCTATGCCGACATTGCGCGCTCCTGCCGGCTGAAGAACGTGGTGGTCGACGCCGGGGTGAAGATCCCGACCGGCATGGTGGTCGGCGAGGATCCGGTGCTGGACGCCAGGCGCTTCCACCGCACCGATCTCGGCACCTGCCTGATCACCCAGCCGATGATCGACAGGCTCGACGCATGAGCGCCATCGCGGCGCTGTCGGTCGCGTCGGAGGTCTATCCTCTGATCAAGACCGGCGGCCTCGCCGACGTCGCCGGCGCGCTGCCGCTGGCGCTGAAGAGTCATGACATTGCGGTGCGGACGTTGCTGCCGGGCTATCCCGCGGTGATGGCAGGCATCGAGGCTGCGCAGCCGGTCCACGCCTTCGACAACCTCTTCGGCGGGGCGGCCCGGCTGCTGGCAGCAAACCGCGGCGCGCTTGAGCTATTGGTGCTCGACGCACCGCATCTCTACGACCGGCCGGGCAACCCCTACGTCGGCCCCGATGGTCATGAATGGTCGGACTCGGCGTTTCGCTTCGCCGCGCTGGCGCAGGTGGCGGCAGAAATCGGGCAGGGGCTGGTGCCGGCGTTCGTCCCGCAACTCATCCATGCCCATGACTGGCAGGCCGGCCTGGTGCCGGCCTATCTGCGCTACAGCGGCCGCCCGGCGCCGCCCACCATCTTCACCGTCCACAACCTTGCCTTCCAGGGCCGCTTCGGAGCGGAGTTGCTCGGTCCGCTGGGCCTGCCGCCGGAGGCCTTCGCGATCGACGGCGTCGAGTTCTATGGCGGCATCAGTTTTCTGAAGGCCGGCCTGCAACTCGCCGACCGCATCACCACCGTGTCGCCGGGCTATGCCCGCGAGATCCAGGGCGCCGAGCAGGGCCTGGGCTTCGACGGCCTGCTGCGGCTGCGCGCCGATCGGCTCAGCGGCATCACCAACGGAATCGACGACGCGGTGTGGAATCCGGCGACGGACGGCAGCATCGCGCAGACCTACGACCGGACGACGCTGGCGTCGCGCGCCGCCAACAAGGCCGCATTGCAGGCGCGGCTTGGCCTCGCTCCCGATCCGGAGCGCATGCTGCTCGGCGTGGTCAGCCGGCTGTCCTGGCAGAAAGGCCTCGATCTGCTTGCCGAGGTCCTGCCGGCGCAGCTTGCCGACGGCGCGCAGCTCGCGCTGGTCGGCTCCGGCGACCCCGATCTGGAGGCGGCGTTCCGGGCGCTCGCGGCGGCATGGCCGGGGCGGGTGGGAATCGTGATCGGCTACGACGAAGCGCTGGCGCATCTGGTGCAGGCCGGCGCCGACGCGCTGCTGGTGCCGTCGCGCTTCGAGCCCTGCGGGCTGACCCAGCTCTGCGCCATGCGCTACGGCGCGGTGCCGGTGGTGTCGCGGGTCGGCGGGCTGGCCGACACCGTAACCGACGCCACCGAGGCGGCGATGGCCGACGGTTCGGCGACCGGTGTGCAGTTCACCCCGGTGACCACCGAGGGCCTTGCCGTGGCGCTCGGCATCGCCCGGGCGCTGTTCGCCGACCGCGCCGCCTGGCAGGCCCTGCAGCGCAACGGCATGGCCACCGACGTCTCCTGGCGCAAGCCGGCGCAGCAATACGCGGAATTGTACCGCTCGCTGATTGAGTAAGCACTTGCGCCTGCGCGTTCGTCATATACCTCCGTCATTGCCGGACTTGATCCGGCAATCCATCCTTTTTTCAGAGAATGATGGATGCCCGGGTCAAGCCCGGGCATGACACCTTGCGATCGATGTGCGCGACATCCGGGCCTTCTGTCCGGGCACGGGACACCCAGTCGAACGCCCTTCACAACGCCGTCACGCTGCCTGTAGTATGTGACGGCAGGCTGCTTCGCAGCCTCGAACAACGGAGCTGCGTCGCAGCTTTGGGGTGGGGTCAGGAGCGTTGGTTTGAACGCACATGTCTCGCAAGGCGGCTGGCCGGTTCTGGTCCTGAACGCGGATTTCCGGCCGCTGAGTTACTACCCGCTGTCGCTTTGGTCCTGGCAGGACGCGATCAAGGCGGTGTTTCTCGACCGCGTCAACATCGTGGCGCACTACGACCATGCGGTGCACAGCCCGTCCTTCGAGATGCAGCTGCCCAGCGTGGTGTCGCTGAAGTCCTTCGTGAAGCCGAGCACGCATCCGGCCTTCACCCGCTTCAACGTGTTCCTGCGCGACCGCTTCATGTGCCAGTACTGCGGCGCGCCCGAGGATCTGACCTTCGACCACATCCTCCCGCGTTCCAAGGGTGGCCAGACCACCTGGGAAAACGTCGTGGCGGCCTGCTCGCCCTGCAATCTGAAGAAGGGCAGCCTGACCACCCAGCAGGCCCGCATGTTCCCGCGCCAGACCCCGTTCGCGCCGACCGTGCACCAGCTGCACCGCAACGGCCGGCTGTTTCCGCCGAACTATCTGCACGACAGCTGGCTGGACTATCTGTACTGGGACACCGAGCTCGATCCGTAGCGCGTGCGCATGGTCGTTCGCGCGTCGTGGCAGCATGAGGCAGCATGACCGACGCCGTGATCGACGACATCATGGCGCTGCTGCCGCGGCTGCTGGAGTCGCTCGACACGCTGGAATTCATCGCGCGCCATCTGCATCCGCCGCGCTATGACGCGCTGATCGATTCGTGCGGGACGCCGGACGAAGCGCTGCGAGCGGTACGGCCGTGTCTCGATAGCTGGCCGGACAAATTTGCGGAGTGGCGCGACGCGCTGGCGGAAGCGAGCGACGCCACGCTGAAGGCCTTCGCCGGATTGCGCATGGTTCGGAGCGGCAACGGCGAGCTCGTCGACATATTCCGTGCGCTGCGTTATTCGCCGCGCGCACAGGAGGCGCTGTATCCGTTGGCCGCAAAGCTGCCGCCGGTGTCGGGTTTCTTCCTCGATCCGGCGCTGCGCGGCGACGACGATCTGCTGGCCAAGCTTGCGCACCCCAACGACGGGACGGGCATCTTTCACGATGCCGACGCGCCCGGCGGCCGCGGCGGCTTCTCGGCCTATGTGCCGGAATACTACACACCGGAGCGCGACTGGCCGCTGGTGATGGCGCTGCATGGCGGCAGCGGCAACGGCCGCGCCTTTCTGTGGAGCTGGCTGCGCGACGCCCGCAGCCGCGGCGCCGTCGTGGTGGCGCCGACGGCGATCGGTCCGACCTGGGCGCTGATGGGCGACGACGCCGACACGCCGAACCTGCATCGTATCCTCGACCGGGTGCGCGGCCGCTGGCGGGTCGATCCGTCCCGGCTGTTGCTGACCGGCATGAGCGACGGCGGCACCTTCTGCTACGTCAGCGGCCTGCGCGACGATTCGCCGTTCACGCATCTGGCGCCGGTCGCCGCCACCTTTCATCCGTTGATGGCGGAGATCGCCGACGCCGACCGGCTGCGCGGCCTGCCGATCCGCATCGTGCATGGCCGGCTCGACTGGATGTTTCCGGTCGAGACCGCGCGTCAGGCGCAGCGCGCGCTGGCGGCGGCCGGCGCCGACGCGGCGCTGCACGAGATCGGCGATCTCAGCCACAGCTATCCGCGCGAGATCAACGGCGAGCTGCTGGATTGGCTCGGCCCCATGCGTTGACGGAACCTTTGTCAGGGAGGCGGCGTTGTCGGCCGTCACCGGAGGATTCGACATGCGGATGTTGCTTGGAATGATCTTGGGCGCGCTGCTGCTCGGCACCGGCGTGTATATCTACGACTCGATGTCGACCTCGCAGGTCGCCAATGGCGAAGTGGCCCGCGTCAATCGCACCATCGTCAACTGGGATGTGGCGGAAACCGAATGGGATTCGCTGAAGGCGCGCATGCAGAACGGCTGGACCAAGCTGTCCTCGAAGTAATTATTTGACGAGCAGTGTCACCGCGAGCGGCACTAGCAGCGAGGTGATCAAAGCGTTGAGGCTCATCGCGATCCCGGCGAACACGCCGGCGATCGGGTCGACCTGAAACGCCCGCGCGGTGCCGATGCCGTGCGATGCCAGCCCCACGGCAAATCCCCGAGCACGAAAATCGGTAATTCCGATCGCGTTCATCAGCGGCGTCACGATGATCGCGCCAATGATCCCGGTCAGCACCACGGCCACTGCGGTGATCGAGGGCTGCGCGCCGAGCGACTCGCTGATCCCCATCGCGACCCCGGCGGTGACCGATTTCGGCGCCAGCGACAGCACCACCAGCTTCGGCAGGCCGGCAAGTTCGGCCAGCCACACCACGGATGCGATCGCGGTGATGCATCCGACAATCAGCGCCAGCAGCATCGGCAGGATCGCCGCCATCACCCGCGCGCGGTTCTCGTAGAGCGGCACCGCCAGCGCCACCGTCGCCGGACCGAGCAGGAAGTGCACGAACTGCGCGCCGCCGAAGTAGGTCGTGTACGAGGTGCCGGTCAGCGCCAGGAATGCGCCGATGATCCACATCGCGTGCAGCACCGGATTGGCCAGCGGATTGCGATGGGTGGCCTGCGACACCGCGTCGGTCACCGCATAGACCACCAGCGTCACCGTCAGCCACAGCAGCGGCGTTTGGGTCAGATACACCCACAATGCGAACGGATTGTCGCCGGCGGTGCCGCTCATGGCGCGCGCCGCCGCAGCAGCCTGGCGGCGAGCAGGAAGGTGGCCACCGTCGCCAGCAGGGTGATCAGCACCGAGGCCGCCAGCACGGCGAAGATTGCCGCGCCGTGGGCCGCCACCAGATCCAGTTGCTGGATCACGCCGACGCCGGCCGGCACGAACAGCAGCGACAGATGCGCCAGCAGGCCGTGCGATGCGGTCTCGACGCCGCCGTCGCGCAACGGCCCGCGCGCCAGCGGCTTGATGCGATCCCGCGCCAGAAGCAGGACCAGCAGCAGCACGAGGCCGATCACCGGCCCCGGCATCGGCAGCCCGATGGCGCGCACCATCGCCTCGCCGGCCAGCTGGCACAGCAGGATCAGAGCCAGACTGGCGATCATGCGGCGGTTTTCATCGCCACGCAGAAATGCGGCGTGTCGTTACGCACCCTTGAGGCGCTTGTTGCATTCGCTCCAATAGCCGCCGCCTTTCTGCAGCCACCGCATTCCGCCGGTGGCGTTACTGGCCTTGTTGGCCTTCCACTGGTCGCCGCAGGTCTTGATCCGGGCCTTGCTGGCGGTCTCCTTGGCGTATTTCGGATCGATCGCGGTCGGGTAGACCGCCGGTCCGGCTGGCGCCGTCGGGGCGGCCGCCTGTTTCTTCGCGGCCGGCTGCTTGGCGGGCGCATCCTTGGCGGCAGGCTGCGCCTGAGCGATCTGCACGGCGGCGGGCGCGGCCGCCTCGGCGCCGCACTGGGCCTTGCGGAAATCGCTCCAGCCCTGGCCGGCCAATGTGCCTGCGGTCCTGGCCGCCTGATACTTGGCGCTGCATTCCTGCGCCGTCAGCGCGTGCGCCGGCGGCACCGCGCCGAGCAGCAGTCCTGTCACGAGCAGCGCACCTGCGATACGTGTCGTCATTGGCCCCCTCCCTCGCCAGTTGAATGCCCCATCCTAGCGCAGGCAACTGAACTGACAATCCGCTGCCAAGCGCGGCGCTGCGAATCCGGCTGCAATGCAGCGGTCGCGTTGGCGCATTTGTCGGCCTGACCGCGATTTGCCATAACGGCGCGTGTCTGAAAAACCCGTTCCAGGCGTCGCGGCGCAAGCCCCGCTGACCATCTTCAACGTATTGGAAACCTTGCTGATCGGCGCGGCCGCCGGCGCGTTGTTCTTTGCCGCGTCACTGCCCGGCGGGCTGATCACCGGCGCGATGGTAGCGGTCGCCGCCGCCGGCCTCGCCGGTCGTCGGATGGGCCTGCCGCAGCCGCTGGCGCACATCATCCTGATGACGCTCGGGCTGTCGCTGGGCGCGATGGTGTCGCCGGAGATGATCCGCAACCTGAGCGCCTATCCGGTCAGCATCGCGCTGCTGGCGCTCGCCACCGTTTGCGCCACCTTCGGCTCGAGCCTGTATCTGCAGCGGGTTCATGGCTGGGACCGCACCTCCGGGCTGCTGGCCGGCAGCCCCGGCGCGCTGTCGCAGATCATCATGCTGGCCACCGAGCGCAAGGCCGACGTGCCCGGCATCGCCGTGGTGCAGATCACGCGCGTCATTATCCTGACCGCCGCGGTGCCGTTTCTGCTGGCGGCGACCGGCATGGCTGGCCACGGCGAGTTGCCGTCGCCGGGGCGGATCGCATCGCCGCCGGTGCTGTTGGCGCTGATCGCCGCGGCCGTCGCCGTCGCGCTGCTGCTGCGGCTGATGAATTTTCCGGCGAGCTGGATGTTCGGCGCAATGCTGGCGTCCTCGGTGTTGCACGGCACCGGCTGGGTCGAGGGCACGCTGCCGCAATGGGCCTACATCACCGCGCTGGTCGGCATCGGTACGCTGATCGGCGCCCGCTTCGGCGCGATCAAGCTGCGCACCATCGGCGGCCATGTGGTCGCGGCGCTGGGCTCGTTCGCGGTGGCGGTTTCGATCTCGGCCGCGTTCGTCATCGTGCTGACGCTGACGACGAGCGTCAGGTTCGGCGATCTCGTGGTGGCCTTTGCGCCCGGCGCGATGGACGCCATGCTGGCGCTGGCGCTGACATTGCATATCGACCCGGTGTTCGTCGGCGCGCATCATCTGGCGCGCTTCATGTTCGTCTCGGTCGTCACGCCCGGCATCGTGCATCTGTTCGGCAAGGCGGCGGACGATATCGACGATTGAGGGCTCGTCATTCCGGATTCATTTCGCCGCTGTCACGGCTCATGCCGCGGAATGACCGCGTTGACGTCAGCGCGAGCGAACAATTCCCCACGCGGCGATTGCAGCCATCGCCAGCGAGATCAGCACGTTGTAGCCGGCCAGCGACAGGCCGAACAGGCGCCACTGCACCTCGTCGCAGCGGACCACCTTCACCTTGTCGAGCTGGTCGAGCAGGCTGCCGGCCTTGCCGAGATCGATCGGGCCGCCGCCCGCGCAGGCGGTCGGGCCCTCCCAGAACCCCCATTCGACGCCCGAATGATAGGCGCCGAGCCCGGCATTGCCGAGCGCCGCCAGGGCCAGCAGCGCCAGGCCGGCGATCAGCCAGCCGCGCGCGACGCCTCGCCCGGCGGCGATGGCAACCACAATCGCCAGCGGGATCGCCAGGTAATAGGCATAGCGTTGCTCGAGGCAGAGCGGGCAGGGCTTGATGTCCAGCACCAGCTCGAAATACCAGGCGCCCGCGAGCGTTCCCGCCGCGAGCGCGGCGATCGCCAGCGCAGCGGTCTGCGCCGGATGCTGGGTCGCGCGGGCGTCAGCGAGGGTGGTGGCCAAGACTTTCTCCGGGTTGCGACGTGGTATCCCGCGTTCCGGGCGCTGTCGAGGCGGCTGCCGATCACAGCGCGGTGTGCGTGCGGGTTGACCCTCCGGTCGCGGCAGCTATATTCCGCCGGCTTCGCGACCCCGTCACTTCGCGGGTTGCGTTGGCCCCTGTGGCGGAATTGGTAGACGCGCTCGACTCAAAATCGAGTTCCGCAAGGAGTGCTGGTTCGATTCCGGCCAGGGGCACCAGACTTCCTCACGGAATCATCAGCACCGCTTGCCGCTCTCAAAGGTCGAGTGTGACGCCGACCCGCGCCCGCGACACGCACAGCATCAGCCGGTCCTGACGCTTCGACGTCGGCAACACCTTGTCGCGGTGCAGGACGATGCCGTCGCGATAGCCGCATTCGCATGAACCGCAGATGCCCATTTCGCAGGACGACGGCATTACGAAACCGCTGTCGCGCAGCACGTCGAGCAGCGACCGGTCGGCCGGCACCAGCAGTTTTTGCCCGGTCGACCGGATGGTGGCCTCGAACGGCTCCGGCTTGAAATTCTCGTCCACCGTCATCTGGAAGACTTCGCCGTGAACGCGATCGTCCGGCCATTGGCTCACCGACGCCTGAACCGCATCCAGCAGGCGCTGCGGGCCGCACATATAGAGCTGCCTGCCCTCGCGGTACGGGCCGATGGTCGCCGGGTCGAAGCGCGTGCCGTCCTGAGAAAACCACGTTTTCAGATCTGGCCCGCAAATCTCCTTGAGCTGATCGAGCAGCGGCGCGTCCGCGGTGGAGCGCGCGCAGTAGTGAAGCGTGAAAGCCTTGCCCCGGCGCTTCAAGGTCAGCGCCATCGAGATCAGCGGCGTGATGCCGATGCCGCCGGCGATCAGGATGTAATCGAGACCATTTGGGTCGAGCGGGAAGTTATTCCGCGGCGATGAAATATGCACCTCGCGGCCGTCGCCCAGCGTGTCGTGAACCCAGTTGGATCCGCCGCGGCCTGCGGCCTCGCGCTTGATCGCGATCTGGTACGACGACAGATTGTCGGAATCGCCGCACAGCGAATACTGCCGCACCCGGCCGTCCGGCATCCGCAGATCGACATGCGCGCCGGCGGACCAGCCCGGAAGCGTCGGCCGAAGCGGGTGGACGAGCTCCAGCTGCAGCACATCCGGCGTCGTCAGCCGCGCCTTGGCGACGCGGAGCTTCATGATGAGGCGCGCGGTCACGGGTCGAGCAGCTCGATCACGTCGCCGGGGCGGATGATGCCGCCACGCTCGATGCCGCAGTTCAGTCCAGAGCGGTTGTACAGCGGAAGAAACAGCGGCACGCCGAGCAACTCCTCGAGATACTTGCAGGGGAAGTTGAGGCGGCCGCCCCGCAGGATGACGTCGCCCACCCGAAAGCGGCGGCCCACCAGATGATTCAGCGGAACGCCGATTACCGTGAGGTTTCTCCGGTGATCGCCCGGCGCGAGCGCGATCGGCCCGTCCTGCAGCGGCGGATCGTTTCGCGAGAGGGCGTCGAGCGCTTCCTGTTCGATCAGCGTCACTTCGCGAACGTCGGGCTTCGGCGAATAGGTCCCGGCGCCGTTGTAGTAGCGGTCGCCGACGATGCCGCGCCCGGCGATGCATTCCGCCTCCGGCAGCTCCTCCATTTCGTAGCTGGCGCCGGGGGCGATATGAATATGCAGCAGCTTGCCCTGCCATCGGGTCGCGCCGCCAGGCGTCTTGGCTGCGTTCGATCCGGCGGGATGTTCGAACGCCTCGACCATCCGCGGCGCCGGTTTTTCGGGAGAGGTCGCGTCCATGCGATTATCCCTTCGTCCGCAGCGCAATCGCCTCGATCTCGACCAGCGCATCCTTCGGCAGCCGGGCGACCTCGATGGTCGAGCGTGCCGGCGGCGCAGCGGTGAAGGACTCGGCGTAGATCGCGTTCATTGCAGCAAAGTCGCTCATGTTCTTGAGGAATACGGTCGTCTTCATGACGCTGGCGAACGATGCACCGCCGGCCTCCAGCACGGCCGCAAGATTCGCGAGCGACTGCCGCGTCTGTTGTTCGACGCCCTCAGGGATGCTCCCGGTGGCCGGGTCGATCGGCAATTGACCCGACGCGAACACGAACTGGTCCGTGCTGGTGGCTTGGGAATACGGGCCGGCGGCGGGTGCCGCCTTGTCGGTGCTGACGATGGATTTGGTGGACATGTCGTCTCCGGTTGGTGGTTCAACTATCGGGCGTTGAAGGCGGCGCTGTCCGCGTTCGCCTCCCGTGCCCGCTGATACTCCAGGATGCGCGCCGTCTCCTGCGCGACATCCTTACCGAGCATTTTTTCGATGAGATAGAGCGTCGTATCGATACACAGCGAGACGCCGCCGCCGGTCACGACAATGCCGGTATCGACGATCGGTTGTTCGACGACGTCGATCTCGGAGTACATGTCGCGCATCCGGCCAAGCGGCGATAGTTCGGGAGGAACGACGGCACGCTTGGTGGTCGCCGCGCCGTGGTCGAGCACGCCGCTGGCGGCAAGGATCATCGCACCGGTGCAGACCGACGCGACTTTTGCGGCTGCATGGACGCGCCTGATGTAGGCGAGCGTGGCCGGGGCTCGCGTCTGCTCTTCCCAGCCGGGACCGCCGGTCACGATCACCATGTCGCAAACCGGCGCGTCGTCGATACCGAACTGCGCCACGACATCGAGGCCGTTGGACAGCCGCACCGGTCCCGCCTGCGGCGCGATGGTGCAGATGCGGATCTGCGGCGCGATCCGGCGTGCCATGGACAGCACGCCGAATGTCGCGAGGTCGATCGGCTCGACGCCATCGTAGATGAATATTCCAAACAGCATGTCGAACCGGTCCTTGGTCAGCCGATCAGGGCTTCGTCCTTGGTCTCCCGGGCCACCAGTGCGGCCCATAGCGTGATGAGCGCGATTCCGATCATCATGACCGAGACGCCCGTCGTGCCGCCGAAATAGCCGACCAGCGCGGTGGCGATGATCGGCGAGAAGCCGCCGCCGATGGCCGCGGCGACCTGGAAGCCGAACGACGCGCCGCTATAGCGCACCCGCGGCCCGAACAGTTCGGGGAAGTAGGTCGATTCCAGCCCGAACATCATGCCGTGCCCGAAATTCATCGCGATGATGATCGCCAGCGTCACCATCGCGACGCTCTTGGTCTCCAGCATCCAGAACAACGGAAACGCGAAGGCGATGGTGAACAGCGCGCCGAGGATGAAGAACGGGCGGCGGCCGATTTTGTCGGACAGGAAGCCGAACAGCGGCAGCGTCACCACCTCGAACAGCGCCGCATAGAGCACGGCGTCGAGCAGCATCTGCTTCGGCAGAGCCAGCGTCGTGGTCGCATACACCACCACGAACACCGTCAGCATGTAGACCCAGGACACCTCCGACAGCTTCAGGCCGACGGCGATCAGGAAGGTCTTGAAGTTCTTCCCCATCACCTCGGCAACCGGGTTCTTCGAGAATGCGGCGGTCTCCCGCATCCGCTCGAACACCGGCGTCTCCGGAATCTTCGACCGGATGAATGTGCCGAGCGCCAGCAGCACGATGCTGGCGAGGAACGGGATGCGCCATCCCCATGCCTGGAAGTCGGCTTCGGGAAGCTTGGTGACCAGAGCGAAAACCAGCGACGCCAGCACCAGCCCGATCGGAAAGCCGATCTGCACGAACGCGCCGTAGAAGCCGCGCTTGTCGGCCGGCGCGTGCTCGATCACCATCAGAGAGGCGCCGCCCCATTCGCCGCCGAGGCCGATGCCCTGCACGATGCGCAGCAGGATGAGCAGGATGGGCGCCAGCACGCCGATCGATGCGTAGTTGGGCAGCAGGCCGATACAGAACGTGCTCAGCCCCATCAGGAACATGGTCGCCACCAGCATCGACTTGCGCCCGAGGCGATCGCCGAAATGGCCGAACAGCGCGCCGCCGAGCGGCCGGGCGAGGAAGCCCACGGCGTAGGTACCAAGGGCGGCAAGGGTGCCGGCGAAAGAAGGCCTTGTTGAACACCAGCGCCGCTGCGGTCGCGTAGATCAGGAAGTCGTACCACTCGATGATGGTGCCGACGCTGCTGGCAAATACGATCGATCGCATCTTCGAGCCCGCCGCTCGCGTGTCAGACATGGTCGCCGCTATGCTCATTTCCAACTCCTGCCCCGAAAAGCCAGGGGACCAATTCCCCTTTAGAGGAAGCTTTTCCACCCAGTGGATGCAAGCGGCGTGCCGGATTGCCGCACCGCGGACATCGGCGTTTCGAGCGGCCGGGAGATGGAGGTTTGGTTGCGTTTGAAGCGCCACGCTGAAATAAAGCGCAAAGCGTCCACCGCAGAATGCCCTCCCGGCAATGAGGGCAGGGCAGCGGCCAATCAGCTGCCTGGTGAGGCAAGCTGGCGAGGGCGGATCGCCATGCTTGAATGGCGCTACAGGGGATTATTTTCCACTGGCAGGATCACGACCTCACCTTCGAGGTGTCGATCACCAGGAAGTATTCACACTGGGTCTTGCCGAGGTTCAGAAACGAATGCGGGGCATCGGCCTGGAAATACAGCGAGTCGCCCTGATTGAGCGTCACCCGCTGATCGCCGACCGTCGCGCGCATGCGTCCGCGCAGCACGTAGATGTATTCCTCGACGCCGCGCCGATGCGCCACGAAGCTTCCGGTTTCCGCCTCGGGCGGCAGCGTGTTGAGAACCCAGTCGATCCCGCGCCCCGGCAGCACCGGCGATATGCAGCGGCGCAGAAAACCGGATTCGTCGTCCCGCAGGATCGGCTGCCGGGCCGCCGGGATATGGACGATCTCGCGTTCCACGGCCGGCGCCATCAGCTGAGAAAATGTGACGCCCAACGCTTCCGCGAGCTTCGACAGAATCACCGTGGACGGCACGGTTTCGCAACGCTCGATCTTGGAGATCATCGACCGGCTGACCCCGGAGGCGTCCGCCAGCATTTCGAGCGAAAAATGGTTCTTCTTCCGGAAATGACGAAGTTCGTCGGCCAGAACCGATAGCTGAAACTTCTCCGGTGCACTTTCGGTGGTCACGGAAATCCCTATGTTTTCAAAGGATTTCCATTTATCGATTTGCCGGCCGCCGCGCAATTGCGCACTGCTCTCGGAGTCTTCCCACCACGCTGCGGCCAGGAATCCGGGATGGTCAGTGGATTCCCACGCCGACCAGCCGGTCGACCAGCGCACGGTCCGAGATCAGCAGCTGCGGCGCCCCGGACCAACTGGTGCGTCCACGCTCCATCACCATGACGTTGCTGGCGAAATCCAGCGCGCGCTCGATCTGCTGCTCGACCAGCACGATGGTGACCTCGCCGCTCTCCGCGAGTCGGCTCAACAGCGCCATCAGCTCATCGCAGATCACCGGGGCGAGTCCCTCCAGCGGCTCGTCGAGCAGCAGGATGGAGGGCTTGCCGAGCAGCGTACGGGCCATCGACAGCATCTGCTGTTCGCCGCCGGACAGCTGCATGCCGTAGTTGCGGCGGCGTTCGCGCAGCCGCGGAAACATCGCATAGGCCTCGTCGAGCGCCGAGGCCGGCCGGCCCTTCAGCCCGGTGCGCAGGTTTTCCTCAACGGTGAGCGACGAGAAGATGTCGCGGGTCTGCGGCACATAGCCGATGCCGAGATCGGCGCGTGCCGAGGTCCGCTTCGCGGTGACGTCGTCGCCGCCGATCCTGATCTGGCCGGCGTGGCGTGTCGACAGCCCCATCAGCGTTGCGAGAAGTGTGGTCTTGCCCATGCCGTTGCGGCCGAGCACGACCAGACGGTCGCCGGCCGGCACGGAGAACGAGACGTCCTCGATGATCCGGGTCGGGCCGTAGCCGGCGCACAGGCCGGTGATTTCAAGCGCCGCGGCGGGCATCGGCATAGCTCCCGAGATAGGCGCGTCGCACCTCATGATCGGCGGTGACCTCGGCCGGCGATCCCTCGAAGATCAGCCGTCCCGCCGCAAGCACCAGCACACGGCTGGCGAATTTGAACACCAGGTCCATGTCGTGCTCGATCATCAGCACGGCGATGTCCTTGGGCAGCGCGTTGATGGCGTCGAGAATGCGCGGTGCCTCGTTGTGCGGCACGCCGGCGGCGGGCTCGTCCAGCAGCAGCACCTTCGGCCGCAGCGCAAGGCCGATCGCCAGTTCGATCAGCCGCTGCTGGCCATAGGCCAGCTCCATCACCTTGCGATAGGCCAGCCGCGCGAGGCCGAGATTGCCGAGGATCTCGCTCCATTCGGCGCGCACCTCCGGCAATTCGGTCGCCGATGAAAAGAGCCGCTTGCTGATCCCTTTGCGCTGCATGATCGCCAGCGCCACATTGTCGGCCACCGTCAGGTTCTGGAACAGCCGCGTGGTCTGGAAGGTGCGAACCAGGCCGCGCTGGACCCGGTCGGGGATCTTCAGCCCGGTGATGTCCTCGCCGTCCATCAGGAACTGCCCGTCGCTGGGCGCGAGGTCGCCGGTCATCAGGTTCACCAGCGTGGTCTTGCCGGCGCCGTTCGGGCCAATCAGCGCGACGCGGTCGCCGGCCGCCAGGCTGAAACTGACGTCGTCGGTAACGCGCAGGCCGCCGAACGACCGCGAGACGTTGCGCGCTTCGAGCAGGGCGGTCATGTCCGCCCCCCATGTCGCAGCCGCTGGTACAGCGCGATCACCGGGGCGATCAGACCCTTCGGCGCAAACACCACGATCAGGATCAGCAGCGTGCCGACCAGCGTCATCCAGTGGAACGGGTTGGCGGCCGCCACGATGTGCTCGAAGATCATGAAGATCACCGTGCCGGCCAGCGCGCCCCAGAGATGGCCGGTGCCGCCCAGCACCAGCATCACCAGCGCCTCGGCCGAGCGTTCGAACGACACGCTGTCGAGCCCGACCACGCCGGTGCTCATGGCGGTCAGCGCGCCGCCGATCCCCGCCACGGCGCCGGCGATCGCGTACATCACGACGAGGCGCGGATAGACCCCGACGCCGATCATCCGGGCGCGCAGATCGTCGTCCTTGATGGCGCGGCACATCAGACCGAACGGCGACTGCACGAAGCGCGACAGCACCACGAAGACGATCATCAGCACGGCAAGCGAGAAGAGGAAGGCGGTGCGGCTGTACATGTCGAAGCCGAACAGGCCGAGCACTTTCCCGGGCGAGATGCCGGACAGCCCGTCGCTGCCGCCGGTCAGGAACTGCAGCTTGTTGGCAAGCGCCGCCACCAGCTGCCCGACCGCGATCGACAGCACCAGTTGCGGCAGGCCGCGAAACCGCGCGATCAGCACGCCGGAGGTCAGCCCCATCAGCGAGCCGGCGAACATTCCGATGGCGAGCAGCGCCAGCGGGTCGGTGACGCCGCGGACGCAGGCGATGCCGGCGGCGTAGGCGGCGACGCCGAAGGTGGCGGCATGGCCGAGCGTCGCGATGCCGCAATAGCCGGTCACCAGATCGAGCGACAGCACCAGAAAGGAGATGCCGATCAGCCGGGTCAGAAAGGCAAGGTCGTCGGGGAACAGGAAATAGCCGATTGCGCCCAGCGCGGCGATCGCCAGCGCGCCGCCGGCTTCCCGCGCGAATGGAAAGCTCCGTCTGGCCGGAACCTGGTTGGCGGCGAGATCGGTCATGCGTGCGACCTGCCGAACAGGCCGTGCGGAAACAGATACACGATGCAGATCACCGCGAGGTAGAAGAAGAACTCGCCAAACTCCGGCGCGAGATATTTTCCGGTGGTGTCGGCCAGACCCAGCAGCATCGAGGCCGACAGCGCGCCGACGATCGAGCCGGCGCCGCCGACCGAGACCACGACCAGAAACGTCACCATGTAGCGCAGCGCATAGAACGGTTCGATCGGCAGGATCTCGGCGCCGACCACGCCGCCGAACGCGCCGAGCCCGATCGCCAGCGCGAAGGTCGCGGCATAGATCCATTCGGTGCGGATGCCAAGCGCGTCCGCCATGCCGCTGTGATCCACCGCGGCGCGCAGCTTGATGCCGAATTCGGTCTTCTCGATCAGCAGCCACAGCGCCAGCGCGGTGACCAGCCCGCAGGCGATCACGAAGATGCGGTGCGTCGGCAGCATGCGGAAGCCGATATCGAGCGGGCCGCTCAGCGTCTGCGGCAGCGGGATCGATTTGAGCGTCGGGCCGAAGATGAAGTTGACCAGGCCGATGATGACGAAGGTGATGCCGATGGTCATCAGCACCTGCATCAGGGGATCGGTCTTGCGATAGAGCCGGCGGTACAGGATCAGCTCGAACGGGATCGAAACGATGATGGTGCCGACCACGGCGAGCAGGATCGCGACGCCGTAATGCACGCCGAGATCGCGGATCGCGTAGGACGCGAGATAGCCGCCGATCATCGCGAACGCGCCGTGGGCGAGGTTCACCACCCGCATCAGCCCCATCATGATCGACAGACCGATCGAGATGATGAACAGCACCATCCCGTAGGCGGTGGCGTCGACGAGAATGCTGAAAAACGTGCGCATGACTAGGCCGGTACCGCTGCGAGAGACTGCTGCGACAGCAGATCGTGGACGACCTCGCCGCGCGACATGGTCAGCAGCACCTGGGTGTCGCGCACCGGCAAGGGATCGGCCGCGAACGGATCGCGGTCGAGCGCGATCAGGTCGGCTGCCATGCCGGGCTGCAGCGTGCCGCGCCAATGCTCGTGCTTCATCGCCGCCGCGCCGCCGCTGCAATAGGCGTCGATCGCTTCCCGGACGGAGATGGCTTCGCCCGGTCCGATCGCATCGCCCGAGTCGCGTCCGCGCGCGACGGCGTCCGCAACGCCGTGCCAGGGCGACCACGCGCCGGTCGGCGCGTCCGAACTGGCGACGTAGCGCACACCGGCGTCGATCACCGAGCGGCCGGGATAGCAGGTCGCGGCGCGCGGCCCGAACGCGTCATTGATCGAGCGGCGCATGCGGCTGAGGAAGCTCGGCTGCATCACCACCAGTGCGCCCAGCCGCTGCATCCGCGCCAGCCCGTCGCGCGGCGGCACGAAGAAATGCTCGATGCGGTGCCGCGGGTCCGGCCGCGGGTCGGTGCGCTGCGCGGTCTCGTAGGCCGAGATCACGCAATCCGTCGCGCGGTCGCCGACGCCGTGCACCGCCACCTGCCAGCCGTCGCAATGCGCGTCGACGATGACGCGATAAAGGTCGTCCGGGTCCCGCATGAAATAGCCATGGCCCTGCGTATCACCGAACGGCTCGCTGACCGCTGCGGTACGCGCGCCGACGATGCCATCGGCGAAATATTTCAGCGTCATGCACTGCCAGTCCGGATCGGCCGCTGGCCGCAACCCGCGCTGCGCGGCATCTGCGGGGTCAAGCTGGTGCATGAAGCCGAGCCGCAGCGGCAGCGCGCCGCGCTGGCGCAACTCCTGCCAGATCGAATATTCGTCGTCGAAACCGGTGGTGAAGCCGACCGCGGCTTCCACGGCGGCCGTGAGCCCCATGCGCGCGCTGTCGTCGATGGTCAGCCGCAGCGCCTGCAGCAGCGCTGCGCGATCCAGCGGCGGGACGGCGCGAAACAGGATCTCGGCTGCGCTCTCGCGCGCGATGCCGTCGAGCCGTCCGTCGTCGGTGCGGCCGAAGCCGCCGCCATCGGGATCGACAATATCGTCGGTCACGCCGCAGAACTGCAACGCCGCGCTGTTGGCGACCGCGACGTGGCCGCAGAAGCGTCGCAGCAGCACCGGATGATGCGGCGCGGCGGCGTCGAGCTCGTTGCGGGTCGGCAGCCGATGCTCGGCCAGGCCGTTCTCGTCGAGCCCGGCACCGAACACCCATGCGCCCGGTCCGGTCGACTTCGCGCGCTGCGAGACGGCTGTCAGGACCGCGTCGACCGTCCCGGCATCGCGCGGCGTCAGCGACAATTGCAGCCGGGCGTACGCAATGGCGAAGTGATGGATATGCGCGTCGGTCAGGCCGGGGATCACGGTCGATCCGCCGAGATCGATTGTCCGCTCCGCGGCCGGCGCGGCGTCGCGCGCGCCGGCGAAGACGATCACGCCATCGCTGACCACGAGGCTGTCGACCGGCTCGACGTCGAACGCCGAGCGGTAGATGCGGCCGTTGACAAGCCGGGTGGAACGCGGACGCGAGGACATTCGATGAGAAATTTCTGGTAGGTCGGATGAAGTGATCAAAGCGGCGGTCCCGCGCGAGAGCGGGACCGCCAATGTCGCATTACTTGCTGCTGAGCGCCCAGTCGGGCTGCGCCTCGAAGGTCTCGATCTCCTTGTTGATCAGCTTGCCGTCGACCTTTTCCACGCTGCGCAGATAGACGTTCTGGCGGATGTGGCGGGTCTCCGGATCGATCGACACCGGACCGCGCGGGCTGACCCACTTCATGTCCTTTACAGCCGCGACCGCCTTGGCGGGATCGCGCTGGCCGTTGGTGGCTTCGATCATCTTGTAGATCAGCCGTGCGCCGTCATAGGCGGCGATCGCGGTCATGGTGACCTCGTCCGGATTGCCGCCGCCCTTCTTGACGGCGGCGAGGAACGCGGCGTTCTCCGGCGACTGATGGGACAGCGCGTAATGGTAGGTCGACAGGATGCCGATGCCGGCGTCGCCGATGGTCGGCAGATCCGGCTCGGTGACGACGTCACCGGTCGACATCAGCTTGACGCCGGCCGCCTTGAGGCCGTTGTCGATGTAGCCCTTGATGAAGCCGAGAGTCGGCGGGCCGGCCGGCAGGAAGGTGAAGATGGTATCGGCGCCCGAATTCTTGATGCGCTGCATGATCGGGCTGAAATCGGTGGTCGCGAGCGGGATGCGAACCGCTTCGACAACGGTGCCGCCGGCGGACTCGAAGGTCTTCTTGAAGGCAGCTTCCGCGTCGATGCCCGGGCCGTAATCGCTGACCGCGATCGCCACCTTCTTGGCGCCGTTCTTGGTGGCGACCTTCGCCGCCGGCACGGTGTTCTGCCACATCGTGAACGAGGTGCGCACGATATAGGGGCTCTTCTCGACGATCGAGGAGGTGGCGGCGTTCATCACCACCAGCGGCGTCTTGGATTCCTCCAGCAGCGGCGCGATCGCCATCGCATTCGGCGTGAAGTAGACGCCGGCGAGGTACTGCACCTTGTCCTTGACGATCAGCTCCTGCGCCAGCGCCTTCGACTTCGCCGGATTCGGGCTTTCCTCGTCGCGATAGATGAACTCGACGGTGTGGCCGCCAACCTTGTTGCCGTGCTCGGCCACCCAGGCTTCGATCCCGACCTTGAAGTTGTTGCCGAACAGCGCGTAGGGGCCGGACATCGTGCCGATCACGCCGACCTTGATGACATCGGCCGAGGCCGTGCCCGTCATCAGGGCAAGAACAGCAAGCGACAGGATCGATCGGGAGCGTCTGGTCATGGAAGGGTCCTCATGATGTGAAGGGTGAAGTCGTTGTCGAAAGCTGCATTCAATAAACGTGCCGCGTCGCTCAGAACATTTCGAAATACTCGCGCTGCTCCCAGTCGGAGACCTCGGACTGGAAACGCTCGATTTCGGCAAGCTTGATGTGGGTGTAGTAGTCGACCATGGTCGAGCCCATGGCATTTCGGAAGAACGGATCGTCCTTCAACGCGAACACCGCCTCGCGCAGCGATTTCGGCAGCAGCGGCGCGTCGCTCTCATAGGGCGTGTCCGCGGAAGGGCCGGGATCGAGCGCACGATCGACGCCGTCGAGGCCGGCGAGGATCTGCGACGACATATAGAGGTACGGATTGGCGGCAGGCTCGCCGACGCGGTTTTCCAGCCGCGTCGCGGAATCGCCGGCGCCGCCGAGCACGCGGATCATCGCGCCGCGGTTGTCGCGGCCCCAGATCGCACGGTCCGGCGCCAGCGAATAGGACCGGTAGCGCTTGTAGCCGTTGATGGTCGGCGTCGTGAACACCGCGGCAGCGCGGGCGTGCGCCAGCAGGCCGGCGAGGTAGCCGCGGCCGAGCGGCGACAGCAATTCGCCGCCGGTGTCCGACATGAAGGCGTTCTTGCCCGAGGCGCGCGACACCAACGACTGGTGCAGGTGCCAGCCCGACGACACCACGTTGGGAATCTTGGGCCGGCACATGAAGGTGGCATGATAGCCGCGGCGCTGGCAGATCTGCTTCACGGCGGAGCGAAACAGCACCATCGAGTCGGCCGGCGTCAGGCCGACGGTCGGTGCGAAGGTGAACTCGCACTGGCTCGGGCCGTATTCGACTTCGACTGAACGCAGCGGCAGGCCGAGCGCCATCACGTCGCGACGGATGAATTCGAGCACCGGCTCCATCTGGTCGTAACGCTGCTCGGTGAGATATTGATAGCCGTGCGACAGCAGGCTGACATCGGGCGGGCGGCCGGGCTGGCCGGCATCCTCCGGCGCCATGCCGGTCTCTTCGTTGCGGAAGATGTGGCACTCGACCTCGAGGCCGGCGACGAAATCGTACCCGCGCGCGGTGAGATCGGCGAGCACGCCCTTGAACAGGTTGCGGGTGGCGAACGGCACCGGGCGGCCGTCGGCGAAGTGCAGGTCGCACATCAGCCAGCCGGTGGCGGATGCCCAGGGCAGCACGCGAAAGGTCGACGGATCGGGAATCATCAGGACGTCGGCGGCGCCCTGCATTTCAGGGATGCCGAATCCGCCGCCGGCGGTAAAGACCGGAAACACCGTGCGGTGCGAGGTGTCCTTGGCGAGCATCGTGGTGGTGATGCTGACGCCGTTTTCGAGGCAGCGCAGCGCCTCCTCGGCGATCAGCGTCTTGCCGCGCAGGATGCCGTGCTGATCCGGAAACGAGAACCGGATCACTTCGAGGTTCTGCTCCTCGACGATGCGTCGGAGCCGGGCCGCGGCGTCCTTCTGTTCTGCGGACCACAGCCCGTGCCGTTCGACGAAACTCAACGCATTCTCCTGGCCGAATGAAGCAGGCAATGACGCGATCGTTCACTGCCCACGTGTCTGCGCTCCACCCTGGGGTGGCACGCGTGCTTCGCTTTGCCCACCCTGCGATGGCAGAGCAAGCTACTCCGCCGCCGAGAGGTGCGTCACGGTGGCGCTGGTTTCGTTCGGCACCGGCGCGGCCCAGGGCGCGCCGCGGCGGCGGGCGACGTCGACCTCCATCCAGTAGGTCTCCCAGCCCTTGGTCGGTCCGATGCCGTCCATCGTGCCCGGCCCCTGGATGCTGCGCGCATTGGCCTCGTCGAGGAACATCATTGGCTTCTGGCCGCCGGCGACCTGCTCGATCTGCGCCCGCAGCAGCTTGCGATAGGCGATGATCGCCTTGTCGCTGGAGCCGAGATGCTCGCGGGTGCGATCCTGGATCTTGCCCATCGACTCCACCGCCCACTGGTCGTGCACGTTGATGTCGGCGCCCATGCCCGTATAGGTCTCATGCGCCTGCTCGTGCGGATCGAAGCCGTAGTCGTTGCTGCGGTTCTTGCGCGAGGTGTAGTGCGGCAGCTCGTAGAGTTCGAGCCGCTGCTCGCGCATCTTCACCTTGTCGACCGGCTTGGTATAGCTGGTGAAGATCGCGTACCAGTAGCAGCTCTCGTCATCCACCGGCACGTGCCACTGGGTGATCGTCATGTCGGTGCTCATCGGGATCGCGAAGCCGTGCGGGAAAATCTGGTTGGTGACGCGGACATGGGTTCGCTCGTCGTCGAGCTGGCGCAGCGCGATCAGTCGCAGGCCGTATTCGGTGCTCTCGACATTGATGATCGGCCGATCGTATTCGCGCAGGATCTTGGTCATCGGCATTTCCGAGCCGGCCGAGGCGCCGCGGAACTGCTTGCCGTAGGCGGCCGAGGTGTCCTCGTCCTCGAAGAAGCGATGCAGGAACGAGGCGTGCGCCGGATCGATGCCGACCTCGAGCGCCTGCAGCCAGTTGCATTCGAACAGGCCCTTGAAGGCGAAAGTGTACTCGCCCGGCGCGGCGAAACAATCCAGTTCGGGAAACGCCGGCGGCTCGCCCTCGCCGAGATAGGCCCACAGGATGCCGCCCTTCTCGATCACCGGGAACGCGCGCTGCTTGATGCCGGCGCAGAGCCGAGACGTTGCGGGCTCGGCCGGCGTCTCCAGGCACTTGCCGTTGACGTCGAACAGCCAGCCATGAAAGGCGCAGCGCACGCCGCCGGCTTCGAGCCGGCCGAATGCGAGATCGGCGCCGCGATGCGGACAGTCGCGGTCGAGCAGGCCGTGACGGCCCTGTTCGTCGCGGAACAGCACGAAGTCCTCGCCGAGCAGCCGCACCGCCTTGATCGGCCGCTCGCCTTCGATCTCGTCGACCAGCGCCGCAGGCTGCCAGTAATTTCGCATCAGCTTGCCGGCCGGCGCCTTGGGCCCGATGCGGGTGATCAGGTCGTTCTGTTCTTGGCTCATCATAGCGGACGTTTCCCTTCAGATAGGCTCGCTGGCGATCAGGCTCAGCGCTGAAACACGATCTTGCCGCCGACCACGGTCAGTTCGGCCTTGATATCTTTAATCTGGTCGTCCGGGACACTCATGAGGTCCGCGGAGAGCACGGCGAAGTCGGCCAGCTTGCCGACTTCCAAGGTGCCCTTGCGGGACTCGTCGAACATGTATCGGGACGCCGAACTTGTATAGAGCCGCAACGCCTGTTCCCGGCTGATGGTTTCCGAGGCGCCATAGACGCGGCCGGCGGGATCCTTGCGGGTCACCATCACTGCCATATTGAGGAACGGGTTGATCGGATTGACGGGAAAATCAGTTCCCGCGCCGAGATTGTCGATTCCCATCTTCTCGATCAGCGTCCTGGTCGGGACCGCGCGATCGGCGGTGTCCTTGCCGAGGAAGCGCTCCACGGTCGCCGCCTTGTCCCACATGAACACGTTCTGGAAATCGGCGCGAAGGCCGAGTTTGCGGGCGCGCTCCATCTGTTCCGGGCGGATCAGGCTGGCGTGAATCAGGATGAAGCGGCGGTCCTTGATCGACTTTTCCCGGTCGGCGGCCTCGAAGGCGTCGAGCGCGTGATCGATACCAAGATCGCCGACGACATGCACGCCGACCCGCCAGTCGTGCTTGTTGGCGATCGAGATCAGCTGCGTCAGTCGCTCGGGGGACAGCTGCGCGACGCCGTGATAATCATGCGAGTCCGGGTAGGCCTCGCGCATCATCGCGGTCTTCAGCGTCATGCCGCCGTCGTAGAAGATCTTGATGCCGCCGAGCTTGAGCCAGTCGTCGCCGAAGCCGGACGCGGCGCCGTTGCCGCTCATCAGCGCCTCCCAGGCCGCCAGGTCGGCCGGCGGCTCCGGCCGGAACATGGTGCCGACCCGCAGCGTGGCGGCGCCGCTCTGAGTGATCTTCTCCAGGATGCGAGTATCGCGCGCCGTGGTGGCGCCTTCGATCGCGCTGGTGATGCCGAAACTGTTCAGCGCGGCCTCGGCCTGGATGTATTGCCGGATCTCGTCCGCCTCGGTGAACGGCGGAACGAGGTTTTCGACCAGTGGGATTGCGGTTTCGACCAGCACGCCGGTGACGTCGCCGGCGGCGTCCCGCTCGAACAATCCGCCGCTCGGATCGGGTGTGCTGCGGTCGATCCCGGCCGCCTTCAGCGCCAGCGAGTTGGCCATCGCAAAATGGCCGACGGTTCGCAGATAGACCGGATTGTCGGGCGAGACGCTGTCGATTTCCTGTCGGGTCAGATAGCGCTTCTCGGCCAGTTGCGACGGCGGATGCCAGCCGCCGGTGGTGATCCACTCGCCCGGCTTCTTCGTCGCCACGAACGCCTTGATGAGTTCCAGCGCGCCCGCGACGGTCTTCGCCGGGCCGAGATTGACCACATAGTCGCGCATTCCGGCGGCCCTGAAATGCGTGTGGGTATCGATCAGCCCCGGCACCACGGTGCGGCCGGCCAGATCGATCCTGCGGGTCTGCGGCCCTGCCAGCGGCGCGATTGAAGCGTTGTCGCCAACCGCGAGAATGCGGCCGTCCCGCACCGCCAGCGCTTCCGCCACCGTGGAGCGACCGTCCATGGTCAGAACTTTTCCGCCCGTCAACACCATCTGCGGCGCGTTGGCGTCGATATGTTGCGCGCGGGCAGCTTGCACCATCGCGGTACCGGCCAGCAGGGCAGCCAAAAATGTCACGCGGAGTTTCATCATTCCAACGCTCCATTTGTTCAATAGACGAACATATGTTCGTTATCGATCATCATGCATCTAACTCGCACCACCGGGCAAGCCCATCTTTGAAGCGCCGCGACTTTAAAAATGGCAGCGAGATCGGCCCGACCGGGAGCCGCGCTGCTTGAAATCCTTGGATAATTCCTGTCCACCTATCGAACATCAGGATTCGCCGGAAACACGATGCCGAAACTGAAGCGCCGTCCGGACGAGAGCCACGGCAACACCGATCACATCGAAAGCCTCGACCGGGGGCTGCGGGTCTTCGAGCTGCTGGGTGCCGATCACCGGCCGATGACGCTGAGCGACCTTGCCAAGGCCGGCGGCCTGCCGCGCGCCACCGCGCGACGCATCCTGCTGACGCTGGAGCGGGCCGGCTATGTGACCAGCGACGGCAAGCTGTTCTCGCTGACGCCGCGCGTGCTGGTGCTTGCGGCGTCGTATCTGTCGTCGAACCAGGTGGTGGCGGTGCTGCAGCCGGTGCTCGACCGTCTGTCCAGCGCGGCGCAGGAGATCAGTTCGCTGGCGATCCTCGACGGCCATGAGGTGGTGTTCATCGCGAGGGCCAGTCCGGCGCGGGTGTTCTCCGCCGGCATCGATCTGGGCTACCGCCTACCGGCGTTCTGCACCTCGGTCGGGCGGGCGCTGCTTGCCAAGTATTCCGACGACGACCTGGCGGCGGCGCTCGATGCGATGGAGTTGCAGGCGATGACGCCCGACACGGTGACCAGCAAGGATCTGCTTTTCAAGACCATCGCAGCCGACCGCACGAAGGGCTATTCCCTGGTCGACCGCGAGGCCGAGCCGGGCTTCCGCTCGATCGCGGTCCCGGTGCGGCGCTACGACGGCGAGATCGTTGCCGCCATCAATATGGGCGCGCATGTCGATCGCGTGTCGACGCAGGAAATGATCGAGCGCTTCCTGCCGCTGCTGAAAGACGCCGCCGAGTCCGTAAAGTCTCAAATCCTCTGACGATGCGCCAGCAACAACGACGAGAAACGACATGCCGCATCTGGTGATCGAGTACTCCGTCGACGGGCATGGCGATGTCGACATGTCGGAGCTGATGCGGACGCTTCACGCTGCGGCAGCATCCACCGGCGTGATGCAGGCCGCAGATATCAAGATCAGGGTGATGCCTTACGGCGATTACCTCGTCGCGGGCGTGCGCGACGATTTCTGTCATCTCTCCGTCTATCTGCTCGAAGGGCGCAGCCCCGAGCAGAAGCTGGCCCTGAGCGAAAGCCTGCGTGCGGCGCTGGCGACGATGCTGCCTCGCACGAAAAGCCTGAGCGTCGATATTCGCGACATGGATGCGCACGCCTACAAGAAGCGATTGCTTCCCGATTAAGCGCTGACGCCCGACCAAGTCGCCGCGTCCCGGTCGATGCCGCGCGCGCTGCGCGCGTGCGGGCCATGGATACTAATCCAAGCCTTCGACATGGAAAATACAAGCTCGCGGCAAAGCCCTGCAGGACGGCCGGAGGCAGAGTGCTGATCGTCCAAAGCGGCAGCCACTGGCAGCCGTTGCGGCACATCCAGATTTTCGAAATCGCACGTGCTTCAGAACCAGGCATCCTTTTCCGATGGAGAGACAGATGAAAAATCTCAAGCCCAGCGAGCTGGCCCCCTCAGTCCGACAACGTCCCGACGACACCGTTCCGTCCCGCTACGCGGTGCAGATCGGTAACATCGAGGTGCTGGTGATCAGCGACGGCGTGCTGCCGCTGCCGACCGCGATGCTGGGGCACAACGCCGACCCTGCCGTCCGGGCGACCTGGCTCAGCGACATGTTCCTGCCGCCGGATGCGTTCGACTGGCCGCTGAATGCGGTGGTGGTGCGAAGCGGCGACCAGATGATTCTCGTCGACGCCGGGCTCGGCTTCGATCCGGACCTGCACCTGCCGCGGGCCGGACAGCTGATCAAGCGCCTCGCCGCCGCCGGGATCGACCTGGGGTCGGTGACCGACGTCGTCCTCACGCACATGCACATGGATCACATCGGCGGCCTGATCGTCGACGGCGTGAAGCAGCAGTTGCGTGCGGATTTGCGGATCCATGTGGCGGCCGCCGAAGTCGCGTTCTGGCAGTCGCCGGATTTTTCGCACACCTCCATGCCGCCGGGCTTCCCGGATGCACTGCGATCGGCCGCCAGGCGCTTCATGACCGATTACCGCAGCTACCTGCGGACGTTCGAGGAGGAGTCCGAGGTGGCGCCGGGCGTGCTCGTCACCCGCACCGGCGGCCATACGCCCGGGCACAGCGTGGTCCGGCTGGCATCCGGCGGCGAACGGCTGACATTCGCCGGCGACGCCGTGTTTCCGGTCGGGTTCGAGCAGCCCGGCTGGCACAACGGCTTCGAGCACGATCCCGAGGAGGCCGCGCGCGTGCGCATCGCCCTGTTGCGCGAGTTGGCCGCAACCGGCGAGTTGCTGGTGGCGACGCACCTGCCGTTTCCGTCGGTCGGCCGTGTAGCCGTCGACGACGAGGTGTTTCGTTGGGTGCCGGTGTTCTGGGATTTCTGACAGCAGCGGGCAACGATAAGCCAAAGCGCGGACCCACGGCGAGTATGTCCGCGCTTTGGCGCGATCAATCCGCCGCCGGACGCGACGTCGAACGGCTCAGCCTGCGATCTCCGCCGTCTCCGCCTTCTGCCGCGAGCTGGTGTAGATGTCCCACACCGCAAGGAACATCGCGGCGATCACCGGACCGATCACGAAGCCGTTCAGCCCGAACGCCTGGATGCCGCCGAGCGTCGAGATCAGCACGACATAGTCGGGCAGCTTGGTGTCCTTGCCGACCAGAATCGGGCGCAGCACATTGTCCACGAGGCCGATCACCAGCGCGCCATAGCCGATCAGCAACACGCCCTGCCAGATCGATCCGGTGCCGAGCAGATACAACGCCACCGGAATCCAGACGAGCCCGGCGCCCACCGCGGGCAGCAGCGACAGGAATGCCATCACGACGGCCCACAGCAGCGCCGCGTTGATGCCGAGAAACCAGAAGATCAGGCCGCCGAGCGTGCCCTGGATCAGTGCGATCACCATGTTGCCCTTCACGGTGGCGCGGATCACCACGGTGAATTTTTCGAGCAGCGCGCTGAGCTGCCGGTCGCGCAGCGGGACGGCGTCGCGGATTTTCTGCGACAGCCGGTCGCCGTCGCGCAGCAGGAAGAACAGCAGATAGAGCATGACAAACAGGTTGACGACGAAATCGAAGGTGCTGGCGCCGATGTTGAGCGCCTGGGTCGCCAGGAACTGGCTGCCCTGGCTGAGCAGCGCGGCCAGCCGCTGCTGGATTTCGGCCAGGCTGGTGATGCCGTAGTCGTTCATCAGTTCGGTGACCCAGTTGGGCAGCGCGCCCATCGCCTGCTCGAACAATTGCACCAGGTTGAGTTCACCGCCCTCGATCCGCTTGTAGACCCCGGTGGCCTCGCGGCCGAGCGCCGCGCCGATCAGCGCCAGCGGCAGGATCACCATCAGCAGGATGACGGCCACCGTCGACAGCGCGGCGAGATTTTTGCGGTTGCCCATCTGCCGCAGCATCCAGCGGTACACCGGCGCAAAGATGATCGCGATCACCACGCCCCACAGCACCGCGCCATAGAGCGGCCACAGGATCCAGCACAGCGCCAGCGACGCCACCACCATCAGCGTCAGGAAGAACTTGTTTTCGTGCGTGTGCATGTGGTGTCCACAAAGGCCCGGCCGCGCGGATCGCGTGCGGCGAAGGCCGGGCAAGCATCCGCGCGAGGCTATACGCTGTTGTCGCGTCAGGGCAAAGCGGGCGGCGGTGGAACCCGCTGGCGCCGCCTCGCCACCGCTCCTATGCTGCCCCTCCCGCATGGCACGTCCGGAGCCTGGTCCCATCGATCCCGTGGTCCTGAATCTCGCCGTCGCGATCGGAATCGGTCTTTTGATCGGGGCCGAGCGCGAGCGGCGCAAGGGCGGGGGGCCATCGCGGTCGCCGGCGGGTCTCAGGACATTTGCCGTCGCCTCGCTGGCCGGCGCGGTGGGCGTGCTGCTCGGCGGCGAACTGCTCCTCGCGGCGACCACCGCGGGGGTCATTCTGCTGACCGTCGTCGGTTACTGGCGTAGCCGCGAGCAGGACCCCGGGCTCACCACCGAAATTGCGCTGATCCTCACCGTGCTGCTCGGCGGACTGGCAATGCAGCGGCCGCAATTGGCAGGCGGCCTCGCGGTCACGCTGGCATTGCTCCTGGCGGCGCGCTCCAGGCTGCATCGCTTCGTCCGCAGCGTCATGACCGAGAGCGAGTTGGAGGACGGCCTGATCTTCGCCGGTGCCTCGCTCGTGGTGCTCCCATTGGTGCCGGATCGCGCGATCGGGCCTTACGGCGTGCTCAATCCGCACGGCATCTGGATCGTGATGCTGCTGGTGATGGCGATCAGCGCCGCGGGATATCTCGCGGTGCGGCTGCTCGGTGCGCGTTTCGGGCTGCCGCTCGCCGGCCTAGCCGCGGGATTCGTCTCCAGCGCCGCGACCATCGGCGCGATGGGCGCGCGGGCGGCCAGCAATCCGGACATTCGCACCGCCGCGGTGGCCGGTGCGGCGCTGTCGACGGTCGCGACCGTGGTTCAGATGGCCATCGTGCTGGGCGCCACCAGCGTCGATACGTTGCGCGCGCTGACGCTTCCGCTGCTCGGCGCGGGTGTCGTTGCGATCGGATATGGCGCGGTCTGCACCGCTCTGTCGTTGCGGCAGCGGGGGGAGCCGGAGACGCAACGCGGTCGCGCATTCAGCCTGCGCACCGCGCTGGCCTTTGCCGTCACCCTGGCGACGATCATGCTCGCCGCCGCGGCGCTGCAGGATTGGCTCGGTACATCCGGAGTCGTGCTGGCGGCGGCGTTGGCCGGATTCGTCGACACCCATTCGGCGGCCGTCTCGGTGGCGTCGCTGGTCGCCTCCGGAAAATTGTCGGCCGGCGAGGCGGTGCTTCCGATCCTGGCCGGCTTGACCACGAATACGATCAGCAAGATCGTTCTCGCTTTCAGCAGCGGCGGCACCGTTTACGCGATGCGGCTTGTGCCGGGCTTGATCCTGGTCACGGGGGCGGCCTGGGCCGGCATGCTATACGGCCTGTCTTGACCTGATGCCGGACCGCATCGCGCAGACTCGCGATGCAGGCGCGCTCCCCACAAGGAGACCATGATGACGGCTCAATCCGGACAGCCGACGCGGCTGCTGCGGTCGCTGACGCTGACCCATGCGGTGCTGTACGGACTCGGCGTCACCATCGGCGCCGGCATCTATGTGCTGGTCGGCGTTGCCGCGGGCCGCAGCGGCATGCATGCGCCGCTGGCCTTCGTGATCGCCGCGGTGGTGATGTCGTTCAGCGCGGCGTCGTTCGCGGAGCTCGGCACGCGGATGCCGGTCAGCGCCAGCGAGGCGGCCTATGTGCAGGCCGCGTTCGGTCGCGACTGGCTAAGCCTCGGCGTCGGCCTGCTGGTGGTCGGCACCGCGATGATCTCGGCCGCCACCATCAGCGCCGGCAGCGCCGGCTATGTCGCGGTGTTCGTTCCGCTGCCGGGGCCGGTGGTGATCGCCGGCGTGGTGCTGGCGATGGGCGCGGTCGCGTGTCTCGCCACCGCGCAGTCGATCAGCTTTGCCGGAATCATGACGCTGGTGGAGGTCGGCGGGCTGGTGCTGATCGTCGCCGCCGGGTTCGGGCAGGGTAGTGACGTGATCACGCGGCTGCCGGAAGCCTGGCCTTCCTCTGGAGACGCGGCGGCCTGGGTCGGGCTGTCCGGCACCGCGTTGATCGCCGTGTTCGCATTCATCGGTTTCGAACATCTGGTGAATGTCGCCGAGGAGATGAAGGCGCCGAGCCGCACGCTGCCGCGCGCGCTGTTCCTCACACTCGGACTGACGGCGCTGGTCTATGCGCTGGTGGCGTGGATCGCGGTGACGGCGGTGCCGCCGCAGGAACTGGCCCGCTCCACGGCGCCACTGGCGCTGGTGTTCGAGCGGCTCACCGGGATGCCGCTCGCGACGATGAGCGCGATCGCCATCGTCGCCACGCTGAACGGCGTCATCGTCCACATGATCATGATCGGCCGCGTGCTGTACGGCCTCGCCGATCAGGGCAATCTGCCGAAGGCGCTCACGCGGCTCAATCCGCTGACCCACACGCCGCTGCTGGCGACCGCGATCGGAATCGCCGCGATCCTGGCGCTGGCGCTGGCGGTGCCGCTCGCCGGCCTCGCCGATCTCACCGCGCGCTGCACGCTGGCGCTGTTTGCGATCGTCAACCTCGCGCTGATCCGCATCAAGCGCCGCAACGAGCCCGCGCCGCCCGGCATCTTCGTCGCGCCGCGCTGGATGCCTTATGCGGGACTGGTTTCAAGTCTCGGGCTGCTGGTGGTCGATCTGGTGGTGTAGCGCGGCTGACCTGATCGTGCCCCGGATGCTTCGCATCGCGACGCCCTTGCGTCGTGGTGCGATGCGAGCCGGGGCCGTCCCGGCAGGAACGCCAAATGCAATCAGCGCTGCCGCCGGAACGGTCCCGGTTCTGCGAAGCGGCATGAAGAATGCCGCATCGCGCCCGGAACACGAGAACCTCTACGAAATCTGCGTGGTGTGTTCGCGGTTTTGTCATTACGCGCCATTTGCGATAAAGCCACACCACGTCACGGACCCGCTTCATCGCCGCAATCGCCGCCAGCAGAATCAACGACCGATGAGCACAGCGTTCAAGAAAGACATCGCCACGCTCTGCAGGGAGAACGGCCTGCGGATCACCGGTCCGCGCCGGGTGATCATGAAGGTGATCTCGGAGACCACCGATCATCCCGACGTGGTCGAACTGCACCGGCGGGTCAGCGCTTTGGATCCCGGCATCGCGATTGCGACGGTTTACCGCACTCTCAATCTGCTCAAGGACAAGGGCGTGCTGGAGCGCCACACCTTCGCCGACGGCCGCGCCCGCTACGAGCCGGCGGATCAGGACCACCACGACCACCTGATCGACGTCGAGACCGGCGACGTGATCGAGTTCCGCTCCGACGAGATCGAGCGCCTGCAGGAAGACATCGCCCGCCGCCACGGTTTCGCGATCGTCAGCCACCGGCTGGAAATCTACGTCAGGCCGCTGGCCAAGACGCCGAAGCGCAAGCCGACGAAAGACGGCTAGCTGCGTATCACTGCGGTCCGACGGCCGCGGTCCGCGCCTCGGCGCGCGCGGCCTTGCGGGTGACGGCGACGAACACCGCGATGAACACGATGGTCAGCAGCAGCACGATGGTCGGGGCCGGCGCGCTGTCGATGAAGAACGACAGATAGACGCCGAAGAACGACGCCAGCACCGCGATCAGCACCGCCAGCGCCAGCATGGTGCTGAAGGTGCGGGTCAGCAGGAAGGCGATGGCGCCCGGCGCGATCAGCATGGCGATGGCAAGGATGATGCCGACCGCCTTGAGCGCGCCGACGATGGTCAGCGAGATCAAGCACAGCAGCCCGTAATGCAGCAGCCCGACGGGCAGCCCGACCGCGCGCGCCTGCGCCGGATCGAAGGCGTGCAGCAGCAGGTCGCGCCATTTCACCAGGATGAAGCCGGCCGTGATCGCGGCGATGATGCCGGTCTCGACGATGTCGCGCACGTCGACGCCAAGCATGTCGCCGAACAGGATGTGGTCGAGATGCACGTCGCTCTGGATCTTGACGTAGAGTACGAGGCCGAGCCCGAACATGCCGGAGAACACCACCCCCATCACGGTGTCCTGCTTGATCCGGCTGTGCTCCTGCAGATAGCCGGTGGCGAGCGCACAGATCATGCCGGCTACGAAGGCGCCGATCGCGTAGGGGAAGCCGACGATGTAGGCGATCACCACGCCGGGGAACACCGCATGCGAAATGGCGTCGCCCATCAGCGACCAGCCCTTCAGCACCAGGAAGCAGGACAACAGCGCGGTCGGGATCGCCACCAGCACCGAGATCGCCAGCGCATGGATCATGAAGTCGAACTGGAACGGGACCAGCAGCGGCGCCAGCAGGCTCACGACCCGGCCTCCGGCAGCAGCGCCCGCGCCGCCTGCCGCCGCGACGCCAGCAGTCCGTGCTTCGGCGCGAACACGAAGGCGATCAGGAACAGAAGCGTCTGCAGCACCACGATGATGCCGCCGGTGGCGCCGTCGAGGAAGTAGCTGGCATAGGCGCCGACGAAGCTCGACACCGAGCCGATCGTCACCGCGATCATCAGCAGCCGCGGAAACCGGTCGCTGAGCAGATAGGCGGTGGCGCCCGGCGTCACCACCATGCAGATCACCAGGAAGGCGCCGACGGTCTGCAGCGCCGCCACGGTGGACGCCGACAGCAGCGTGAAGAACAGGATCTTCAGCGCGGTCGGCTTCAGCCCGATCGAGGCCGCGAAGGTCTCGTCGAAGAACACCACCATCAGGTCCTTCCACTTCACCAGCAGGATCGCCAGCGAGACGAAGCCGATGATGGCGAGCTGCAGCGTGTCTTCCGGCGTGATCGCCAGGATGTTGCCGAGCACGATGGTCTGGATGTTCACCGAGGTCGGCGACAGCGACACCATGAACAGGCCGAGCCCGAAGAACGAGGTGAAGATCAGCCCGATGATGGCGTCTTCCTTCAGCTTGGTGCGCTGGTTCAGGAACAGCATCGCGGCTGCCGCCAGCCCGCCGGAAAAGAAGGCGCCGAGCGCGAAGGGCAGGCCGAGCATGTAGGCGCCGGCGACGCCCGGCACGATCGAATGCGACAGCGCGTCGCCGATCAGCGACCAGCCCTTCAGCATCAGGTAGCAGGACAGGAAGGCGCAGACCCCGCCGACCAGCGCCGACACCCACATCGCGTTGACCATGTATTGATAGCCGAAAGGCTGCAGCAGCAGGTCCATCAGACGGGTCTCTTCCGGGCCGCTCCGGGGTCGCGCGCCGTCGCGGTCCGGTCGTAGAACACCAGCGGCCGCTCGTCGTCGGTGATGACGTCGACCGAGCGCGGCCGGCCGACATCGCCTTCGTCGAACACGAAATGCCGCAGCACGCCGCCGAAGGTCTTTTGCAGATTCTCCTGGGTGAAAATCTCGCCGGTCGAGCCATAGGCCAGCACGGTGCCCTTCAGCAGCACGGTGCGGTCGCAGAATTCCGGCACGCTGCCGAGATTGTGGGTCGAGACCAGCATCACCCGGCCTTCGTCGCGCAGGTCGCGCAGCAATTCGATGATGGCGTCCTCGGTGTTGACGTCGACGCCGGTGAACGGTTCGTCGAGCAGGATGACGCGGCCGTCCTGCGCCAGCGCGCGCGCCAGGAACACGCGCTTCTTCTGGCCGCCTGACAGTTCGCCGATCTGCCGCTTGCGAAACTCGGTCATGCCGACGCGCGCGAGCGCGATCTCGACCGCCGCGCGGTCCGCCGCCTTGGCGATCCGCATCATGCCCATGTGGCCGTAGCGGCCCATCATCACCACGTCCTCGACCAAGACCGGAAAATTCCAGTCGACGTCCTCGCTCTGCGGCACGTAGGCGACGAGGTTCTTCTTCAACGCAGCCTCGATCGGCAGTCCGAGGATCGAAATCTCGCCCTTCGCCAGCCGGACGAATCCCATCAGAGCCTTGAACAGCGTCGACTTGCCGGAGCCGTTGATGCCGACCAGCGCGGTGATGGTGCCGGTCGGGATCTCGAAGCTGGCGTCGCGCAGCCCGGTGTGGCCGTTGCGATAGGTCACGGTGGCGCCGCTGACGCGCAGGCCGGCGCCGGCCTCGGCGTCCGATCGCGTCTCGACGATGGCATTCAGTCCGTCGTTCATGGCGCGAGGCCCTTGGCGACGGTCTCGGAGGTGACGCGCAGCAGGTCGATGTAGGTCGGCACCGGGCCATCGGCCGCAGTCAGGGAATCGACATACAAAACGCCGCCGTACCTGGCGCCGGTCTCGCGCGCCACCTGCTTGGCCGGGTCCGGCGAAATCGTGCTCTCCGAAAACACCACCTTGATGTTGTTCTTGCGCACCGCGTCGATCATCCGGCGGACCTGCTGCGGCGTGCCCTGCTGGTCGGCATTGATCGGCCACAGATACAATTCCTTCAGCCCGAAATCGCGCGCCAGATAGCTGAACGCACCTTCGCTGCTGACGAGCCAGCGCTGGTTCTCCGGAATGGCGTCGAGCGCGACCTTGATCGGCGCAATGGTGGCGCTGATCTTCTGCTTATAGGCCTCGGCATTGGCCTTGTAGGTCGCGGCGTTGGCGGGATCGTATTTCGCGAACGCGTCGCGGATGTTGTCGACATAGATCAGCGCAGCGCGCGGCGACATCCAGGCGTGCGGGTTCGGCTTGCCGCGATACGGGCCCTCGGAAATGCCGATCGGCTCGACGCCCTGCGACACCACCACGCCGGGCACGCCTTTCAGATTGCGGAAGAACCGCTCGAACCATTGCTCCAGGTTAAGTCCGTTCCACAGGATCAGCTGCGCGTCCTGCGCCTTCTGGATGTCACCCGGCGTCGGCTGGTAGTTGTGGATCTCGGCGTCCGGGCGGGTGATCGATTCCACGATCGCGACGTCGCCCGCGACGTTGCGCGCCATGTCGGCGATCACGGTGAAAGTGGTGACGGCCTTGAACTTGGCCTGCGCCTGCGCAGTTCCGCCCATCAGGCCAAGCCCCACCACTCCCGCGAGTGCCGCGAGCACCGTGCGCCTGACCGGATCGAGCATGCCTTAAGTCTCCTGATGACGTGTTTGGCGGGGCCGTAACAGCCGCTGACTGGCAATATAGGGTGGTTACAATGTAATTGCGACTGATTTGCAAGTGGCGCATCTGGCGGACCCCTTGTGTGGCGTCCCTAAAGGCCCTAAAGCGTTATATAGGTAATCTATATAGCCGGCGTTTGCGGTTGGCGTGCCCATGCAGATCGAAGCCAGCGTCACCCTCGGAAGCAAGGACGTCGCCGGTGTCGGCCGCGACCGCATCCGGCTGCTGCAGGCAGTGGCGCGCGAGGGCAGCATCACCGCCGGCGCGAAGGCGGCGGGGCTGAGCTACAAGGCGGCCTGGGACGCGCTCGACGCAATGACCAACCTGTTCGGCCAGCCGCTTCTGCAGCGCCGCAGCGGCGGCCGCGCGGGTGGCGGGGCGGTGCTGACGCCAACCGGGCTGCGGGTGATCGAGGCGTTCGGCCGGCTCGAGGCGGAGATGGCGCGGGTGTTCCGCAGCCTCGAGCCCGAACTAGCCGGCAGCGGCGTCACGCCCTTCAATCTCGTCTCGGGGTTCTTCATGAAGACCAGCGCGCGCAATGCGCTCCGCGGCACCGTCACCGCGATCCAGTCCGACGCGCTGAACGCCGAGGTTGGCGTCAAGGTCTCGGATGACACCACGATCCATGCGCTCGTCACCACCGAGAGCGTCCGCAGCCTCGGGCTCTGCGTCGGGCGCGAGGCGATCGTGCTGATCAAGGCCCCGTTCGTGGCGATCGCACCCGGAGCCGAGGCACCGAAAATGTCGGCGCGCAATTGCGTGCCCGGAACGGTGTCACGCAGCGACATTTCCGGCGTGCATGCCGAGATCGTGCTCGACATCGGCGGCGACAAGACGCTGGCGGCCTCGATCACCGCGCGCAGCGCCGCCGACCTCGGCCTCAAGCCCGGCGATGCCGCCTGCGCGGTGTTCGACGCCGCGCATGTCATCATCGCCATCGACTGACGGGAGCACGGCATGAAACTCATCAGCAGTCTACGTGCGATCGTTGTCGTTGCGAGCGGCCTCGCAGCGAGCCATGCGTCCGCCGCACAAACCAACGTTGCCGTTGCGGCCAATTTCACCGAGGCGGCGAGGGAGATCGCGGCGCTGTTCAAGGCGAAGACCGGCCACGAGGCGGTGCTGAGCTTCGGCTCCAGCGGGCAGTTCTACGGCCAGATCACCCAGGACGCGCCGTTCCAGGTGTTTCTCTCGGCCGATGACGAACGTCCGAAGAAACTCGAGGCCGACGGCCTCGTGGTGCCGGGCAGCCGATTCACCTATGCCATCGGCAAGCTGGTGCTCTGGAGCAAGGACGCAAATCTCGTGAAGGGCGAAGCGACGCTGAAGGCCAACGCCTTCACCAAGCTTTCGATCGCCAATCCGACCGCCGCGCCCTATGGCGCTGCCGCGATCGAAACGCTGAAGGCGCTCGATCTCTACGACGCCGTGCAGCCGAAGATCGTGCAGGGCAACAGCATCGCACAAACGTTCCAGTTCATCGACACCGGCAACGCCGAACTCGGCTTCGTCGCGCTGGCGCAGCTTGCCAACAGCACAGGCGGATCGCGTTGGCTGGTGCCGGACAATCTGTACACCCCGATCCGCCAGGACGCCGCTTTGTTAAAGAAGGGCGCCGGCAACGAGGCCGCCACGGCATTCGTCGCCTTCCTGAAAAGCGCCGAGGCGCGCGCCATCATCGAAAAGTTCGGCTACGAGGTCGGCGAGGGGAGATAGCTCTTGTCCCCGGGCGTTAAGCACCCCGTCATTCCGGGGCGCGGGCGGCGCGAGGTTCATGTCGCCGCTGCGCGGCGCATGCCCCGGAATGACGGTGACGGCGGACGCGCGCCCGAAAGGGGGCGATGAGCGATGCAGGACCTTGCTACTGATGTGGACTGAACATTGAACCTCTCCGCCGAAATATGGCAGTCGATCCGGCTCACGATTGAACTCGCGACCATCACCACGATCATCCTGCTGATCGTCGGCACGCCGATCGCGTGGTGGCTGGCGCGGTCGAAGGCGCGGTGGAAGGACGCGGTCGCCGCGATCGTGGCGCTGCCGCTGGTGCTGCCGCCGACCGTGCTGGGCTTCTACCTGCTGGTGGCGCTGGGGCCGAACGGGCCGGGCGGCGCGATCGCCTCGCTGTGGGGCGGCCGCACGCTGGCGTTCAGCTTCGAGGGGCTGGTGATCGGCTCGGTGATCTACTCGATGCCGTTCGTGGTGCAGCCGATCCGCAACGCGTTCGCGGCGATTGGCGACCGGCCGCTGGAGGTCGCCGCGACCCTGCGCGCCTCGCCGCGCCGCGCGTTCTGGACCGTCGCGGTGCCGCTGGCGCGGCCGGGCTTCATCGCGGGAGCAGTGCTCGGCTTCGCGCATACCATCGGCGAATTCGGCATCGTGCTGATGATCGGCGGCAACATCCCGGGCCAGACCAAGGTGCTGTCGGTGGCGATCTATGATTTCGTCGAGACCGCGCAGTGGCGCGAGGCCAACATCCTGGCCGCCGGCATGGCGCTGTTCGCCTTCGTGGTAATTCTGGCGATGATGCTGATCGAGAAGCGCACCGCGCGGCGCGACGCATGACGCAGCATATCCGCGCAGAGTTCAGCGGTCGGCTCGGCGGCTTTGCACTCGACGCCGCGTTCGAGGTGCCGGCGACCGGCATCACCGGGTTGTTCGGCCCGTCCGGTTGCGGCAAGTCCACCGTGCTGCGCTGCCTCGCCGGCCTGCAGTATCTGCCCGACGGGTTGTGCGATGTCGGCGGCGACATCTGGCAGGACGCCAACAATTTCCGCCCGCCGCACCAAAGGCCGGTCGGCTACGTGTTTCAGGAAGCCAGCCTGTTCCAGCACCTGTCGGTGCAGCGCAATCTGCTGTACGGCGCGCCGCGCCACGCCCAGCCGAGCGACATCGCGTTCGACGAAGTCATGGAATTGCTCGGGCTCGCGAAACTGCTGGAGCGCTCGCCGCAGAACCTGTCCGGCGGCGAGCGGCAGCGCGTCGCGATCGGCCGGGCGCTGCTGTCGCAGCCGAGACTGCTGCTGATGGACGAGCCGCTGTCGGCGCTCGACCGGGAGACGCGCGACGAGATCCTGCCGTTTCTCGAGCGGCTGCACGCCCGCCTCGCGCTGCCGGTGATCTATGTCAGCCATGACATCGCCGAGATCGAACGGCTGGCCGATCATCTGGTGCTGATGCAGGCCGGGCGGGTGATCGCCGCGGGACCGCTTGGCGCGTTGCAGAGCGACCCGTCGCTGCCGCTCGCCACCGCACGCGACGCCGCGGTCAACCTCGACGCCGTCGTGGAGAGCTACGATTCCAGCTACGGCCTGCTCGCGCTGCAGGTCGATGGCGGCCGGCTGCTGGTGCCGTCGCGGCCGGTCGCGACCGGCGAGCGCCGCCGGCTGCGGATCGCCGCCGGCGATGTCAGCCTTGCGCGACAGCCGCCGCAGGGCTCGTCGATTCTGAACGCGTTGCCGGCCCGCATCCTGTCGCGCGCCGAACTTGGACCCGGCGAGATTCTCGTGGTGCTCGGCCTTCGGGCCGATGGCGGCGGCGCGAGGCTGTTGGCGCGGCTGACGCGGCGGTCGTGGGATCACTTGAAGCTTGCCGAGGGCCTCGAGGTCGTGGCGCAGGTCAAGGGCGTGGCACTGGCGCCGGGGCGCGGGCCTCCGGCCGGTTGACGCGTTGCTACTTCGCCGGGATGGACCGCATCGCGGCCGATTTCGCCGGAACGGCAGGCGGAACGACCGGATCGCGCCGCGACATCCATTCGATCGCGGATTGGACCTGATCCCGTCCGGTCAGCCGGCGTTCCTGCCGGTGCAGGATGGCGCCGTGCCGAATGGCGTCGGCCGCGGCGCGCGGGTCCAGCGGTAACCCTTGCTTGAGTCGCACGCTGAGGAGAAGACCAGCGATTCCGGTGACCAGCGCGGCAGCGAAATTGGTGCCGCTGCGGCGCGCAATGCCGCCCTGTAGCGCGGCGCCGGTGACGTGCGTTCCGGGCGTCAGCACGTCCTGAAACAGGTAGCTGCCCTCTCCGCCCTGCGTCAGTTTGCGGCCGCCGCTGTCGATCCCGCCAACGGCAAGCACCGACGCATTCGCCGCATCGTTCGGCGCCAGTCCCTCGCAGCCCTCGCTGCCGGCGCCGGTCACGATCAGCACGTTGCGCCGGGCGCATTCCGCGATCACGTCCTGCAGAGCGGGCGGCGACGCGCCAGGGTAGATTCGCCCGGCGCTCAGGTGGATGATGTGGGCACCGTTCGCCAGCGCCAGCATCATCGCCCGGGCGATCTCCTGTTCGCAGCATTGGGTGCCGAAATCGGCGAAGATCGGCAGGATCAGTCCGCGGCACAGCGGCGTCAGCCCTTCGACGGAGCTGCAAGGCTGGCCGAAGATGACGCTGGCGATGTGGGTGCCATGCGCCATGGCGCGTCCGCCGTCACCGGAGCATGCCAGTGAGTCGGTTTCGAGCGGCGTCAGCCTGGCACCGCGAAAACAATCATGGGTGCGATCGACCGGTCCGTCCAGCACTGCGATCGTTACGCGTGGATCGCCGCCACCGAACCGATAGAGAATGTCGTCCTGGAAAACCGTCCCAGCAACGCCCTGCATGAAACCCCCCGCCACCTGCGTCGATGCAGACTGGTGCGAACAGCGCAGCCAGTTCTTTAGGTCGGATGGGCGTCGTTACAGGTTCATGGAAATCCGTATCTTTTTGCTCCATCTGCGATGGCCGGCCGGGCCATCGCATCAGTTGCCGTAGAGGTAATTCGGCAGCCACAAGGTCAGGCCGGGCCACAGATACATGAAGATCATACAGACGATGACGATCGCCATGTAGGGCATCATGCCGGCGAAGATCTGGTTGAGCGTGACATGCTTCGGCGCCACGCCCTTGAGGTAGAACGCCGACATCGCCACCGGCGGCGACAGGAAGGCCGCCTGCAGGTTGACGAACACCAGCACGCCCCAGAGGATCGGGTCGATGCCGAAATGCTTCAGCATCGGCAGGAAGATGGGGACGAAGATCACGATGATCTCGGTCCATTCCAGCGGCCAGCCGAGGATGAAGATGATGGCCTGCGACAGGATCAGGAACTGCACCGGCGTGAGGTCGAGTGCCAGCACCCAGCTTTCCAGCAGCGCCTGGCCGCCGAGAATCGCGAACACCGCCGAGAACAGCGCCGAGCCGACGAACAGCCAGCACACCATCGAGGTGGTCTTGGCGGTGAGGAATACCGCTTCCTTGACCCGCTTCCAGTCCAGCGTGCGGGCCTGGAAGCCGAGCAGGAACGCGCCGGCGGCGCCGACCGCCGCGGACTCGGTCGCGGTGGTGATGCCGAGCAGGATCACCGCCAGCACCATGACGGTCAGGATCGACAGCGGCAGCACGGAGGAGATCAGGAGCCGCAGCACCTCGAACTGATCGGCTTCCATCATCCAGTAGTAGTAAAGCAGCACCAGCCCCATCACGCCGGCGATGAAGGCGAAATAGACGTAGAACGCCTCGCCGGGCCCGGCCTGCGACGGCGTCATGGTGTTCTGGTTCTGCAGCTCGGCGCTACCCATCTGCTGCAATTCCTCGGGCGCTTCCTGGGTCTGCGCGGTCGACGAAGCGGCACCGGACCCAAGCTGCTGCAGTTCTTCCTCCGGCTCGGCAGCCGCCGGCGCGCTGGTGCCGAGCTGCTGCAGTTGCTCGACCGGCGCGGCGCTCGTGGACGGCGAAGCGGATTGAGTCTGCTGTTGCCGTGGCTGCGGAATATCGGCTTGCTGGTGGATGACCACGTACCACCAGACGCCCCACAGCGTGCCCAGCGCCAGGATCAGCGGCACCAGCACGAAGCTGATGCTTTTCAACAGCATGCCGTAGGTGACGCGGCCCTGTTCGGTGACGATCGCGAGCGCGCGGCCCGGCGAGGCCGCGGCCATCAGCAGCGCCGGCACCATCCGGGTCGAATAGTTCCGCTGGAGTTCGCTGATCCACGGGCGCACCGGCACCTGCGTCTCGCTGGCCGGCAGTTTCGGCGCGATCTTCGGGTTGAGCATCGCCCAGCCGATCACATAGACCAGATACAGAAACGCCAGGAAGAAGCCGGGAAACATCGTCGCGGCATACAGCTTCACCACCGACTGGCCGGCTACCGCGGCATAGACGATGATCATCACAGATGGTGGGATCAGGATGCCGAGCGTGCCGCCGGCGGTGATGACGCCGGACGCGAGCCGGACGTCGTAGCCCGCCTTCAGCATCGGATTGAGCGCGATCACGCCCATCAGCACCACCACGGCGCCGACCAGGCCGGAGGCGATGCCCCAGAAGGTGCAGACGATCAGCGTCGCGACCGCCAGCGATGCCGGCAGCCGCCGAAATGCCAGCTGCACCGAATAGAACATCTTGTCGACCAGCGCGCCGCGCTCCATCACGTATCCCATCAGCACGAACAGCGGGATCGAGATCAGAACGTCGTTGGTCATGGCGCCGTAGCTGCGCTGGACCATCAGATCGAAGATGTGATTGTCGGCCCATGCTTCGCCGCCGCGGTAGTAGGCGAAGAAGCCGAAGAACATCCCCAGCCCCATCAGGGTGAAGGCGGTGGGAAAGCCCATCATGATCACGACGACGATCAGGACGAGCATCAGCAGTCCGAGGGCCGGATCGCTCATCGGTTCGAATCTCCGCCCATGCCGCGCTGCCGCGCCGCCTCGTCGATGGAGTGCGCCTGCTCGATCACCCGCTTGCGGGATTCGGCGTCGATGTGTTCGCTGTGCGCGATCTGATCCTCCACCACGTCGATCTCGCTGGCGTCCTTCAGCCGCGTCGGCCAGATGCCGGTCTGCAGGCAGATGATGCAGCGCATCACCTCGGCGCTCCCCTGCAGCAGCAGCAGTGCGCCGGCCAGCGGGATCATCGCCTTGAACTGATAGACCGGCGGACCGTTGGCGGTGACGTTGGAATGTTCATTGATGCGCCAGGAATCCCCGGCATAACTCCAGCCGGCGTAGAGCAGCGCGACGATGCCGGGAAAGAAGAACAGGAAGTAGAGCACCAGGTCGAGCGTGGCCTGGGTGCGCGGCTTCATCGAGGAGTACAGAAAATCGCCGCGGACATGCGCGTTCTGCGCCAGCGTGTAGGCGCCGGCGATCATGAACAGCGTGCCGTACATCATGTTGGAGACGTCGAAGATCCACGCCGTCGGCATGTTGAGAATGTAGCGTTTGAACACCTCGGCGCAGACCAGCAGCATCAGGCCGACGATCAGCCAGGCCGCGGCCTTGCCGGCGAAGGTGCTGATGCCGTCGATGGTATGCAGGATCTTTTCAGCGCCGGTTGGCTGCGGCGCGAATCGCAGGTCGGTGTCGTGCTGGGCACTCATCGAGGGTTCGCCTGGTGCGAGGTGGTCCGGACGTTGCGCCAGACGATACGGGGCCGCATCCGGGATTGCCATCCCGAACGTGGCCCCGTGGTATCAGGGTCTATCAGGTCTTCTTCTTGGCGTTCGGCCCGAAGTAGTGGTTGTAGGCCATGCGGCGGCTGACGATGGTGTCCTGCTCCCACTGCGTCGCGCGCTTGGCGTAGGCCATCTGCGAGGCGACGATTTCCTTGAACAGCGGATCGCTCGACTTCTTCTCGACCACCTCGTCGTAGATCTCGAGCTGCTTCTGCAGGATCGAGTCCGGCGTCTTGTAGAACTTCACATTGTCCTTGGACTGCATCGTTGCGTAGTCCTGCGAGTAACGGTCGATCGCCTTCCAGGCCATGTCCTGCCCGGCCGCGTCGGTGGCGTAGGCGATGATCGCCCGGATCTTCTCCGGCAGCGCATCGTACTTGGTCTTGTTGAACAGGATCTCGAACTGCTCGGCGTTCTGGTGGTAGCTCTGCAGCATGCAGACCTTGGAGACGTCGGGGAAGCCGAGCACGCGGTCGGACGAGGCGTTGTTGAATTCGGCGGCGTCGAGCAGGCCGCGGTCCATCGCCGAGACGATTTCGCCGCCGGGCAGCGCGTTGACCGCGGCGCCCATGCCGGTGAACACGTCGATCGAGATGCCGACGGTGCGGAATTTGACGCCCTTCATGTCGTCGGCCTTGGTCACCGGCTTCTTGAACCAGCCGAGCGGCTGTGTCGGCATCGGGCCGTAGGGGAAGGACATGACGTTGGCGCCGATCGACTCGTAGAGCTTGACCAGCAGCTCCTTGCCGCCGCCGTATTTGTGCCAGGCCAGCAGCATGTTGGCGTCCATGCCATAGGCCGGGCCGGAGCCCCACAGCGCCAGCGCGTTGCTCTTGCCGTAGTGATAGGCCATCACGCCGTGGCCGCCATCGAGCGTGCCCTTCGACACCGCTTCGAGCAGGCCGAATGCCGGCACCACCGCGCCGGCCGGCAGCACCTCGATCTTCAGGTCGCCGCCGGTCATGTCGTTGACCTTCTTGGCGTAGTCCTGGGCGTATTCGTGGAAGATGTCCTTCGACGGCCAGGTGCTCTGGAAGCGCATCGTGGTGGCGCCCTGGGCGCTGACGATGGCGGGCGCGGCGACGGTCGCGGCGGCGCCGGCGGCGGCCACCTTCATGAAGCGGCGGCGGCTGGTCTTTTGACTGGAATCGTTGCTGTGTTTGGTCATGGCATCCTCCCCGATATGCAGCCGGTCCTTGATGAACCTGACTATTTTTGCTTGGGCGCCACGAAAGCTCTGTGCCTCGGATTTGGCAAGGTCGAACGAGACGGCTGCGACGCTTCGACGCGCCGACGAAGTGCTCGATTGACGAAACTGACGAGCTGCGGCAGGCATCGCGGTGATTGGTCCGGTCGTGGGACTGGTCACCGACACTGCCGACGCGGTATGCAGTGCACCCATAGGTCCACCGGGAATCCCGGTCGCCATTTCATCCATTCCCCATCCATGCTGGTGATATGCCACTGACACATCGCGATGGCGCCGACCTCTTTTGGGAGGAGCACGGCGATGGTCCGCCAATGATTCTCGCGGCCGGTCTCGGCGGCGTCGGAAGCTACTGGGAGCCGAACGTGGCGGCCTTGGCGGAAAGGTTCAAACTCTATCTGATCGATCAGCGCGGCACCGGCAAGTCTTCGAAAATTCCGGTGAAATCGGTCGACCAGATGGCGGCCGATCTCGTCGCCGTCATGGATGCCGCCGGTCTCGAGTCGGCGCACATCCTCGGCCATTCCACCGGCGCCGCGATCGGGGTTGCCACCGCGCTCGATTTTGAAGACCGGGTACGTTCGCTGATGGTTTACGCCAGCACGACTCACGGCGATCCTTATCGTCACCGTCTGTTTGACCTGCGGCGGCAGATTCACGCGGGTCTGGGCATCGAGGCCTACGCGAAATACACGACGCTGCTGCTGTATCCGCCGTACTGGATCAACGCCAACCACGAGCGGATGAAAATGATCGAGAGCGTGGCGGCGCAACAGCTCGGCGATCCGGAGGTGCAGGGCAGCCGCCTCGACGCCATCCTTGCGTTCGACCGGCGCAAGGAGTTCGGTCGCATCAAGGCCCCGACGATGGTGCTGTGCGCCGACGACGACATCATCACGCCGCGGTATTTTTCCGAGGATTATGTGAAGCGGATTCCGGGAGCTCGCGCCCGCTTCGTCGAGCGCGGCGGGCACGCCCTGTCGCGCACCGAGCCCGAGCTGTTCAACAACATTGCCCTCGACTTTTTCATGGAGACCTCAAGGTGACCACTCGCAGACTGACAATGGCCTTGATGGTTGTTGCCCTCGCGCTCGGCGCGACGGCAGTGGCGCCAGCGGCGGCGCAGGAATGGCCGACGCGCGGTCTTCGCATCATCGTGCCTTTCCCCGCCGGCGGCAGCGCCGATGTTCAGACCCGCGTCATTGCCGAGGGCCTGGCGAAGGCGTTGGGGCAGTCGGTGATCGTTGATAACAAGCCCGGCGCCGGCGGCAATATCGGTGCTGCGGAAGCCGCGAAGGCTGCGCCCGATGGCTATACGCTGTTCATGGCGACGACCGGCACGCACGCCAGCAATTCTAGCCTCTATGCCAAACTGCCCTATGACCCGGTCAAGGACTTCGCACCACTCACGCTCGTGACGGTCTATCCGCAGGTCGTGGTACCGGGCACCAAGTACAACGACAAGACGCTGAAGGACTTCGTCGAGACGCTGAAGGCGGGCGGCAACAACCTGAACTTCGGGTCGTCCGGCATCGGTTCACCGACGCATCTGGGTGGGGAGTTGTTCAAGACCGAAACCGGCACCGGAATGGTGCATGTGCCGTACCGCGGCCAGGGCCCGGCACTCAACGACATGCTCGGCGGCAGGCTCGACGTCATGTTCGCATCGGTGCCCGATGTGCTCTCGCAACTGCAGGCCAAAAACCTGCGCGCGCTCGCGATCATGAGCGAAACGCGGTCGAAGGCTATCCCCGATGTGCCGACAACGGCGGAACTCGGATATCCGAAGGTGCTCAGCTCGATTTGGTCCGGACTCTACACCCGCGGCGGCACGCCGAAGCCGGTGATTGATCGGCTGAACATCGAGTTGGTCAAGATCATCAACTCGCCGGAGTTCAAGGATAAGTTCGAAGCAATGGGCTTCGCTGTCCGCGCCACGACTCCGGAGGAGTTCGGCGAATTCGCCGCTTCGGAAACCGTGCGATGGGGCAAGGCCATCACGGCTCTGAACATCAAGCTTGATTGACGCGGCCGGACCTGCAGCGTCCCGAACTGGTTGTCCGGGCCGCGAGAAAAGATGGCGCCGCTTATCCCCACTCTTCAAACCTGAACTATGATCGCTGCGTCCCGTCCATGAGGGGCGCTTCTAGAGGCGTCTTGGAGTGGGGCGGGATGCGGCGTCCTGCGCGACGTGCCTCGCAAGCACGCGCCCGGGAGGCGTCGGGTCGCGGTCCGGGCCTACTATGAGGCTCTGCCCCCTGAGGGCTGGACGCGGTGCGGTCCACGGCGGGAAACCGCCGCCAAGGCGGACTTCGGTTCGCGCCTGCACCCGGAAGCACCGTCCCGAGCCAATAATCGCCGCGAAGACGTCGCCGCCGGGCAACCGGAGGCGACCGGGGCGCGCCGCAAGGCGTTGCGCGGTTTGCTGATCGCCCGTCGCAACGGTGATCCACGGACCGCGACCCGTTACCCCCGCGCCGTGCGGCGCGCCCCCGCCCCTCATCGTTGCGAGGGGTGGTTCATCGCAAGCCTCGGGCTCCAAGGAGCCGCGGGATCGCATCGTCGTGGCTGTTTGAAACGACCTGGCTGTTTCGTCATTCCGGGGCGTGAGGCCGCAGGCCGAAACGAACCCGGAATCCAGAGATTGGACGCACGGAGCCCGATCTCCAGATTCCGGGTTCATCGCGCCGCTGCGGCGCATGCCCCGGAATGACGACGCAACGCGCGCCGCTTGCCTCAGCGTCGCCCGCGGGCTTGACCCGCGGGTCGATCGCTTTCGCGTTGCTTTAAATCTCCACCACCTGGCCCGGCTGCAGCGCCACAAAACGCTCCGGGGGGATTTCCGCGGCCGCGAGTGCGGCCTGCAGGTCCTTCACCGGCGCGTCCATCGCCTCGTCGGTCAGCTGGAACGTGCCGTGATGGTTGGCGAGCGCCTGCGCGGCGCCGCAATCGGCCAGCGCCTTGACGGCGTCCTCCGGATTCATGTGCTGGTCCTTCATGAACCAGCGCGGCTCGTAGGCGCCGATCGGCAGGATCGCCAGCCGCAGCGCGCCATGCGCCTCGCGCACCCGGCGGAAGTGCACGCCGTCGCCATAGCCGGAATCGCAGACGATGTAGATCTTGCCGGCCGGCGTCTCCAGCACGAAGCTCGCCCACAGCGCGGCGTTGCGGTCGAACAGTCCGCGCGCGCTCCAGTGCCGCGTAGCCACCAGTGTCGTTGCGACGCCGTTACCGAGGTCGACGCGATCGTTCCAGTCGAACGCCTCGGCTCGAATGGCGGAGTCGTGCGACACCATCGTGGTGTCGTTGCCCAGCGGCGTGATCACCCGCGGCGAGAATTTTGCGGCGAGCTTCGACAGCGTCGCGAGGTCGAGATGGTCGTAATGGCCGTGCGACACCAGCACGACGTCGATCTTGGGCAATTTGTCGAAGGCGATGCCCGGCGCGTTGTGCCGCTTCGGTCCGGCAAAACTGACCGGCGAGACCCGGTCCGACCACACCGGATCGACCAGAATGTTGAGGCCGGCGGTCTGCACCAGCCAGCTGGCGTGACCGACATAGCTGAACCGCACCCTGTCGCCGGCGACCTGCGGCGGCGGCGTATCCGCGTACGCATTGGGCACCCAGTCCGGCCAGACCTGCCGCTCCCGGCCGCGGCCGATCTGCCAGCGCAGCACCTCGCCGGTGCTCTTCGGCGGTGCCCCGTCGGGGTCGAAAAACCGACGGCCGTCGAAATGATCCGAGACCGGGCCATTGTATGAAGTCATGCGGGACGCCCAGAAAGCTGAAAGGCCGCCGGCGGCAGCGAGGCCGGCGAGCGATGCAAGAAGCGTGCGGCGGGAGATCACGCGCGGGGTTCCCCGGCGGCGTAAGCAATCCGGGTCATGATCCCACCGCCAGCGCTTTCTCGATGGCCGGCTTCAGGACAGCCTTGAAATTTTCCGGCGTCACCGGACCGACCAGCTTGTGCGCGATCGCGCCGTCGCGGCCGACCACGAAAGTCTCGGGCACGCCGTAGACGCCCCATTCGATCGAGCCTCGGCCATTGGCATCGACGCCGACCGCGGTGAACGGATTGCCGTAGCGGCCGAGAAAGCGGCGGGCGTTTTCGGGCCGATCCTTGTAGTTGATGCCGATGATCTGAAACCGCGAATCCTTTGCCAGTTCGGTCAGCAGCGGCGCCTCGTCGTGGCAGGGCACGCACCATGACGCCCAGACATTGACGACGCTGACCTGGCCCTTGAATTGCGACGGATCGAGCCCCGGTACCTGCGCGCCGTCGCGGGCGAGGCCCTCGAGCGCCGGCAGCACGACCTGCGGCGCCGGCCGACCGATCAGCGCCGACGGGATCAGCGACGCATCGCCGGCGCCGAGCCGGACCAGGAACAGGGCGGCCACTGCGGCGAACACCAGCAGCGGCAATGCCAGGAGGAGCGAACGGCGCAACATCGGCTGCGACGGGGAGCGCAGGTCCGTCATGCCACCTCCGCGGCGCTGCGGCCCGACCGACGCACCGCGCCGGCGGCTTCGAGTTCGCGCAGCCGGGCCTTCTGGCGACGGTAATCGACCGCCACCCAGACAATCAGGATCGCGACAACGAGGGCGACCACGCCGTAGGAACCCAGAACAAACGTCGCATAGGGGCCAAACATCAGCGCGGTCCGGTCCGGCTGGCCTGCAGCATCTGCAGCGACCGCACCCGGCGGCGAAGGATCTCGTTGCGCATCGCGGCCAAATGCAGCGTCAGGAACAGCAGCGAAAACCCGATGGCCATCACCAGCAGCGGGATGAGAAACGCCTTGTCCATCGTCGGGCCGCCGGCGCGCAGCACGGAGGCCGGCTGGTGCAGCGTGTTCCACCAGTCGACCGAGAACTTGATGATCGGCAGATTGATCGCCCCGACCAGCGTGAACACCGCGGCGGCGCGGGCGGCCCGCGACGGATCTTCCACCGCGCGCCACAGCGCGATCAGACCGAGATACATCAGGAACAGGATCAGCATCGAGGTCAGCCGCGCGTCCCATTCCCAGTAGGTGCCCCACATCGGCCGGCCCCACAGCGAGCCGGTGACCAGCGCCAGGAACGTGAAAGCCGCGCCGATCGGCGCCGCGGCCTTGGCGGCGACATCGGCCAGCGGATGCCGCCACACCAGCGTGCCGAGTGCGGCGAGACTCATGACGCCCCAGACGAACATCGACAGCCAGGCATTGGGGACGTGGACGAACATGATCTTGACGGTGGCGCCCTGCTGGTAATCGTCCGGCGCCAGCACCGACTGGGTCAGCCCGATCGCCAGCAGCAGCGCGGTGAGGCCGGCCAGCCACGGCAGGATTCGCCCGGTCAGCGACAGGAAGCGGGTCGGATTGGCGAGGTCGATCAGGCTCATGGCGTTGGTGATAGTCGGGCCGGCGGCGACAGGCAATTGGCGTTGCCGTGATCCATCGCAGGCCCAGGCGTGTTGATCGGGGTCAATCCAGCCCCTGCCGCAGGCTGGCGGCGGCGGCGAACGGGCCGATCACCAGGCTGGCCAGCGACAGCGCGCAGAGGATCGAGAACGGCGTGCCGAACGCCAGCGGCCCGGTGATGGCGGCCTGCGAGGCGGCGACGCCGAAGATCAGCACCGGGATCGACAGCGGCAGCACCAGCACCGCCAGCAGCAGCCCTCCGCGATGCAGCGTCACCGCCAGCGCGGCGCCGATCATGCCGGTGAAGGTCAGCGCCGGCGTTCCGGCGAGCAGGGTCAGCGCCACCGCCAGCGAGGCGGAGGCATCGAGGTTGAGCAGCAGCCCCAGCACCGGCGTGGCGACGACCAGCGGCAGTCCGGCCACCAGCCAGTGCGCCAGCGCCTTGGCGGCGCAGGCCAGTTCCAGCGGGGTACGGCCCATCGCAACGAGGTCGAGCGAGCCGTCCTCGGCGTCCGCCATGAACAGCCGGTCGAGCGTCAGAAGGCTGGCCAGCAGGGCGCCGAGCCAGAGGATCGCCGGCCCGAGTTGCGCCAGCAGCTTGAGGTCCGGACCGACCGCGAACGGCATCAGCACCACGACCGTGAGGAAGAACAGCACCCCGATCAACGCCCCGCCGCCGACGCGCAGCGCGACGCTGATATCGCGCCGGATCAGGGCGGCGAGCGCGGTCATGAGGTTTCCCCGATCCGCAGGTCCCGCGTCGGCAGGCCGAGCGGCGTATGGGTGGCGGCGACGATCAGGCCGCCGGTGGTGAGATGATCGGCCATCAGGCCGGCAAACATCGCCTGTCCTTCGGCGTCGAGCGCCGAAGTCGGCTCGTCCAGCAGCCAGACCGGGCGGCGCACCGCCAGCAGCCGCGCGATCGACAGCCTTCGGCGCTGGCCGGCGGAGAGGTAGGCGGCCGGCAGATGCGCGATATGGTCGAGGCCGACCGCAGCCAGGCTCGCCGAAACGCCGTCATCGACCGATTGGCCGCCGAGAAAACCGCGCCAGAACGCCAGATTCTCCCCGACGCTGAGCGCCGGCTTCAGCGCATCGCGATGGCCGAGGTAATGCGCCTGCTCGGGCAGCGTCAATTCGCCCTCCCCACCCTCGAGCGCGATAGAGCCCTCGGCCGGCGCCAGCAGCCCGGCGATCAGCCGCAGCAGCGAGGTCTTGCCGGCGCCGTTGCGGCCGGTCACGGCCAGCAGTTCGCCCGCGGATGCAGCGAAATCCAGCCCGGCGAACACCTCGCGGCCGCCGCGCACACACCTGATCCCGCGTCCCACGAGCCGCATTCGGCACTCAATCCCCGGCCCGGACAGGGCTCCAGCGTCCCTGTTTCGCATTGCTGCGGACCCATTGTCTAACTGGCGGCGCTGTTGGAAAGATTCTATAAAGCCGGAACTTGATGCAGCACACCATCGGCGCCTGCAAGCTGATCGGTCCGCCTCCCCGGCGGCGCCGGCAGACCTGTTGCCGGCAAACATGACAAACGGGACCGCCTGACATGACCTCCCTCGACAGTTTCAAATGCCAGAAAACCCTCCAGGTCGGCGACAAGACCTACGTCTATTACAGCCTGCCGACCGCGGAGAAGAATGGCCTGACGGGGATTTCGCGGCTGCCCTATTCGATGAAGGTGCTGCTCGAGAATCTGCTGCGCAACGAGGATGACCGCACCGTCAAGAAGGCCGACATCGTCGCGGTGGCCGACTGGATGAAGAAGCGCGCGCTGGAGCACGAGATCGCGTTCCGCCCGGCGCGGGTGCTGATGCAGGACTTTACCGGCGTGCCGGCAGTGGTCGATCTTGCTGCGATGCGCAACGCGATGCAGGCGCTCGGCGGCAATGCCGAGAAGATCAATCCGCTGGTGCCGGTCGATCTGGTGATCGACCATTCGGTGATCGTCAATTTCTTCGGCGACAACACCGCGTTCGGCAAGAACGTCACCGAGGAATACAAGCAGAATCAGGAGCGCTACGAGTTCCTGAAATGGGGCCAGAAGGCATTCTCGAATTTCGCCGTGGTGCCGCCCGGCACCGGCATCTGCCATCAGGTCAATCTGGAATATCTGGCGCAGACGGTCTGGACCAAGACCCAGAAGATGACCGTCGACGGCGCCGAAGGCGACTATGATGTCGCCTATCCGGACACGCTGGTCGGTACCGACTCGCACACCACGATGGTCAACGGCCTCGCCGTGCTGGGCTGGGGCGTCGGCGGCATCGAGGCGGAAGCCGCGATGCTTGGCCAGCCGCTGTCGATGCTGCTGCCGGAAGTGGTCGGCTTCAAGCTCAGCGGTGCGCTGAAGGAAGGCGTCACCGCCACCGACCTGGTGCTGACCGTGACGCAGATGCTGCGCAAGCAGGGCGTGGTCGGCAAGTTCGTCGAATTTTACGGCCCCGGCCTCGACTATCTGTCGGTCGCCGACAAGTCGACCATCGGCAACATGGCGCCGGAATACGGCGCCACCTGCGGATTCTTCCCGGTCGATGCCGAGACGCTGGACTACCTCACCACCTCGGGCCGCAAGCCGGAGCGGGTCGCGTTGGTCGAGGCCTACGCCAAGGCGCAGGGCCTGTTCCGCACGTCGCAATCCGAAGATCCGGTGTTCACCGTCGAACTGTCGCTCGATCTCGGCGACGTGGTGCCGTCGATGGCCGGCCCGAAGCGTCCCGAGGGCCGCGTCGCACTTCCTGCTGTGGCAGAGGGTTTTGCGGCGGCGATGACCGCCGAATACAAGAAGGCCACCGACCAGATGGCGCGGTTCGCGGTTGCCAACCAGTCGTTCGACCTCGGCCATGGCGACGTGGTGATCGCCGCAATCACCTCCTGCACCAACACCTCGAATCCCAGCGTGCTGATCGGCGCCGGACTGCTCGCCCGCAACGCCGCGGCGAAGGGCCTGAAGGCCGCGCCGTGGGTGAAGACCTCGCTGGCGCCGGGCAGTCAGGTGGTCGCCGAGTATCTCGCCAATTCCGGACTGCAGACCTCGCTCGATCAGGTCGGCTTCAACCTCGTCGGCTTCGGCTGCACCACCTGCATCGGCAATTCCGGCCCGCTGCCGGAGGACATCTCGAAGTCGATCAACGACAACGGCATCATCGCCGCGGCGGTGCTGTCGGGCAACCGCAACTTCGAGGGCCGCGTCTCGCCGGACGTGCAGGCCAACTACCTCGCCTCGCCGCCGCTGGTGGTGGCCTATGCGCTGGCCGGTACCGTCACTAAGAACCTCAATGTCGAGCCGATCGGCAACGGCAGCGACGGCAAGCCGGTTTACTTGAAGGACATCTGGCCGACCACCGCGGAGATCAACTCCTTCATGAAGGAGTATGTGACTGCGGCGATCTTCCAGAAGAAATACGCCGACGTGTTCAAGGGCGACACCAACTGGCGCAAGATCGAGACCGTCGACAGCGAGACCTACAACTGGAACATGGCCTCGACCTATGTGCAGAACCCGCCCTATTTCGAGGGCATGACGATGCAGCCGGAGCCGATCGTCGACGTGGTCGATGCGCGAATTCTGGCGATCTTCGGCGACAAGATCACCACCGACCACATCTCGCCGGCGGGCTCGATCAAGCTGTCGTCGCCGGCCGGCAAGTATCTGTCCGACCATCAGGTCCGACCGGCCGACTTCAACCAGTACGGCACGCGGCGCGGCAATCATGAAGTGATGATGCGCGGCACCTTCGCCAACATCCGCATCAAGAACTTCATGCTGAAGGGCGCCGACGGCAACATTCCGGAAGGCGGCCTCACCAAGCACTGGCCCGACGGCGAGCAGATGTCGATCTACGACGCCGCCATGAAGTACCAGGCCGAGAAGGTGCCGCTGGTGGTGTTCGCAGGTGCGGAATACGGCAACGGCTCGTCGCGCGACTGGGCCGCGAAGGGCACCCGGCTGCTGGGCGTCCGCGCCGTGATCTGCCAGAGCTTCGAGCGCATTCACCGCTCGAACCTGGTCGGAATGGGGGTTTTGCCGCTCACTTTCGAGGCCGGCACGTCGTGGGAATCGCTCGGTTTGAAGGGTGACGAAACGGTGACGATCCGGGGGCTGCAAGGTGGCCTGAAGCCGCGGCAGATGTTGAGTGCCGACATCGTGTCTGCGGACGGTTCGAAGCGCAGCGTGCCGCTGCTCTGCCGCATCGATACGCTGGACGAACTCGAATATTACCGCAACGGCGGCATCCTGCATTACGTGCTGCGCCGGCTGGCGGCCTGACCGTCCACTGCGACGGAACGCCTCACCGCGAAGTGAGTGGCGAGTGACCGGGAGGCGGCCTATGAAGAGCCGCCTTCCGCTTCGGGACAGGCTTGAACGTGAATGGCGGCGGGTGGTCGCGGATCTGGCGTAGTATCAATGATGGCCTGGCGCGGAATGTTGAAGGGATCGGCGGCGGTCGCACTTTGTGCGGGCGCGGCGATGATCGGTCCCGCCAAAGCCGCCGAGCCGCGCGCGGTAGTGGAGTTGTTCACCTCGCAAGCTTGTTCATCATGTCCGCCGGCCGACAAGCTGATCGGTGAACTGGCGTCCGACCCCACGGTGATCGCGCTGACCATGCCGGTCGACTACTGGGACTATCTCGGCTGGAAGGACACGCTGGCGGATTCGCGTTTCACCGCGCGACAGAAAGCCTACTCGGCGATGCGCGGCGACCGAGACGTCTATACGCCGCAGGCGGTGGTCAACGGCGCGGTGCATGTCAACGGCAGCGACCGTTCCGGCATCGACGGCGCGATCAGCGCGACGCAGATTTCCGGCAAGGCGATGTCGGTGCCGGTGACGGTGACCCAGTCGGGCAACCACATCAACGTCTCGGTCGCAGCGGCAAGCGGCGATTCCGCCAGCCACGGCGAGGTCTGGATCTGCGCGGTCGCCAGGGCGGTGCGGATCAACATCGGCCGCGGCGAGAACCGCGGCCGCGAGGTGACCTACCACAACGTGGTGCGCAATCTGCTGAAGGTCGGTGACTGGACCGGCGCGGCCGAGCAGTGGACGGTGCCGCTGGAAAACCTGTCCGGCGACGGCGTCGATGCCACCGCGGTGTTCGTGCAGGACGGCAGCCGCGACAAGCCCGGCGCGATGCTCGGCGGCGCGCTGACGATGCTGCAGTAGTAACTGCTCTCTATCATCGCAAGCGTTCAAGTTCATCGTTCCCCGGACGCTGCGCAACGCGCCGCGTAGCGGCGTGGTGCGCTGCTGATCCGGGGCCGTACCAACGGAAACGACTCATAAGATCGAGGCTGCCGTTGGTACGGTCCCGGTTCTGCGAAGCGGCATAAGAATGCCGCATCGCGCCCGGGACACGAACAGTATCGCAGCATCAGCTGCGCGCTGCATCGCGCCCGGGACACAGAAGCTCGCCGCGTTCAAAATTGGATTGCCGGATCAAGTCTGGCAATGACGAGAGCATTCGGTGAGGCGTGCTGCGATCACAAGAAACTCTGCGGGTCGACGTCGACCTCGAGCTTCTGGTTGCCGCGCGCCTTCGGTGCAGCGGCAAGCCATTCGCGCAGGTATCCTGACAGGTCGACGCCGCGCACCGCCTTGACCAGAATGCGAAACCGGTAGCGGCCCTTGATGACCGCAAGCGGCGCCTCGGCGGGGCCGAGCACCTGGATCTGCGGATGGATCGGCGCCAGCGCGACCAGGGCACGCGCGAACCCTTCAGCGCTGGGGCGGTCGCCTGCCGAAATGATGAGGCTGGCGAGCCGGCCGAACGGCGGATAGCCGGTGCGCTCGCGCAGGTCGATCTCGCTGGCATAGAACGCCTCGCGGTCGCAGGCCACCAGCGCCTTCATCACCGGATGCTCGGGCTGATGGGTCTGCAGATAGCCGACGCCGTAGCCCTGGTCGCGGCCGGCGCGGCCGATCACCTGGTTCAGCAGTTGAAAGGTGCGCTCGGCGGCGCGCGGATCGCCGTTGCTCAGTCCGAGATCGGCGTCGACCACGCCGACCAGATTGAGCCGCGGAAAGTTGTGTCCCTTCGCCACAAGCTGCGTGCCGATGATGATGTCGACGCGGCCTTCGGCGATCTCGGTCAATTCGCCGCGCATCGCCTCGATCGAGGTGATCAGGTCGCTCGACAGCACCATGGTGCGAGCGTTCGGAAACAGCGATGCCGCTTCCTCCTGCAGCCGCTCGACGCCGGGGCCGACCGCGACCAGCGACTCCTCGGCATTGCAGTGCGGGCACAGCTTCGGACGCGGCGTCGAGAAGCCGCAGTGATGGCACACCAGGCGCTGGCGGAAGCGATGATCGACCAACCAGGCGTCGCAGATGGTGCAGGCGAAGCGATGGCCGCAGGCGCGGCACAGGGTGAGCGGCGCGTAGCCGCGGCGGTTGAGAAACAACAGCGCCTGTTCGCGGCGCTCGATCGCGATGCCGATCTGCTCGGCGAGTCTCGGCGCGATGAAGCGGCCGCGCGCCGGGCCTTCGCGGCGCAGGTCGATTGCCTCGATCTGCGGCATGTGCTGGCCGCCGAACCGTGACGGCAGCGCGATGCGCTGGTAGCGGCCCTTCCGCGCGTTGACTTCGGTCTCGACCGACGGCGTGGCGGAGGCCAGCACGATCGGGATCTTGGCGAGGCTGGCGCGCACCACCGCCATGTCGCGAGCGTGGTAATGCGCGCCCTCGTCCTGCTTATAGGCCTGGTCGTGCTCTTCATCGACGATGATGAGGCCGAGATCGGCGTAGGGAAGAAACAGCGCCGAGCGCGCGCCGACCACGATCTGCGCGCTGCCCTCGGCGATCGCCGCCCAGTTGCGGGCGCGGGTGCGCGGGGTCAGTTCGGAGTGCCACTCGATCGGCCGCACCCCGAAGCGCAGCGCGAAGCGGTCGAGAAACTGCCCGGTCAGCGCGATCTCCGGCATCAGGATCAGCACCTGCCGGCCGCGGCGGATGATCTCCGCGACCGCCTCGAAATACACCTCGGTCTTGCCGGAGCCGGTGACGCCATCGAGCAGGGCCACCTGAAACACGCCGTTGGCGGCCAGCGCCTGCATCGCGTCGGCGGCGATGCGCTGATCGGCCGAGAAGTCCGGCGCGGAAAAATCCGGGTCGGGCACCGGCGGCGCCAACGCGCGCGCCATCGGCTCGACCTTGAGCGTTCCCTCGTCGACCAGCCCGTCGATCACGCCGGCGCTGCAGCCGGCCTCCTTGGCGGCTTCGGATTTGCCGTGCAGCAGTCCATCCGACAGAATCTCGATCAGCCGCCGCCGCGCCGGCGTCATGCGCTGCGGCGGCGGGCCGACCAGCCGCACGCCCATCCGCACCCGCTCGGGACCGAGATGCTCGCCCATCCGCAACGTCATGCGCAGCACCTGGCCGCGCGGCGACAGCGTGTAATTGGCCACCCAGTCGACCAGGCTGCGCAGCTCCGGCTTGAAGCGCGGCACGTCGAGCTTTTCGGAGACGTCCTTCAGCCGGTTGTGCAGCCGCGGGTCGGGATTGGCGTTCTCGGCCCACACCACGCCGATCACCTCGCGCGGCCCGAGCGGCACGCAGACCACGTCGCCGGGCTGCAGTTCGACGCCGCGTGGCACCCGGTAGGAATAGTTCTGGTCGAGCGCGACCGGCAGCAGCACGTCGACCACGCGGGTGGTCGACGGTGTTGCAAGGCTGCCGAGAAGGTCGTCCATCGAATCAGGTTTCGGCCGCGAGGCGGTTGGGGGCAGGGCGCTTCATCAAAGCGAAAGGAAATCTGATACTATCACCACTTCGCGCCGCGCGCCTTCCGAGCACCGTCCATGGCCAAGCCTCCCCCATTGCCGCCGATCGAACTCGCCTGCGCCGGCGACGACCTGGTGGTGGAGCTGACGCGCTGGCTGGCGCATCTGCGCTCGGAGCGGCGGCTGTCGCCGAAAACGCTGGAGGCCTATTTCCGCGACGTGCGGCAGTTCCTGGGGTTTCTCGCGGAGCATTGGGGCGCCGCGGTGACCTTGCCGCTGTTTTCCCAGCTCGAAGCCAGCGACGTCCGCGCCTTCATGGCGGCGCGGCGCGGCGACGACATCGGCGGCCGCTCGCTGATGCGGGCGCTGGCGGGCTTGCGCTCGTTCGCGCGATTTCTGGAACGCGAGGGCAAGGGCCGGGTCGGCGCGCTGTCGGCGATTCGCGCGCCGAAGATCGGCAAGAGCCTGCCGAAACCGATCCAGATCGCCGGCGCGCGTCGCCTGGCCGACGCCGACGAGCGTGCCGGCGAGAATCGCGAGCCGTGGATCTGGGCGCGCGACGCCGCCGTGATGGGCCTGCTGTACGGCTCCGGCCTGCGCATTTCCGAGGCGCTCGGGCTGAAGCGCCGTGACGTGCCAAAGCCCGACGCCGGCGACACGCTGATCGTCAACGGCAAGGGCAACAAGACCCGCATGGTGCCGGTTCTCTCGAGCGTGCTGGCGCTGATCGACGCCTATGCGGCGCAATGCCCGCACCCGCTGCCGCCGGACGGCCCGATGTTCGTCGGCGCCCGCGGCGGCCCGCTCAGCCCGCGCATCATCCAGCTGACGATGGAGCGGTTGCGCGGCGCGCTCGGCCTGCCGGATTCGGCCACGCCGCATGCGCTGCGGCACTCCTTCGCGACGCATCTGCTGACCCGCGGCGGCGACCTGCGCGCGATCCAGGAATTGCTCGGCCATGCCTCGCTGTCGACCACGCAGATCTACACCGGCATCGACACCGAGCGGCTGTTCGAGGTCTACAGGACCGCGCATCCGCGGGCGTGAATTGATCCGCATCATGCGTTTCCCCGGATCAGCAGCGGACCACGCTGCAAGGGAGCGCTGACGTCGCGTGCGCAGCGCTGGTTTTCCTTGCGGAGACCCGGTCGATCGGTCAAATGGTCGCAGGTACTTCCGGGAGACATTCACGATGGGCGCGCATGAAAGCATGGAGCACGCCGAACACGCCGAACACGCGTCGGGCTCCAACAAGAAGATCGCGCTGCTGATCGCGGTGATCGCGCTGTTCCTGGCGTTTTCGGAAACGCTCGGCAAGGCCGCGCAGACCGAATCGATCTCGAAGAACGTCGAGGCTTCCAATCTCTGGGCGTTCTTCCAGGCCAAGAGCGTGCGCCGCACCGTGGTGCAGTCGGTCTCCGAACACGCCAAACTCAGCCTCGGCGTCACCTCCGACGAGGCCGCCAAGGCGGCGCTGCAAAAGCAGATCGACGACTGGACCAAAACCGCGGCGCGCTACCGCTCCGAGCCGGAGACCGGCGAGGGCTCCGAGCAACTGGCGGCGCGCGCCAAGCAGGCCGAGCACGACCGCGACCTGGCGATGGCGCGCTATCACCACTACGAGATCGCCTCCGCCGCCTTCCAGATCGGCATCGTGCTGGCCTCCGCCACCATCATCACCGGCATGATCGCGCTGGGCTGGGCCGCCGGTCTGCTGGCGGTTACGGGCCTTGCCTTCACCGCGATCGGCCTCTGGGCGCCGCACGCGGTGCATTTGATGTAGCTGTCATTCCGGGGCGCGCGTCTTCGCGCGAGCCCGGAATCCATACGCTGCAGTGGCGCGGTTGGGCAGAGCGCCAGAGCATCGACGCCAGGGGCTATGGATTCCGGGCCTGCGCCCCAAGCGGGGCGCATCCCGGAATGACAAGCTACCGCGTCTCCTGGGCGTTGCGGCGGAGACGCTGGGCGCGGCGCAGCAGTCTTGCGGACCAGCCGTCGCCATTGCCGCGCAGCACGGCCCTGATCTGCGCCATGATCGGCGCGACCAGCTCATGCGCCTTGTCGCGCAGCATGATGATGAAGGCATAGACCCTGGCGAACCAGGCCAGCTGCAGCAGCTTCGGCTTGCTGACGTCGAAGATGAAGGCGATCACGCCGAGCCCGACGAACTGCGCCAGCGCGAAAATGCCGATGCCGCTGACCCAGTGTCCCTGCGCGATCAGCCACAGCCCGAGCAGTTTGAGGGGATAGAGCGGGATCAACGGGACGAGAAACACGATCAGCGTCGCGGTCGGCGACAGCTGCAGCAGCCGCTGCGTGATCCACGCCTTGAGCTGCCGCAGCGGCAGCCGGGCGACGATCCAGGCGACCACCGGCTCGAGGTGGTCCCACAGCCAGGCCTCGATCAGGAACAGAACCGCCAGCAGCACCCAGAACGGTCGAAGCAGGCGGCGCATCATGGCTGGGAACCCCGAAAGCCCGGTTGCCGGGCCGCATGGACATATGACGCTGCGGCTGCGGACCGCAAGCGCGGCCGGGCCCGCCGGATGATCAAGCCCTCCCAATCGGCCGCGGTCGTGCCTATCTTGAGCCCCAACCGCAGTGATCCGCAGCCGGCACGCATCCGCCGTCAGGAGTTTCCATGAGCAGCCTCGCCACCACATCCTTGATCGACCGCGCCAATCTCGACCGCGACGAGGTGCGCAGCGAGGTCGCGCGCGGCCTGCGGGGCGCCGACGACGGCGAATTGTTCCTGGAATACAGCCAGACCGAGGCGCTCGCCTTCGACAACGGCCGGCTGAAGCAGGCGACCTACGACACCGCGCAGGGTTTCGGCCTGCGCGCGGTGAAGGACGACGCGGTGGGCTACGCGCATTCCTCCGACCTGTCGCTGCCGGCGCTGCGCCGCGCCGCCGACGCGGTGGCGGCGGTGCGCAGCGACTACAGCGGCAGCTTCGCGGCGGCGCCGTCGCACACCAATGTGCGGCTCTATGGCGACGACAATCCGCTCGATGGCCAGGATTTCGAATCCAAGGTGAAGCTCCTGGCCGAGATCGACGCCTATGTCCGCGACAAGGATCCGCGGGTCCGCCAGGTCTCGGTGTCGCTCGGCGCCACCTGGCAGGTGGTCGAGATCCTGCGGCCGGACGGCGAGAGTTTTCGCGACGTGCGCCCGCTGGTGCGGGTCAACATCTCGGTGGTGGCCGGGCAGGGCGACCGGCAGGAGAGCGGCAGCAAGGGCTATGGCGGCCGCGAGGGCTATCAGCGCTTCATCGAGACCAAGGCCTGGCGCGACGCCGCCGACGACGCGATCCGCGAGGCGATGGTCAATCTCGAATCGATTCCCGCGCCGGCCGGCGAGATGGACGTCGTGCTCGGGCCGGGCTGGCCCGGCGTGATGCTGCATGAGGCGGTCGGCCACGGCCTCGAGGGCGATTTCAACCGCAAGCAGACCTCGGCGTTTGCCGGCCTGATGGGCCAGCAGGTCGCCGCCAAAGGCGTCACCGTGGTCGACGACGGCACCATTGCGTCGCGTCGTGGCTCGCTGTCGATCGACGACGAGGGCACGCCGACCAACCGCACCATGCTGATCGAGGACGGCATTCTGGTCGGCTACATGCAGGACCGCCAGAACGCGCGGCTGATGGGCATGAAGCCGACCGGCAACGGCCGTCGCCAGAGCTACGCCCATGTGCCGATGCCGCGCATGACCAACACCTACATGCTCGGCGGCAGCCACGACCCGGCGGAGATCCTGGCGTCGGTGAAGAACGGCATCTTCGCCGCCAATTTCGGCGGCGGCCAGGTCGACATCACGTCGGGCAAATACGTGTTCCAGTGCACCGAGGCCTACAAGATCGAGAACGGCAAGCTCGGCGCGCCGCTGAAAGGCGCCATGCTGATCGGCAACGGCCCGACCGACCTGCATCGCATCTCGATGATCGGCAACGATATGTCGCTGGATTCCGGCATCGGCACCTGCGGCAAGCACGGCCAGGGCGTCCCGGTCGGCGTTGGCCAGCCGACCCTGCGGATGGACCGCATCACGGTGGGCGGCACGGGCTAGGTTCACAGCGCCGGCTCGTCGTCCCGGAGCACGTGCGTCCCTCGCCGTCATTCCGGGGCGTCAGGCCGCAGGCCGAAACGACCCCGGAATCCCGAGATCGTGCGCAATGAGTCCGATCTCGAGATTCCGGGTTCATGTCGCGGCTGCGCCGCTCATGCCCCGGAATCCCGGCGGTGCTGTCATCAGAAATACGCGATCGCCCGGCCGCAGATCGCGACGGCGAGCCAGATCGCCATCGAGGCGATGCCGGCGAATCTGGCGCGGCGCGGCAGCGGGGTCAGCGGCAGGGTGTTGCGCAGTTTTGGCAGCACCGAAAACTCGACCCAGGCGACGTTGAGCAATCCCAGCGCGATCAGACCGAGCTTGAACTGGAACGCGCGATTGAGGATCACGTGGCTGGCTTCGGCGGTGAACAGCGCCAGCCCGGTGACAACCAGCAGCGCGAACGCTGCGATCGCCGCACGGCGCGCGCCGTGCAGCACCCGGCCGGGCGACGTTGCGGCAAAGGCGCCGGCGAGCCGCAGATCCATCACCGCGATCGAGCCGGCGAACAGCGCCAGCGCGACGACGTGGCCGATATTGGCCACCATATAGGCCCAGCTCGATTGCCGGATCGCCGCGCCGAGCGCGGAGGCCTCGAGGGCGACGAAGATCGCAGGCGCGGCGTCTGTCACGCAGGCAAGCGATCAGCGCAGTTCATAGGTCTTGCCGTCGACGGTGATGCGCTCGGCGCGCATCTCGTCCTTGGTGGCGGTCGAGGGATAGCCGAACGCCTGCACGGTCTTGCCGACCGCCACGACGTCGGCGGAGGCGCCCCGCGCGCTCATCCGGAAGGTCGGCGCCAGCGTCACCGTCCACGGCTTGTCGCTGCCCTTGATGACGATGGTGGCGTGCGGGTTTTCGTAGGTGCTGGTCTCGACCGGCCCGGTCACGGTGACCGGATTGGCGGCGTCGTAGCTGCCCCAGCCGTGATGCGCCAGCGCGGCGGCGCTGGTCACGGCGATGGCGGCCACGGCGCCGCCGACTGCAAGCATTGTCCGGTTCATGACCGTCATCCTTTTGCGACTGGTATGCCGTTCACGATAGCAGCGCAGCCTGCCGAGTCTATCGCCGGCGCGCGGCCCCGCGCAGATGTGATGTCAGAACGCAGTGGTCAGATCGATCAGCCATTGCGGCGAGGCGCTGACCAGCGCCGCCTCGAACTGCTTGTCGGCCCCGCTGAGGATCGCGACGCCGATCACCACCAGCGCCGCGCCCAGCAGGGTCTTGCCGAGCGAGCCGGCCGACAGCAGGTGGCTGCGCAGCCGCATCAGGGTCGCGCGCGAGACCTGTCCCAGCAGCACCAGCGGCAGCGCCGCCCCGATGCCGAACACCGCCATCGTCGCGGCGACGGTGCCGAGATCGCGTCCCTGTGACGCCAGCAGCGACGCCGCCCCCAGTGTCGGGCCGACGCAGGGTGACCACACCGCGCCGAGCAACAGGCCGATGCCGAACTGACCGCCCAGCCCCAGCGACGCGGCGCCGCCGAACCGGGCGTCGGCCCAACCCGCCAGCGGGCTACCGGCGGTGGCCAGCCGCAATTGCCAGGCAGGCACCAGCAGCACCGCGCCGACCGCGACCATGACGACCGCCGCCACGACGCGGAACGTGCCGGACTCGATGCCGAGGCCGAAGCCGGCCAGCGCGAGCAGCAGCCCGAGCAGCGTGAACGACAGCGCCAGTCCCGCCGCCAGCGCCAGCGCGCCATACCGATGCGCCGTCACCGCGGTGCCGAGCACGATCGGCACCAGCGGCAGCACGCATGGCGACAGGATCGACAGCAATCCGGCCACAAAGGCCAGCGCCAGCGTCGCCAAGGACTACAGCCCCTTGTTCAGCAGCGCCGCGATCGAGGCTTCCTTGGTGTCGCCGACCGAACGGCCCTGTTCGGCGTTGCCCTTGAACACGATCAGCGTCGACTGCATGTTGGCGCCGAACTGCTTCACCGCCGGCTTCTGGCTGTCAAAATCGACCCGGAAGATCTTCATGTCCTTGAACTTCGGACTGGCCGTGAGGCGGCCGATCACCGGCGCCTGCGCCCTGCAGACCGAACACCAATCGGCATGGACCTCGACAAGGATCGGCTGGCCGGCGGCCTGCGCCGACTTGAAGGCATCGGCGGTGAAGGGGACGGCCGAATTGGCAAACGCCGAACTCGCCAGTCCGCCGACCGCAAGTGCCGCGGCAATCAGCGCGCCGTTCAATACTCTCCGGGTCAAAAACATTGCAATCTCCATGAGTTGTCCGCGCGCGGCCGCCATCGCATCGACTTGCGGTGGTGGGCGCTCAACGCCGTTACGGATTGCTCTGCAGATTGTTACCTGACCACGCCCGAAATGAATCCCGGCTTGCGGCGCGGCGGCTTGACGTCCTTCTTGAGGAAGCAGCGGGCGTCCTTGCCGACATAGCCGGGGCGCGCATAGGTCCAGGCGCGGCATTTGTCGTCGGCGGAGCAGGCGGCCTTGCAGGCCTCGTCGTCTTCGCCTTTCTTGATCTCGAAGCTCTTGTAGTCGCCGCCGAAGCGGTCGATCGCGGCTTCCATGCCGCGGTTCTTCGGCTCCAGCACGCCGGCGCCGCGCACGCCCGAGACGCAGCAGGCGTCGTACACGCGCGGCGGCACCGCATTCTTCAGCCAGCACACCGGCTGGTCATTGGGATCGCTCGGATAGGTGAAGCTCCACGACCGGCAGCGCCGGTCGCGTTCGCACGACAGCGCGCAATCGGCGGGATCGCGGCTGTTCATGGTCACCCGCGCGTAGTCCGCGCCGGGACGGTCGAAGTTGCTCTGGGCCAGCGCCGGCCCGGTCGGCGCGGCGACGCCCGCCACCGTGGCGACGATCAGATACGCCATCAGCAGGCAGGCTCGCAGCATCGGGACTTTCTTCCAGCAAGGACGGTTCGCGCCACGTTACACGCCGGCACCGACCACAAAACCCGGCAGATCGACGCGGCACGCGCGCGGCCGTTTCGCCTGTCGCCATTTGCTCGCCACGTTGATGTACGTCGGATGAACAGCCGGCGCTCGCGGGCTGGAATCGTTTTAGAACGCGTATTCGTGATAGGCCGGCTCGACGCTGCCCTGCCAGACGCCGTTGTATTTCTCCAGCATCTCCTCGGCGGGCGAGCGGCCGGCTTCGATGATGCGGTCGAGCGGATCAAGATAGCGTGATTCGTCACGTCCGAACTGATCGACGCGGTTGCGTCGTCGCAGTCCGGCGTGAGCCAGGATCAGGCATTCTTTCGCGATCTCGAACAGATAGCGATTGCGGATCCGCGCCTTGAAGCCGAACCGCGGCACGTCATCGCGCATCGCCTGCCGCTCCGGCGCGTTCCAGCCCTTGACGATCTCCCAGGCGGCGTCGAGGCTGACGTCGTCGTACAATAGCCCGACCCAGAACGCCGGCAGCGCCGGCAGCCGTCCCCACGGCACGCCGTCGGCGCCGCGCATTTCGAGATAGCGCTTCAGCCGCACCTCGGGAAAGATCGTCGAGAGGTGGTTGGCCCAGTCCGACAGCGTCGGCCGCTCGCCCGGCATCATCTTGTTGTTGCCGGCGAAGAAGTCGCGGAACGAGGAGCCGGCGACGTCGATGTAGTCGTCGCCGCGTTTGACGAAGTACATCGGCACGTCGAGCGCGTAGTCCACCCAGCGCTCGAATCCCATGCCGTCCTCGAACGCCCAGGGGATCATGCCGGAGCGGTTGTTGTCGGTGTCGCGCCAGATCTCGGAGCGGAACGATTGAAAGCCGTTCGGCTTGCCTTCGGTGAACGGCGAATTGGCGAACAACGCGGTGGCGATCGGCTGCAGCGCGACCGAGACGCGCAGCTTCTTCACCATGTCGGCTTCCGACGAGAAATCGAGATTGGTCTGCACCGTGCAGGTCCGGAACATCATGTCGAGGCCGTACTTGCCGACCTTCGGCATGTAGTCGCGCATGATCTTGTAGCGGCCCTTCGGCATCACCGGAATCTGCGCACGCGACCAGGACGGCGTCATGCCGAGCCCGAGAAATCCGATGCCGAGCGGCGTGGCGATCTCGCGCACCTGCGCCAGATGCGCCATCAATTCCGATTGCGTCTGGTGCACGGTCTCGACCGGCGCGCCGGACAGTTCGAACTGGCCGCCGGGCTCCAGCGAGATCGCGCCGCCGCCGGTGACGTCGTACAATCCGATGATATTGGAGCCTTCCATGATCGGCTCCCAGCCCAGCAGCAGCTTCATGCCCTCCAGCAGCGCGCCGATGCCGCGCGCGCCCTCGTAGGGGACCGGCTGATGCCCTTCCAGCGTGAACGGCGTCTTCTCGTGCTCGGTGCCGATGCGGAAGTCGGACGGCGGCTTGATGCCGGCTTCGAACCAGGCCACCAATTCGTCGCGCGAATGCAGCGGCGTCATATCGATCTGGTCACGCGCCATGGGAATTCCGGAGAAACGGCGCGTCGGTCGATTGCGCACATGGAGGAGGGCAGTGGCGGAGCATGTAATCCGCAAATTGCGAGGGCGAAAGCAATATCATCGGGGCAACGCGCCGTCGCCGCTGCCGGCGCGCATCGCCTCGCAGGAGCAGCCGAGCCGGTCCAGCAGCCCGGAGAGCTGCGCCGCCTCGGCGTCCGACAGTTTCGAGCCGACGTGCTTTTCGATCGCCGCCGAATAGGCGCTCCACATCTTCTTCTGCAGTTCGCGGCCGGCCTCGGTGATCTCGACGAACTGGCCGCGCTTGTCGTTCTTGCATTCGCGGCGCGCCGCCAGACCGTCATCGACCAGCCGGTCGATCAGCCGCGAGGTCGAGTATTGCGGGATCAGCATCTGCCTCTCCAGCTCGACCGGCCGCAGTTCGCCCGCCGGCGCGCGCGACAATTCCAGCAGCGCGTCGTACCAGGCCAGCGGCGGGAAGCCGGCCTTCTTGAGGTCCTGCTCCACCGCGCCCAGCACGCGGCTCTGGATCCGCATCAGGCGGATCCAGGTCGCGGTGGCTTCGGCTGAGGGTCTGCGCTTCATCGAAAGGTCCATTTTCGCTGCGACTGTACGCACTTGATGCAGCTGCATCAATCTTGACTATTCCCGATCCATGCATTTAGTCATTGCGGCGCTCGCCGCCAAAAACCCTCGAGGAGGAATCCCATGAAGCTGTATTACTCGCCAGGCGCCTGTTCGCTGTCGCCGCATATTGCGCTGCATGAGGCCGGACTCGCCCACGAGCTCGTCAAGGTCGACCTCAAGGCCAAGACCACCGAAAGCGGCGAGGATTTTTCCAAGATCAATCCGAAGGGCCAGGTGCCGACGCTGATGCTGGACAACGGCACGGTGCTGACCGAAGGCCCGGTGATCGTGCAGATGATCGCCGACAAGGCGGCGGCCAAGAACCTCGCGCCGGCCAATGGCAGCGACGAGCGCTACAAGATGCAGGAATGGCTGAACTTCACCACCAGCGAACTGCACAAGAATTTCAGCCCGCTGTTCCAGCCGGCGCTGTCGGACGAGACCAAGAAATTCTTCGCCGACCGCATCATGGGCAAGTTCAAATATGTCGACAGCCAGCTCGCCGATCGCGACTACCTGATGGGCAAGCAGTTCACCGTCGCCGACGGCTACATGTTCGTGACCCTGACATGGGCCGAGCGAATGAAGATGGATCTGTCGGGCATGAAGAACCTGACGGCCTACAAGGCCCGCGTCGCCGCGCGCCCGATGGTGCAGGCCGCGCTCGAGATGGAAGCCAAGGCGAAGGCGGCTTAGTTTTTACTGCGTATCAGCGCATCATTGCGAATGACGTCGTCATGCCCGGGCTCGTCCCGGGCATCCACGTCTTGGCGGCGAAGCACAGGCGTGGATGGCCGGGACAAGCCCGGCCATGACGCTGAGAGGTGGTGCTACGCATCGGGAGCGCACGACGCGAGAGGTCTCCCCACGCGAAAATCGTCATTCCGGGGCATGAGCCGCGATAGCGGCGATATGAACCCGGAATCTCGTGGTCGGACTCAGCGCGCACAATCTCGCGATTCCGGGTTCGCTTAGGCCTGCGGCCACGCGCCCCGGAACGACGAGTCGTGTTACGCCGCCGCCAGTTTCTTCGGCGGGAAGCGGCCGTAGAAGGTCTCGCCCTTGGCGGCCATGTCTTCCAGCAGTTTCGGTGGGGTGAAGCGGGAGCCGTATTTGGCTTCCAGCCTGTGGCACAGTGCGGCGAATTCCTTGGTGCCCATGAAGTCGATGTAGCTCAGCGTGCCGCCGGTGAAGGGGGCGAAGCCGAAGCCGAGGATCGAGCCGACGTCGGCCTCGCGCGGATCGGTGATGACGTGATCCTCGACGGTGCGCGCGGCTTCCACCGCCTGCACCACCAGGAAGCGCTGCTTCAACTCCTCGATGTCGAGCGTGTCGGGATCGACCGAGGCCGGCACCAGGTCGCCGAGCCCGTGCCACAGGCTCTTCTGGCCCTTGCCCTTTTCGGGATAGTCATAAAACCCCTTGCCGTTCTTGCGGCCCAGCCGGTTCTGCTTCTCCACCATCTCGACGATCAGCTTCTTCTGCTGCTGGTCGACCGCCTGGCTGCCGAGGTCGGCTTCGGTCGCCTTCATGATCTTCAGCACCAGGTCGAGCGCGATCTCGTCGGACAGCGACAGCGGCCCGACCGGCATGCCGGCCATCTTGGCGACGTTCTCGATCATCGCCGGCGGCACGCCTTCCATCAGCATCTCGAGGCCTTCGGCGGTGAAGCGCAGCACGCAGCGGTTGGCGAAGAAGCCGCGCGAATCGTTGACCACAATCGGCGTCTTGCTGATCAGCCGCACATAATCGAGCGCGGTGGCGAGCGCGACGTCGCCGGTGTTCTTGCCGACGATGATCTCCACCAGCATCATCTTCTCGACCGGCGAGAAGAAATGGATGCCGATGAATTTCGACTGGTCGGAAAATTCCTCCGCCAGCGAATTGATCGGCAGGGTCGAGGTGTTCGACGCCATGATGGCGCCGTCCTTCAACAGCGGCTGCACCTTCTTGTAAATCTCGGCCTTCACCGCGCGATCCTCGAACACCGCCTCGATGACGAGGTCGCAGTCCTTGATGACGTTGAAGTCCGCGGTCGCGGTGATCTTCGACAGCAGCGCGTCGCGGTCGGCCTCCTTGGCGCGGCCCTTGGCGATCAGCCCGTCGATCACCGATTTGGCGTGCGCCTTGCCCTTGTCGGCGCTCTCCTGGTCGCGATCGATCAGCACCACGTCGATGCCGGCCCTGGCCGAGACGTAGCCGACGCTGGCGCCCATGAAGCCGGCGCCGATGATGGCGAGCTTCTTCACCTTGGTCGGCGGAATGTTCTGCGGCCGGCGCGCGCCCTTGTTCAGTTCCTGCATCGACAGGAACAGGCTGCGGATCATCGCCGCGGCTTCCTTGGTCTGCAGGATGTGCGCGAAGTAGCGCGACTCGACGCGCAACGCGGCGTCCATCGGCAATTGCAGGCCCTCATAGGCGCACTGCATGATGGCGCGGGCGGCGGGATAGTTGTCGTAGGTCTCGCGGCGGTAGATCGCGTTGCCGGCCGGGAAGATCATCATGCCCTGCTTGGAGAACACCGGGCCGCCGGGCAGCTTGAAGCCCTTGACGTCCCACGGCGCCACCGGCTTGCCGCCGCCCTTGATCCAGTCCTTGGCGGCCTGGATCATCTCGCCGGGCGGCACCACCGCGTCGACGATCTTCATCGCCTTGGCCTTGGCGAGGTTGATCTGGTCGCCCTTCAGCAGCATCTGCATCGCTTCCTGCGGCTGCAGCATGCGCGGCAGGCGCTGGGTGCCGCCGCCGCCGGGGAACAGGCCGACCTTGATCTCGGGCAGGCCGAGCCGGGTCTTCGGATTGTCGGCGGCGACGCGGTAGTGGCAGGCCAGCGTCACCTCGAAGGCGCCGCCGAGCGCCAGGCCGTTGATCGCGGCGACCCAGGGTTTTCCCGAGGTCTCGATCTTGCGCAGCGTCAGCGACAGCTTGCGGCTCTCGTCGAACAGCAATTGCTGCGCGGCTTCCTCGCCCTTGGCCTTCTTCATGTCGGTGAAGGCGCGGTTCATGCCTTCCAGCATCGACAGGTCGGCGCCGGCGGAGAAGGCCTCCTTGCCCGACGTGATCACCACGCCCTTGATGGCGGCATCCGCGCTGGTCTGTTCGGCGATGGAACCGAGTTCCTCGATCGTCGTGGTATCGAGCACATTCATCGAGCGGCCGGGAATGTCCCAGGTCACCAGCGCGATGCCGTCGGCGTCGGTCTCGACCTTGAAGTTCTTGTAGCTCATCGCTTCCGCTCCTGTGTCAGGTTCCGTGCCCACATTAACGCACGGTTCAATCATTGCTGATTAGTTCGACTGATAATTTCCAAGTGACGGGATTGTCCTGATGGGTACCACCTGCGTCGGCTGCCGCGATGACATCGCGTTGCCTTTCGAATTCAAGATGGCGTTCCAGCCGATCATCGACGTCGCGGCGCACCGCGTCTGGGGTTACGAGGCGCTGGTGCGCGGGCCGAACGGCGAGTCGGCCTATTCGGTGCTGAGCCAGCTGACTGACGAGCACCGCTACCGTTTCGACCAGGCCGCCCGCGTGCTGGCGATCGAGACCGCGGGCGCGCTGTTCAAGCAGCGCGACCTGCGGCTGTCGATCAACTTCATGCCCAACGCGGTGTACGAGCCCAGCGCCTGCATCCAGAAGTCGCTCGCCGCCGCCAAGCGCGCCGATTTCCCGCACAAGAACCTGATGTTCGAATTCACCGAGAACGAGCGGATGACCGACCCGGCTCACGTCGAGCGGATCATCGAGGCCTACCGCAAGCTCGGCTTCTGGACCGCGCTGGACGATTTCGGCGCCGGCTATGCCGGGCTCGGCCTGCTGTCGCGGCTGCAGCCGGACCTGATCAAGATCGACATGGAATTGCTGCGCGACATCCACAAGAGCCGCGCCAAGCAGGTGATCGTCGCCGGCATCGTCGGCATGGCGCGCGCGCTCGACATCACCGTGCTGGCGGAAGGCGTCGAGAACGCCGAGGAACTCACCGTGCTGCGCGCCGCCGGCATCTCGCTGTTCCAGGGTTACCATTTCGCCAAACCCGCTCTGATGGCACTTCCCGAGGTGCCGATGCTGTCGCAGCCGATCACCGCACGCGCGGCTGGGTAGCGGCTAAGCCGCTTCTGCATCGTGTCCCGAACGCGGTGCAGCGTTCTTACGCTGCTCCGCAGAGCCGGGACCGTATCGAAGGCAGCGGTGCGGTACGGCCCCGGCTCTGCGAAGCAATACTGCGTATTGCATCGCGTCCGGGGCACAGCCATCTCTCACACCCGCTCGATGATCGTCGCGGTGCCCATGCCGCCGCCGATGCACAGCGTCACCAGCGCGGTCGACTTGCCGGTGCGCTCGAGCTCGTCGAGCACGGTGCCGAGAATCATCGCGCCGGTAGCGCCGAGCGGATGGCCGAGCGCGATGGCGCCGCCATTGACGTTGATCTTGTCGTTGTCGATCTCGAACGCCTGGATGTAGCGCAGCACCACCGACGCGAAGGCTTCATTGAGCTCGAACAGGTCGATGTCGGCCTTGGTCATGCCGGAGCGCTCGAACAGTTTTTTCGTGACGTCGACCGGGCCGGTCAGCATCATCGCCGGCTCCGAGCCGATATTGGCGAAGGCGCGGATTTTCGCGCGCGGCTTCATGCCGTACTTGCTGCCGGCTTCCTTGGAGCCCAACAGCACCGCACCCGCGCCGTCGACGATGCCGGACGAATTGCCGGCGTGGTGCACGTAGCTCAGCTTCTCGATCTCAGGGTGCGACTGGATCGCCACCGCGTCGAAGCCGCCCATCGTCGCCATCGGGGCGAAGGACGGCTGCAGCTGGCCGAGCGACTGCATCGTCGTGGTCGGCCGCATGTGCTCGTCCTTCGCCAGGATGGTGAGGCCGTTGATGTCCTTCACCGGCACCACCGACTTGTCGAAGCGGCCTTCCTCCCACGACTTCGCCGCGCGCTGCTGGCTCTGCACCGCATAGGCGTCGACGTCGTCGCGCGAGAATCCGTATTTGGTGGCGATCAGGTCGGCCGAGACGCCCTGCGGCATGAAGTAGCTCGGCACCGCCATTGACGGGTCCATCGGCCAGGCGCCGCCGGAGGCGCCGATGCCGATGCGGCTCATCGATTCCGCGCCGCCGCCGATGGTGAGTTCGTGCTGGCCGCTCATGATCTGCGCGGCGGCGAAGTTCACGGCGTCGAGGCCGGAGGCGCAGAACCGGCTGATCTGCACGCCGGGCACCGCCTCGCCGAGCCCGGCCTTCATCGCCGCAAAGCGCGCGATGTCGGAGCCGGCTTCGCCGATCGGATCGACCACGCCGAGCACCACGTCGTCGACGGTGTCGACCGGCAGATTGTTGCGCTCCTTCAGCGCCTGCAGCGGCACCGTGGCGAGCGCCAGCGCGGTCACTTCATGCAGCGCGCCGTCCGGCTTGCCGCGGCCGCGCGGGGTGCGAACGTGATCGTAGATATAGGCCTCGGGCATGGAAGCTCCTTCGGTTCGGCGGAGTCTGTGTCTGGTTCGTCAAGTCAGCTTCGTCTAGGCCGGGCTCGCCCGGCCATCCACGTCTTATTCTCTCGAGCGGCTACGAAGACGTGGATGCCCGGGACGAGCCCGGGCATGACGGCTTCCAGCCAATCAAAACGCTTCCGCCGGCAATTCCATCGTGGTCTTGCAGCCGCTCTGCACCCGCGTGAGATACAGCGCGGTTTCCGGCAGCATGCGCTCCATGAAGAAGCGTCCGGTCACCAGCTTGGTGGTCAGATAGGGGGTAGCGCCGTCGCTCGCAATCTTGTCCTGCGCGACCTTCGCCATCCGCGCCCACATGTAGCCGAAGGCGACAAGGCCGAACAGCTGCATGTAATCGGTGGCGCCGGCGCCGGCATTGTCGGGCTGCTTCATCGCGTTCATCATCAGCCAGGTGGTGGCCTTCTGCAGGTCGCCCAGCGCGGCCGACAAAGGCGCGATGAACGGCCCCATCAGTTCGTCGCCGCCATGCTCCTTGGCATAGGCCGCGACCTCGGCAAAGAACGCCATCACCGCGCGGCCGCCGTCGCGCGGCAGCTTGCGGCCGACCAGGTCGAGCGCCTGGATGCCGTTGGCGCCCTCATAGATCATCGCGATACGGGCATCGCGCACGAACTGCTCCATGCCGTGGTCGGCGACGTAGCCGTGGCCGCCATAGACCTGCTGCGCCAGCACGGTGTTGGCGAAGCCGACATCGGTCAGCACGCCCTTCAGCACCGGCGTCATCAGGCCCATGTGGTCGTCGGCGGCCTGCCGCTCCTTGGGATCCTCGGAGCGATGCGCGACGTCGCTCTTCAGCGCGGTCCAGATCACCATCGCGCGCGCCGCCTCGTTGAAGGCGCGCATCGTCAGCAATACGCGGCGGATGTCGGGATGCACGATGATCGGGTCGGCCGGCTTGTCGGTGGCCTTGGCGCCGGTCAGCGAGCGGCCCTGCAGGCGCTCGCGCGCGTAGGTGACCGCATTCTGATAGGCCACCTCGGATTGCGCCAGGCCCTGCACCGCGACGCCGAGCCGGGCCTCGTTCATCATCACGAACATGCCCTGCATGCCGCGGTTCTCTTCGCCGATCAGCCAGCCGGTGGCGTTGTCGTAGTTCATCGTGCAGGTGGCGTTGCCGTGGATGCCCATCTTGTGCTCGATCGAGCCGCAGGTCACGCCGTTGCGCGCGCCGAGCGAGCCGTCGGCATTGACGAGGATCTTCGGGACAACGAACAGCGAGACGCCCTTGATGCCGGCCGGCGCGCCCTCGATGCGGGCCAGCACCAGATGGATGATGTTGTCCGCCATGTCGTGCTCGCCGGCGGAGATGAAGATCTTGGTGCCGGTGATCTTGTAGCTGCCGTCGTCCTGCTTCACCGCCTTGGTGCGCAGCAGCCCGAGATCGGTACCGCATTGCGGCTCGGTCAGGTTCATGGTGCCGGTCCACTCGCCGGCCACCATCTTGGGCAGGAACATCGCCTTCTGCTCCGGCTTGCCGTGCACCAGCAGCGCCGCGGTGGCGCCCTGGGTGAGGCCCGGATACATCGCGAACGCCATGTTGGCGGAGTTCTGGAATTCGGCGACGATCTGCGTCAGCGTCACCGGCAGCCCCTGGCCGCCGAATTCCTCCGGCGCCGACAGGCCGAGCCAGCCGCCTTCGGCGACCTGCTTGAAGGCGTCCTTGAAGCCGGTGGGGGTGGTGACGCGGCCGTCCTCGTGCCGGGTGCAACCCTCGCGGTCGCCGACCATGTTCAGCGGCTGCAGCACGTTCTCGGAAAGCTTGGCGGCTTCCGACAGCACCGCGTCGCGGACGTCGGCCGAAGCGTCGCTGAAGCCGGCCAGGTTGTTGTAGCGATCAAACTGGAACACGTTGTTGAGCAGAAAACCGACATCTTCAAGCGGGGCTTTGTAACTCGGCATGTCGCTCTCCCGTCTGGCTCGCGACCCGGTCGGGGTGGCAGCCCAGCGCTTTTTTCTCGTTCAAGGGATGGACCTTACCGTGTTCGGTGGTCCGGACGAATGACAATCGCTGCAACGGCTGCAGCGCGTGTCGAATTTCAACACTCATATGCAGATTGACGCATATGCACCATTATGCATAAAGTCAAGCTGCGGTCGACCCCGGAGGCTCAAATGGCGCTTGGCGACGCAATTCTCGCATGCCTGACCGAATGTCCGATGACGGGCTACGAGCTTGCAAAGACGTTCGACTCGTCGATCGGCTTTTTCTGGAAGGCGGATCATCAGCAGATCTATCGCGAACTGTCGCGGCTGCGCGATCGCGGCCACGTGCAGGGCCGCGAGGTGGTGCAGTCCGGCAAGCCGAACAAGCTCGTCTACACCCTGACGCCCGAGGGCAGGACCGCGCTGCGGCAATGGGCGGCGCGGCCCAGCAGTCCGGCCTCGATGAAGGACGACCTCTTGGTCCGGCTCTATGCGCTCGACAGCGTCGACATCGAGCCGCTGCGGGATGACCTGATGGCGCGCATGGAATATCACCGCGACCGCGCCGCGCGCTACGAACGCATCCTCAACAAGCGCTTCCCGCAGGGCGTGGCGTCGGCGGCCGACGCCGGCAAGCTGCTGTTGCTGCGCATGGGTTTTCGTCACGAGAGCATGGTGGCGGAGTGGTGCGAGGAAGCCCTCGGCACGCTGTCGACGGCGTCCGCGCGCGCCAATGTCGTTCCGATCTAGCGGCCCCGTCCCGCGCGCCGACGGCCTCGCGATGGTTAACTTTCGCGCGCCCGGCCCAATTCCTTAACCCGTTATTTACCGTAACGCGAAAAAGTCGTGGGCATCGGCAGGCGACCGGCGTCACATTCCTTTGTCTCATCATGGGGCGGACGCGGGGAGGGTTTGCGGCGGCGTGAATGACGCCAGGTTCTGAGCGGACGGTAGCATGAATTCGCGCGTGTCATGGAATGTCGAGGGCGTCGATCCGGCGGTCCGGGAGCGGGCCGAGGCGGCCGCGAAACGCGCCGGGATGTCGCTCGGGGACTGGATCAGCTCGCAGGTCGGCGACACACCGCCGCCGTTCAAGCCGGCGCAGGGCGCTGCTGCCGCGGCGCTGCCCGACCGCGACGCCCACGAGGTCGCCGAGATCCACCAGCGGCTCGACTCGATCGCCCGCCAGATCGACCAGATTTCCAAGCCGGCGCCGCGCAACGAGCCGACCGGCGTGGCCCGCCAGCTCAACGACGCGATCTCGCGGCTCGATGCCAGGCTGTCGCAGATCAGCGAACCCGCGCGCATGCCCGAACCCCCGCGTGGCCCCGAACGGGTCGAACGCGCCGCCGCGCAGGTCTATCGCGACGCGCCGCCGATCAGCCCGGGCTCGCTGGATTTCGCGATCGCCGAGATCACCGCACGGCAGAACGAACTCGATGCACCGGCCACCCGCGCGCTGCCGCAATTCAGCGCGCCGCCGATCGCTCCGAAGATGCCGCCGCAGCCGACCGGGCCGGATTTCTCCGGGCTGGAGCGCCAGCTCGTCAAGATCACCAGCCAGATCGAGGCGCTGCAGCGTCCCGACATCGAGGCGTCGATCGCGGCGTTCCGCGGCGAGCTCGCCGAGATCCGCCAGACCATCACCGAGGCGATGCCGCGCCGCGCCATCGAATCCCTCGAGAACGAAATCCGCTCGCTGTCGCGCCGGATCGACGACACGCGGCAGAACGGCATCGCCGACAATGCGCTGGCCGGCGTCGAACGCGCGCTCGGCGAGATCCGCGAGGCGCTCCGCTCGCTGACCCCGGCCGAGCAGCTCGCCGGCTTCGACGACGCGATCCGCAATCTCGGCGGCAAGATCGACATGATCGTGCGCTCCAGCGACGATCCGGGCACCATCCAGCAGCTCGAGGGCGCGATCGCCGCGCTGCGCGCGATCGTCTCCAACGTCGCTTCGACGGAAGCGCTCGGACGGCTCAGCGAGGACGTTCACGCGCTGTCGTCCAAGGTCGACCAGCTGGCCCGTTCCGAAGGGCAGGGCGATGCCTTCGCCGTGCTGGAGCAGCGCATCGCCGCGCTGACCTCGAGCCTGGAATCGCGCGAGCGCCCGGCCGCGACCGACACCTCGTCCCAGCTCGAAGGCGCGCTGCTGGCGTTGTCGGACCGGCTCGACCGCATGCCGGTCGGCAATGACGGCGCGTCGGCCTTCGCGCATCTCGAACAGCGCGTCTCCTACCTGCTGGAGCGGCTGGAAGCGACCACCGATCCGCGCACCGGCCTGCATCTCGGCCGCGTCGAAGAAGGTCTGCAGGACATCCTGCGCCATCTCGAGCGGCAGCAATCGACCTTCGTTGCGCTCAGCGAAAACCGCAGCCAGGCGGCGCCGACGATGGATCCGGTGCTGGTCGACACCATCAAGCGCGAATTGTCCGACATGCGCTTCAACCAGTCGGAGACCGATCGCCACACCCAGGATTCGCTGGAGGCGGTGCACAACACGCTCGGCCATGTGGTCGACCGGCTGGCGATGATCGAAGGCGATTTGCGCAGCGTGAAAGCGGCGCCGCCGCCGGCGCCCGTCGTTCCGGCGATGACGCCGCCGCCGATGCAGATGGCGCCGGTCGCGCCGCAGCCGCGCATCGAGATGCCGAACCCCGCCGCCGCGCAGTTCGACGCGGCGCCGCGCCAGTTCGCGCAAGCGCCGGCCGCTCCGGCCGTCACGCCCGAGCCCGCTGCGGCGCCGAAGGCGCTGCGCGACATCCTCGATCAGCGCGCCGCCCGCGAGACCGGCCCGAGCCGGATGGCCGTCGACCCCGATCTGCCGCCCGATCACCCGCTCGAACCCGGCACCCGTCCGCCCGGCCGCGTCGCCTCGCCGTCGGAACGCATCGCCGCGTCGGAAAGCGCGATCGGCGAGTTGTCGCCGACCGCCCGCGAGCAGGCCAACACCACGAACTTCATCGCCGCCGCCCGCCGCGCCGCGCAGGCCGCCGCGGCGGCTGCCAAGTCGGGCGACAAGGGCAAGAAGGCCGGCGCGTCGGCGGATCCGAAGGGCACCGCTGCCCCGGGCGACAAGGCTGAATCCACCATCGGCTCCAAGATCCGCTCATTGCTGGTCGGCGCCAGCGTGGTGGTGATCGTGCTCGGCAGCTTCAAGATGGCGATGACGTTCCTCGACGGCGGCGAGACCACCGCCGAGGCGCCGGTCCAGATCGCGCCGCCCGCACCGACCCCCGCGCCGCAGCTGTTCGCGCCGGCTCCGACGCCGCCGCAGCCGTCGATGACGTCGCCGACCCCGATCGGGCGGCAGTCGCTGAACGCGCCGCCGGCCCCCACGCCGCCGCCGACCACCATCGCGTCGGCCGACACCACCAGCGCGCTTCCGGCGATGCCGGCACCGGCACCGCAAGCCGCCCCGGCGGCGCCGCGCGCGCCGACCACGATCGCGATTCCCGCGGGCGAGAAACTGCCCGACGGGATCGGCGGCCCAATGCTGCGCGCCGCCGCGCTGAAGGGCGATCCGTCGGCGGCCTATGAGGTCGGCGTCCGCTTCGCCGAAGGCAAGGGCGTGCCGTCGAACTACGACGAGGCCGCCAAATGGTACGACCGCGCCGCGCAGGCCGGCGTGGTGCCGGCGATCTTCCGGATCGGCACGCTGTACGAGAAGGGCCTCAGCGTAACCAAGGATCTCGATGCGGCGCGGCGCTACTACATTCAGGCCGCCGAGCGCGGCAACGCCAAGGCGATGCACAATCTCGCGGTGCTGGAAGCCGATGGCGGCAACCGCGGCGCCAACTACAAGAGCGCGTCGCAGTGGTTCCGCAAGGCCGCCGAGCGCGGCGTCGCCGACAGCCAGTTCAACCTTGGCATCCTGTTCGCCCGCGGCATCGGCGTCGAACAGAACCTCGCCGAATCGTTCAAATGGTTCAGCCTCGCCGCCGCGCAGGGCGACGCCGACTCCGCGCGCAAGCGCGACGACGTCGCCAAGCGGCTCGACGCGCAGTCGCTGTCGGCGGCCAAGCTGGCCATCCAGACCTTTACGCCGGAGGCTCAGCCCGACGACGCGGTCAACGTCGCGGCCCCGGCCGGCGGCTGGGACTTCGCCAACGCCAATGCCAGCGCGGTCCCGCCGGCGAAGCCCGCGGCCGCCAAGCGCGCCGCGCGGTAATTTCCTCGATGCATTAGCTACGAAGCGCGGCCGTCTTCACCTCTCCCCGGCGGGGAGAGGGAGCGCGCCGCCGGTGGCGCTGGGTCATCGTGTAGTTCCTGCGCGATAACATCCCACGGCCGAAAGCCGATCACACCGCGTTAATCGCAAATCTTCACCACGATCGCACGCAACATACGCCGCGCGCGGGCAATGCTGCTCCGGTGCGGATTCTTTAACCCTTGTCTTGGCCGATTTCGGTAAAGCTGAGATGGCGCGCGGCGCGGTCCGCGCATGACAAGTCCAGCCCCGGGGCTCAATCCGAAGCGAACGCGCGTGCAGCTGTATCTCCCGATCGCCGATATCCCGGTCAACGTCCTGCTCATTCTGGCTATGGGCGTTGCGGTGGGGTTCGTCTCGGGGATGTTCGGCATCGGCGGCGGCTTCCTGCTGACGCCGCTGTTAATCTTCGTCGGCATCGCACCGGCGGTCGCGGTCGCCACCGTCACCAGCCATATCGCCGCCTCGTCGATGTCCGGGGCGCTGTCCTACTGGCACCGGCGGGCGATCGATCCGGCGCTGGCGCTGGTGCTGCTCAGCGGCGGCCTGGTCGGCACCGCGCTCGGCGTCTGGGTGTTCGGCCGGCTGCGCGCGGTCGGGCAGCTCGATCTGGTGATCGCGCTGTCCTATGTGGTGCTGCTGACCGGCGTCGGCACCGCGATGCTGTGGGAAGGCGTGAGGGCGCTGCGGCGCTCGGCGCAGAGCCGCGCGGCGCCGCCACGGCGGCTCGGCAGCCGCAACTGGCTCGACGCCCTGCCGCTGAAGATCCGGTTCAAGCGCTCTAAGATCTATCTGTCGGGCATTCCGATCGTGATCGTCGGCCTCGTCATCGGCTTCATCGGCGCGGTGATGGGGATCGGCGGCAATTTCATCCTGATCCCGCTGATGATCTATCTGCTGCGGGTGCCGACCGCGATGGTGATCGGCACCGCAATGGTGCTGTCGCTGGTGACGATGCTGGTCGCCACCGTGCTGCATGCGGTGACCAATCATCTGGTCGACGCCGTGCTGGCGCTGCTGCTGATGGTCGGCGGCGTCGCCGGCGCGCAGTTCGGCGCCCGCGCCGGGCAGAAGGTCCGCGGCGAGCATCTGCGACTGCTGCTCGGGCTGCTGATCCTGGCGGTCGGCATCCGCTTCGCGATCGAACTCGGCATCCGGCCGGCGGACCTGTTTACGATCCGGCAGATCGGAGCGGCGCGATGATGGTGCGCACGCTGCTGTTACTCCTTGCGCTCTGTGCCGCGACCCCGGCCGTCGCCGAAAAGCTGATCGTCTCGGTGTCGAACCCGCGCATCACGGTGACGCCAAACTACACCGGCGGCGAACTGGTGCTGTTCGGATCGGTCGAGAAGGACGATCCCGAACAGGTGCTGCGCCTCGCTTACGACATGGTGGTCACGGTGATCGGACCGCGCGCCGACATGGTGACGCGGCGCAAGGAGCGCAAATTCGGTATCTGGATCAACGCCGATTCCCGCGAATTCCTGATGGTGCCGGCCTATCTGGCGGTGTTCGCCAATCGGCCGCTGGAGGCCATCGCGCCGCCCGAGGTGCGCCGCCGCCAGCAGGTCGGCATCGACCACGTGCTGCTGACCCAGCGGGTCGGGCCCGACTACGCCGACGTGGTGGCCGACGACCTGTTCCGCTCGGCCTTCGTGCGGCTGCGCACCGAGCACGGGCTGTACCGGCAGAACAGTACGGCGCTGACCTTCCTGACGCCGACGCTGTTCCGCACCTCGATCCCGCTCCCGGCCGAGGTGCCGATCGGCAGCTATCAGATCGACATCAAGCTGTTCGCCGATGGCGCGCTGGTGACGCGCGCCGAGACCAGCTTCGAGATCGTCAAGGTCGGCTTCGAGCAGTTCGTCGCCAGCGCCGCGCGCGACGACGGCCTGCTGTACGGCCTGGTGACGGCGCTGATGGCGCTGATGACCGGCTGGCTGGCGTCGGTGGTGTTCCGCAAGGATTAGCGATTCGCGCAATTGTTGGTGCCCCGGACGCATTGCAGCGCGCCGCGCTTCGTGGCGTGGTGCAATGCTGGGCCGGGGCCGTACCATCGGAATTGTCCGATACGATCGATGCTGCCGCTGGAACGGTCCGGTTCTGCGAAGCGGCACTGCGTGCCGCATCGCGTCCGGGACACGGGTTACACGAAAAATCCCACCAGCATCGCCACCACGCTCAGCGTCATCGCGGCGGTGGAAAGCCAGCCCAGCCAGTACAGCGGCCCGCCGATAACGAAGCGGCCCATCACCGCCTTGCGGCGCGCCATCAGCATCAGCAGCACCATCACCGGCACCGCCAGCACGCCGTTGATGACGGCGCTCCAGTACAGCGCCGAGATCGGATTGATCGGCGTGAAGTTCAGCCCGATGCCGATCGCGCCCGCCAGCGCCAGCACCGCGTAGAACGCCGCCGCCTCGCGCGGCTTGCGGGCCAGCCCGACGCGCCAGCGGCGGCCTTCGCCGACCGCATAGGCCGCCGACCCTGCCAGCACGGGAATCGCCAGCAACCCGGTGCCGACGATGCCGAGCGCGAAGATGATCTCGGCGAACGGCCCGGCGATCGGCTTCAGCGCCTCGGCCGCCTGCGCCGAGCTCTGGATGTCGGTGACGCCGTTGGCGTGCAGCGTGGCGGCGGCAGTAACGATGATCGACAGCGCGATCAGGTTGGAGAAGCCCATGCCGACGATGGTGTCGGCGCGGATCCGGCGGAACTCATCGGCGGCGTCGCCCGGCGAACGGGTCAATGGTTGCTTGTCGGGGTCGATCCGTTCGTCCTCGGCCTCCTGCGAGGCCTGCCAGAAGAACAGATAGGGCGAGATCGTGGTGCCGAGAATCGCCACGATGGTGGTGACATTGCCCTCGGACAGGCTGAGGCTCGGCACCAGCACGCCGCGCAGCGCCTCGCCCCACGACACATTGGCCACGGCCAGCGCGCCCACATAGGCGAACAGCGACAAGGTCAGCCATTTCAGCACCGAGACGTAGCGCTTGTAGTCGAAGAAGATCTGGGCGGCGACCGAGATGACGCCGAAGCCGACCACGTAGAGCATCGCCGGGCCGCCGATCAAGAGCTTGGTGGCATCCGCCATGGCGCCGAGATCGGCGCCGATGTTGATGGTGTTGGCGATGAACAGCAGCGCCACCACGCCATGCAGCAGCTTCGCCGGATAGTGCCGGCAGACATTGCCGGCGATGCCGCGCCCGGTGACGCGGCCGACCCGGCCGGAAATTTCCTGGATCGCGACCATCAGCGGGAAGGTCAGCAGCATGGTCCAGCCGATGCCGTAGCCGAGCTGCGCGCCGGCCTGGCTGTAGGTGCCGATGCCGGACGGATCGTCGTCGGAGGCGCCGGTGATCAGCCCGGGGCCGAGCGTCTTGAGCAGGTGATGAAAGCGAAACGCCTGGCGGCGCGGCACCTTCAGGTCGTGCTCGGTCTGAGGCTCAGTCATCGCGAGTGCCGCCCGATCGATGCGTCGACGAGGTGCTGCGGCAATCGCACCGGGCCATCCGTCAACAGCAGCGCGAGGCGGCGATGGTGTGGAGGCGGCGGTCGCCAAGCACATGGGCGACAAAGCGGGCAGCGGGGAACAGCTTTGCGAACGCTGCGTCGCGGATGCTGAGGCCGCCGGTATAGGCGCCGAATGACGGCATCACGACGCGCAAGCCGTCGCTGGCGAAGCAGCGCCGCTCCACCGCGCGGCCGCGCGTCGAAACCCGCGCCTTGGGATGCAGGTGCCCGGCGATCTCGCCAGCGGCGCCGGTCGGTTCATGCCGGAATACAATTCCGCCGACCGCGACCTCGCTGGCGACGCTGCCGCCGAGATCGTCGGGCAGGTCGGGATCGTGATTGCCGGCGATCCAGATCCAGTCGCGCCGCGCCTGCAGCGCGGTGATGATGTCGCGATTGCCCGCGGTGAGGCGGCCATGCGCGGTGCGGTCGTGAAAGCTGTCGCCGAGCGCGATTACGGTGCGCGGGTCATGCCGCGCGATCACCGCGCCGAGCCGACCGAGCGTGGCGATGGTGTCGTAGGGCGGCAGCAGCACGCCGCGGGTGGCGTAGCTCGAGCCCTTTTCCAGATGCAGGTCGGAGACGATGAGGAGCCGCTCGGCTTCCCAGTACAGCGCACCGGACAGGTCCGCGAGCATCGCGATGCCGTTGAGGTGCACCATGCAGGTTTCTGGATCGCGGGTGTCGACGTCGCTTTCCGCCATATGATGCGTCATGGCCGGGCCTGTCCCGGCCATCCACGCCTTGGCCGCAGCAAAGACGTGGATGCCCGGGCCTTCGCCGCGCCGAAGGGGCTTCGGCCCCACAGGCGGGACGAGCCCGGGCATGACGACTTTTGCTGGGTGATGCACTCAGTCATGCGGCCTCTGTCATCGCGTCTGCGTCATCGCCTCGCGCACCAGTTCGTCGGCGGCTTCGGCGAGCAGTTCGTCGGAGGCCTCGCCGTACACTTGTTCGCGGCCGATTTCCAGCATCACCGGCACCGCCAGCGGCGAGACGCGCTCGAGTTCCCGGTGCACGACGTGGCGCCTGATTCGATTGAGCATATCACTGAGCCGCCTGATATCCAGCAGGCCGGTCGCGGCGTCGGCGCGCGCGGCGCGCAGCAGCACGTGGTCGGGCTGGTGCTTGTTGAGCACGTCGTAGATCAGGTCGGTGGAGAACAGCACCTGCTTCTTGGTCTTCTCGTCGCCGCCGAAGCGCCGCGCGATCAAGCCTGAGATCACCGCGCAGGTGCGGAAGGTGCGCTTCATCAGCGCCGACTCGGCGAGCCACGCTTCGAGATCGTCGCCCAGCATGTCGGGATCGAACAGCGCGTCGAGGTCGAGCCGGCCGTGGCGGATCATGTGCGACATGTCGCCGAGCGCCCACACCGCCAGCGCGTATTCGTTGGCGACGAAGCCGAGCGGCCGGGCGCGCCCGCGCTCGAGCCGCCGCGTCAGCAGCATGCCGAGCGTCTGGTGCGCCAGCCGGCCCTCGAACGGGTAGCAGACGAGATAATGTTTGCCCGCGCGCGGAAAGGTTTCGACGACGAGTTCGCTGACGCCCGGCACCTTCGAGACGTCGGCCTGCAGCGACAGCCAGTCGCGCACCTGGTCCGGCAGGCCGCGCCAGCTGCGGTCGTCGGCCAACAACCCGCGGACGCGGCCGGCGAGATAGGTCGAGAGCGGAAACTTGCCGCCCATATAGGACGGCACCCGCGCGTCCTTGTCGTTGGCGCGCGAGACATGAACCTGATCCTCGACCAGCGATTCGTAGCGCACCACCTCGCCGCCGAACACGAAGGTGTCGCCGATCACCAGGTTCTCGACGAAGTACTCCTCGATCTGGCCGAGCATCCGGCCGCCGCGCGCCAGTGCGCCGGTGGCGCGCCGGCCGCGGCTTTCACCGCCGCGCACCAGCCGCACCTTCAGCATGGTGTCCTCGACGATGGTGCCGACATTCATGCGATAACTCTGCCGCACCCGCGGATTGGTGACGCGCCAGCGGCCCTGCTTGTCCTGCTTGATGCGGGCGAAGCGCTCATAGGTCTTCAGCGCGTAGCCGCCGGATGCAATGAAATCGAGCGTGTCGTCGAAATCCGCGCGGGCGAGCGCCGTATAGGGCGCGGCGGTGCGCAGCTCGTCGAACAATTCGTCGGCCAGGAACGGCGCGCCGCAGGCGCAGCCCAGCATGTGCTGCGCCAGAACGTCGAGCGCGCCGGTGCGCAGCGGCGGGGTGTCCTGCGCGTTCTCGGCGACCGCGTCGATCGCGACGCTGCATTCCAGCACCTCGAAGCGGTTGGCCGGCACCAGCACCGCGCGCGAGGCCTCGTCGATGCGGTGATTGGCGCGGCCGATCCGCTGCATCAGCCGCGATGCGCCCTTCGGCGCGCCGACATTGATGACAAGGTCGACGTCGCCCCAGTCGACGCCGAGATCGAGCGACGAGGTGCAGACCACGCCGCGCAGCTTTCCCGCCGACATCGCGTCCTCGACCCGGCGGCGCTGGGTGACGTCGAGCGAGCCGTGATGCAGCGCGATGGCGAGGTTGTCGTCGTTCATCCGCCACAGCTCCTGGAACAGCATCTCGGCCTGGCTGCGGGTGTTGACGAACACAAGCGACGTGGTGTTGGCCTTGATCAGATCGTAGATCTCCGGCAGCGCGTGGCGCGCCGAATGGCCGGCCCAGGGCAGCCGTTCCTTGGTGTCGAGCATCTCGACCACCGGCTGCGCCGCGCCGCCGGCGACCACGATGTCGGCGGACAGCACCTCGCCGTCGGTCTGCGGCACAAGGAAGCGCGCCAGCGAGTCCGGCTCGGCGACGGTCGCCGACAACCCGATCGCGCGCAGCTTAGGCGCCAGCTTCCACAGCCGGGCGAGGCCGAGCGAAAGGAGATCGCCGCGCTTCGAGGTGACCAGCGCGTGCAACTCGTCGAGCACGATGCGCTTCAGCGACGAAAACAGAAACGGCGCGTCGTCGGACGACAGCAGCAGCGCGAGTTGCTCCGGCGTCGTCAGCAGGATGTCCGGCGGATATTTGCGCTGCCGGGTGCGCCGCGAGACCGGCGTGTCGCCGGTGCGGGTCTCGACCCGGATCGGCAAATTCATCTGCGCGATCGGCGTTTCGAGGTTGCGCGCGATATCGACCGCGAGCGCCTTCAGCGGCGAGATGTACAGCGTGTGCAGCCCGGAGCTGCGCGTGACGCCGCGGCCGGTGGAGGCGAGAGTCGTCTTCCCCTCTCCGCTAGCGCGCTTCACCCCTCCCCGTCGGGGAGAGGTGAAGCGCGCAGGTGGCGGGTGAGGGGGCGTCCCGGCGCTCGCAGGCGCTGCGACGAAAATCTCTTCCTCCGCCCCCTCACCCGGATGCCCCACTGCGCGGGCCATCCGACCTCTCCCCGGCGGGGGGAGGTGAAGAAGGGAGGCCCCGCTCAGTTCCACCAGCGTCGGCAGAAATCCCGCCAGGGTCTTGCCGGCGCCGGTGGGGGCGATCAGCAGCGCGGAGCGGTCCTGCCGCGCCTTCTGCAGCAGCGCCAGCTGGTGCTCGCGGGGCGACCAGCCGCGCGCGGCGAACCAGTCGCGGAAGCGGTCGGGAAGCAGGTCTGGGGGAGCGTCGGATTTTGCGGGCGGCACCTGTCGAAGCTAGGCATTGCGTCCGCTCCGGTCGAGGGCAGGCGGCGCTATCCGCGGCTTCCGTGGGTGCTTTCCGGTTTCCCCATGCCGGCAAACCCTCTATGGTGCCGCACGACTTCGCCACGGGTGAGGTTTTTTCAACATCATCAAAGGCTTGGCATCGATCGCCGCCTTTGGAGGACGGCTTGACGCACTACATTTCAACGCGGGGCGAGGCGCCCCGACTGGGTTTCTGCGACGTGATGCTGACCGGGCTCGCCCGGGACGGCGGCCTCTATGTGCCCGAGGTCTGGCCGCAGCTGTCGCCCGAGACCATCGCGGGGTTTTTCGGCCGGCCCTATTGGGAGGTCGCCGTCGAGGTGATCCGCCCGTTCGTTGCCGGCGAAATCTCCGATGCCGAACTCGGCCAGATGGCCAACGAGGCCTACGCCACCTTCCGCCATCCCGCGGTGGTGCCGGTCAACCAGACCGGGGCGAGCCAGTTCGTGCTGGAGCTGTTTCACGGCCCGACGCTGGCGTTCAAGGACGTCGCGATGCAGCTGCTGGCGCGGTTGATGGATCACGTGCTGAAAAAGCGCGGCCAGCGCACCACCATCGTGGTGGCCACGTCGGGCGACACCGGCGGCGCCGCGGTCGACGCCTTTGCGCATCGTGACAATGTCGATCTGTTCGTGCTGTTTCCGCACGGCAAGATTTCCGACGTGCAGCGCCGGATGATGACGACGGCCGCGGCACCGAATGTCCACGCGCTGGCGATCGAGGGCAATTTCGACGACTGCCAGGCGATCGTGAAGGCGCTGTTCAACCACCATGCGTTTCGCGACGAGGTGTCGCTGTCCGGAGTCAATTCGATCAACTGGGCGCGGATCGTGGCGCAGGTGGTGTACTACTTCACCTCGGCCGTCGCGCTCGGCGCACCGGGCCGCGCGGTCGACTTCACCGTGCCGACCGGAAACTTCGGCGACATCTTCGCGGGCTATGTCGCAAAAAAGATGGGGCTGCCGGTCCGCAAGCTGCGGATCGCCGCCAACATCAACGACATCCTGCCGCGCACGCTGAAGACCGGCATTCACGAGTTGCGCGAGGTGCACGCCACCGCGTCGCCGTCGATGGACATCCAAGTGTCGTCGAATTTCGAGCGGCTGCTGTTCGAGGCCAGCGGCCGCGACGCCGCGCTGGTGCGCTCGCTGATGGGCTCGCTGGCGCAGTCCGGCCGCTTCGTGCTGCCGGATCATCTGCTGGCCGCGATCCGCGACGAATTCGACGCCGGCCGCGCCGACGAGGACGAGACCGCAGCCGCGATCCGCGCCGCGTGGCGCGAGGCCGGCAGCCTGGTCGATCCGCACACCGCGGTGGCGCTGGCCGTCGCCGACCGCGACGCGCTGGACCCCACCGTGCCCAACATCGTGCTGTCGACTGCGCACGCCGCCAAATTCCCCGATGCGGTGGAAGCCGCCTGCGGCATGCGGCCGGAATTGCCGGCCTGGCTCGAGGGGCTGATGGACAAGCCCGAAGACATCAAGATCATCAAGCGCGACCCGCGCGAGATCGAAACCTATATGCGCGCGCACAGCCGCGCCGCGACACAGGGAGTTGCCGGATGAGCGTCGAAGTCACCAAGCTGCCGTCGGGCCTGACGGTCATCACCGACACCATGCCGCATCTGGAGACCGCCGCGCTCGGCGTCTGGACCGGCGTCGGCGGCCGCGACGAGAAGCCCAACGAGCACGGCATCTCGCATCTCTTGGAACACATGGCGTTCAAGGGCACCACGCGCCGTACCTCGCGCGAGATCGCCGAGGAGATCGAGGCGGTCGGCGGCGACCTCAATGCCGGCACCAGCAGCGAGACCACCGCCTACTACGCGCGCGTGATGAAGGCCGACGTGCCGCTGGCGCTCGACGTGCTGAGCGATATTCTCGCCGATCCGATCTTCGAGCCGGAAGAGCTGGAGCGCGAGAAGAGCGTCATCGTGCAGGAGATCGGCGCCGCGCAGGACACGCCGGACGACATCGTGTTCGAATATCTCAACGAGCTCTGCTATCCCGACCAGCCGCTCGGCCGCTCGCTGCTCGGCACCGCCAAGACGCTGGAAGGGTTCGATCGCGACATCCTGCGCAACTACCTGGCGACGCATTATCGCGGCCCCGACATGGTGGTCGCCGCCGCCGGCGCGGTCGACCACAAGCGCGTCGTCGCCGAGGCGGAGCAGCGCTTCGCCAGCTTCGACGGCACGCCGGCGCCGAAGCCGGAGCCGGCGATGTTCGGGAATGGCGGCAGCCGCGTGGTGCATCGCGACCTCGAGCAGGCGCATCTGACCCTGGCGATGGAGGGCGTGCCGCAGGCCGACCCCGCGCTGTTCAGCCTGCAGGTGTTCACCAACATTCTGGGCGGCGGGATGTCGTCGCGGCTGTTCCAGGAGGTCCGCGAGAAGCGCGGGCTGTGCTACTCGATCTACAGCTTCCATGCCCCCTACGCCGACACCGGCTTCTTCGGCCTCTACACCGGCACCGATCCATCGGACGCGCCGGAGATGATGGAGGTGATCGTCGACGTCATCAACGACGCCGTCGAGACGCTGACCGAGGCCGAGATCAACCGCGCCAAGGCGCAGATGAAGGCCGGCCTGCTGATGGCGCTGGAAAGCTGCAGCTCGCGCGCCGAGCAGCTGGCGCGGCACATCCTCGCCTACGGCCGTCCGCTGTCGGTGCAGGAGCTGGTCGCCAAGATTGACGCGGTCAATCTCGACACCACCCGCGACGCCGCCCGCGGCCTGCTCGCCCGCAGCCGCCCCGCCATCGTCGCTTTAGGCAGCGGCCGCGGCCTCGAGACCGCTGTCGGCTTCGCCGAAGGCCTGACCCGGCTGAAGGCCAAGGCGAGCTATCACTGAAAGGTACGGCCGTGACGTCGTCGTTTCGTCATTCCGGGGCATGAGCCGCATAGCGGCGAAATGAACCCGGAATCCCGAGATCGGACTCCGTGCGTTCGATCTCCAGATTCCGGGTTCGCGCGCGGCTTGCGCCGCCCGCGCCCCGGAATGACGAAAGGGTTGTCATTCCGAATCTCTCTGTGCTGAATGCAGTGCGTTCAAGCTCCGGATTCCGGGTTCGCGCGCGGCTTGCGCCGCCCGCGCCCCGGAATGACGTGCCTTACGCGGATCCTCTTCAACTGAGCCACACCAGGATCAGCGCCAGCGCTGCTGGCGCGGCCTGGACGTAGAGGATGCGGCGGCTGACGGTGGCCGCGCCATAGGCGCCGGCGACGATCACGCAGAGCAGGAAGAACGTCTTGATCTGCCACGCCATTGCCGGATCGGGATGCAGCAGGCCCCAGAGCAATCCGGCGGCGAGGAAGCCGTTGTAGAGGCCCTGATTGGCCGCCAGCACGGCGCTGTCGCGCGCCTTCTCCGGTGTGTTTCGGAAGGTCTTCAGCCCGAGCGGTTTGGTCCAGAGAAACATCTCCAGCACCAGGAAGTACACGTGCAGGGCCGCGACCAGCGCGACCAGCAGATTTGCGACGGCATGCATGCGGCGACCCCCGGCGGGCAGACAAGCCCGTCTGCCGCGCTATACTAACATGAGTTCAAATCAAGAAAATGCGGGAGCCTGCATGACCGGCCACATCGATCCGACCAAAGAGGTGTTCGCGCAGTTTCGCGACAACAATCGCGACGGTCCGATCCAGATGCTGAATCTGGTCCGCCTCAAGGACCGCGCCAGCTACCCGGACGGACGCGAGGCGTCGGGCGCGGAAGCCTATGCCGCCTATGGCCGCGAGTCCGGGCCGGTGTTCACGCGGCTCGGCGGCAAGGTGGTGTGGCAGGGCCGCTTCGAGCTGATGCTGATCGGCCCGGCGGAGGAGCGCTGGGACCATTGCTTCATCGCCGAATATCCCAGCGTCGGCGCCTTCGTCGAGATGATCCGCGACCCGGTGTATCGCGAGGCGGTAAAGCACCGCCAGGCCGCGGTGGAGGATTCCCGGCTGATCCGCACCAAGCCGCTGCCGGCGGGCAAAACCTTTGGAGAAATTCCGGAGTAGCTCGCCCTGTAGCCCGGATGAAGCGAAGCGAAATCCGGGATCACCCGGCCGCCAAACGCCGCCCCGGATTTCGCTGCGCTTCATCCGGGCTACGCGACTTGGGATGCGTCACCCGCGGGTTTGACCCGCGGGTCCATCGTGTTTTGTGAGGAACTGATCGATTGCCGGGCGAGCCCGGCAATGACGCATCAAGTGGCTGCGCGCGGAGCCCTTACTCCGCCGCGTCGGCCTCGTGACGCTTGGTGGCGGCCGAGACCATGAAGTCGGAAATCCGCGGCACGATCTCGGAGCGGAAGCGGGAGCCGTTGAACACGCCGTAATGGCCGACGCCCTTCTGCACATAGTGCACGCGGCGGTCGTCCGGGATCGAGGTGCACAGGGTGTGGGTCGCTTCGGTCTGGCCGAGGCCGGAGATGTCGTCGTTCTCGCCTTCCACCGTCATCAGCGCGACGCGGGTGATCTTCGACGGATCGACCAGCTTGCCCCGGTGCATCATCTCGCCCTTCGGCAGCGCGTGCTTGACGAACACCACGTCGACGGTCTGCAGATAGTACTCCGCGGTCAGGTCCATCACCGCCAAGTATTCGTCGTAGAATTCGCGGTGCTTGTCGGCGAGGTCGCCGTCGCCCTTCACCAGATGGCTGAACAGGTTCTTGTGCGCGTCCATGTGACGGTCGAGGTTCATGCTGATGAAGCCGTTCAGCTGCAGGAAGCCCGGATAGACGTCGCGCATCACGCCCGGATGCGGGAACGGCACCTTGGTGATGACATGAGCGCGGAACCAGTCGATGCCCTTCTCCGCTGCGAGATTGTTCACCGAGGTCGGATTCTTCCGCGTGTCGATCGGCCCGCCCATCAGGGTCATCGACAGCGGCACGTAGGGATCGTTGTTGGCTTCCATCACCGACACCGCGGCCAGCACCGGCACCGACGGCTGGCACACCGCGATGACGTGCATGTTGCCTCCCAGCACCTGCAGCATCTCGATGACGTAGTCGACATAATCGTCGAGGTCGAAGCGGCCTTCGGCGAGCGGCACCATGCGGGCGTCGGACCAGTCGGTGATGTAGACTTCGTGCGTCGGCAGGAAGGCTTCCACCGTGCCGCGCAGCAGCGTCGCGTAGTGCCCCGACATCGGCGCCACGATCAGCACACGCGGCTGCGGATGGCGCAGCGGATGCGTCAGCTTGCGCTCGAAATACAGCATCCGGCAGAACGGCTTTTCCCACACGCTGCGGATCTCGACCGGTACCCGCATGCCGTTGACGGTGGTCTCGTCGAGGCCCCATTCCGGCTTGCCGTAACGCCGCGTGGTGCGCTCGAACAATTCGCAGCCCGCCGCGATGTTCTTGCCGAGTTCGGTGTGGCTCAACGGGTTGAGCGGATTTTGAAACAGGATCTTGGTCGCGTCGGTGACCGCGCGCGCCGGGTTGAGCGACGCATAGGCCATCTCGTACATCCAGTACATCGGCGTCGTCAGCGCGGGGCTGACTTCCTCCGGCAATTCCGGAGGCCTGCCAAATTCACCAATAATGGTCGGCATCAAAACCCTCAAATCTCTGTCGTTGCAGCGCAGCATAGTGCCGACTGCATAAGAATGCGTCAATCAGCAGATGGACATATAGGCATTGTTTTCGACCCATGAGCGGCCAAAACAGGCCGGTCACTCGCCGCCCTGGATCAGCGAGCCGTGACGCCGCGCGCTGTTCAGCAGCGCCAGGAAGCCCATGAAAGAGGCAGTCAGCAGCACGGCGTTGATTGCCAGCGCCCACAGCATCAGGTCGCCTCGGTACACCTGATCGATCAGTAGCGCGCGCATGCCCTCGAACACATAGGTCGGCGGCAGCGCCCAGGCGACGTATTGCAGCCAGTGCGGCAGGCTGGCGACCGGGTAGTACACGCAGGCCAGCGGCATCACGCCGAACATCAGCGTCCAGACGATGCTTTCGGCGCCGAGCCCGTTGCGCAGCACCAGGCCGGAGACGAAGATGCCCAGCGCCCAGCTGGTGAAGATCAGGTTGCAGAAAAACGCGATCAGCGGAAGCCCGAAGCCGAGCAGGTTGAAATCGAAGAAGATCAGCGCCAGCACCGTCATCGGAATCACGCCGATCGCCAGCCGGATCAGGCTCATGATCATCAGCGCCAGCAGAAACTCGATCGGCTTCAGCGGGCTCATCATCAGGTTGCCGAGATTGCGCGCCCACATCTCCTCGAGAAACGAGATCGAGAAGCCGAGCTGGCCGCGGAACAGGATGTCCCACAGGATCACCGCGCCGATCAGCGTACCGCCGGCGCGGGCGAAGAACCCGGAATTCTCCGAAATGTAGTTCTGCAGGAATCCCCAGGTGATGAGCTGCAGCAGCGGCCAGTACACCAGCTCCAGCAGCCGCGGCCAGGACGACATCAGCAGATACCAGTAGCGCAGGATCATGGCGCCGATCCGGTGCGGGGCGATGCCGAGATGGAGCTCGGTACGGTGTTGCGTTTCGCTCATGACACAACGTCCTGCTGCCGGCCGCGGGCGACGTCGAGAAACACCTCTTCCAGCGTCGTGCGGTTGTAGCGCTGCATGATGTCGCCGGGGCTGCCGTCATCCTCGATGCGGCCGCGCTTCATGATGATGACGCGGTCGCACAGCCGCTCGACCTCCAGCATGTTGTGCGAGGCCAGCAGGATGGTCGCATTGTGCGTGCGCCGGTAGTCCTCGAGCCGCGACCTGATCCAGTCCGCGGTATCGGGATCGAGCGAGGCGGTCGGCTCGTCCAGCAGCAGCAGGTCCGGCGAGTTGATCAGCGCCTTGGCCAGCGCAACGCGGGTCTTCTGCCCGGCCGACAGCTTGCCGTTGGCGCGGTCGAGGAACTCGTTGAGGTCGAGGTCGGCGGCCAGCTGCGCGATGCGCTCGCGCAGGTTCGGCACCGCATAGAGCTTGCCGAACACCGTGAGGTTCTGCCGGACCGTCAGCCGCATCGGCATGTCGACATAGGGGCTTTCGAAATTCATCCGTCCCATCACATGCGCGCTCTGCTGCGGCATCGCATAGCCGAGCACGCGGACCTGACCGGAGCTCGGCAGCACCAGCCCCATGATCATCGCGATGGTGGTGGTCTTGCCGGCGCCGTTGCCGCCGAGCAGCCCGGTGATGCTGCCGCGCGCGATGCGGAACGAGACGTCGTCGACCGCGCGGGTCGACTTGTAGATCTTCACGAGATGCGCGACGTCGATCGCCGGAGCGGCGTCGGGCGTGCGGGAGGCCGGCGGCGTGTCGGGGTCGATCGTCATAGCGGCCGTTCATTGAGCCATCGCGGTAGCGAGCGCAAGCCGATGGGTGCCTGACAGCTTCGTCATCCCGGGGCATGCGCCGCGCGGTGACGCGATGAAGCCGGGATCCCGCGAATGAAGCAGGCGTCTGTCGGATGGCGAGATTCCGGGTTCGTTTAGGCTTGCGGCCTCACGCCCCGGAATGACAGTTTTCGCGACCGTCATTCCGGGGCATGCGCCGCGGAGCGGCGCGATGAACCCGGAATCCCGCCCACCCGGTGCGCTCAATCTCCAGATTCCGGGTTCGCTCGCCAAGGGGCTCGCGCCCCGGAATGACGACGTGTCACGGTTTGTGAATAGCGGTTTGCCAGATAGGCTCTCACCATGACCGATATCGACGCCTCCGATTTCCTGCATCCGCGCCGGCACGTCCGGCTCGACACCATCCTGCGGCTGCGCTGGCTGGCCGCGCTGGGGCAGCTCGCGGCGATTTTCGTCGTCGTACAGGGGCTGGAATTCGAGGTTCCGGTGATCCCCTGCCTGATCGTGATCGGGCTCTCGGCCATGCTCAATCTGGTGCTGCAGACCGCGTTCAATCCGATGCGGCGGCTCGAGCCGCGCCACGCGGCGGCGCTGCTGGCGTTCAACATCGCCGAACTGGCAGCGTTGCTGTATCTCACCGGCGGGCTGCAGAATCCGTTCTCGTTCCTGTTTCTCGGCCCGGTGCTGATCTCGGCCACAGCGCTGCCCACCAATGTCACCATCGGTCTCGCGATCTTCGCCGCGGTCTGCGCGACCTTTCTCGGCGTCTATCACCTGCCGCTGCCGTGGAATCCGTCGGAGCCGCTGGTGCTGCCGCCGGTCTATATGAGCGGCGTGCTGCTCTCGATCCTGCTCGCGATCGGCGTGACCAGCCTGTACACGTTCCAAGTCACCGAGGAGGCGCGGCAATTGTCCGATGCGCTGGCGGCGACCGAACTGGTTCTGACCCGCGAACAGCATCTGACCCAGATCGACGGGCTCGCCGCCGCGGCCGCGCACGAGCTCGGCACGCCGCTGTCGACCATCTTCCTGATCGCGCGCGAACTCGAAAAGGCAGGACCGGAGGACGGGCCGATGGCCAGCGACCTGCGGACCTTGCGCGAGCAGGCGCAGCGCTGCCGAGAGATTCTCGCGAAGATCACGCAGTTGTCCGCCTCTGGCGCGCCTTACGACCAGATGCCGATCTCCAATCTGCTCGAGGAGGCGGTGGCGCCGCACCGCGATTTCGGCGTCGCCATCAAGGTCCGGGTCGCGGTCGCCGGTGAACCCGAACCGGTCGGCATGCGCAACCCGGCGATCCTCTACGGCGTCGGCAACATCATGGAAAACGCGGTCGACTTCGCTCGAAATGTGGTCGAGGTCGACGCCTGGTGGAGCGCCGACACCGTGCAGATCGTGATTTCCGACGATGGCCCCGGCATCGCGCCCGACATGCTGAAGCGGATCGGCGAACCCTATGTCTCGCGACGGCGCGGCGCCGATGAGTCGCCGAGCGGACATAACGGGCTGGGCCTTGGGGTGTTCATCGCGCGCACGCTGCTGGAGCGCACCGGCGCGAAAGTCTCCTTCACCAACAAGGTATTCCCCGACCACGGCGCCGTGGTCCGCATCGTTTGGCCACGCGAACGTTTCGAGGCGGCGGAAATGTCCATCAATGCAGAGGCTTAGCCCTGCGACATGCGTCAGTAGGACGCGTCTCGCGGCTCTTTGCATGGCAGGTCTGCATCGCCATAAGGAGTGTGACAGAGAAGGAGATTCCCGGTGAACGCCATCCCTGAACTCGCAGGCCAGACCGATCGCTCGTTGCTGATCGTCGAGGACGACAAGCCATTCCTGGAGCGGCTGTCGCGCGCAATGGAGACCCGCGGCTTCACCGTGACGTCCTGTGACAGCGTCTCCGACGGCCTGGCGCATATCGGCCGCACCGCGCCGGCTTTCGCGGTGGTCGATCTGCGGCTCGGCGACGGCAACGGCCTCGACGTGGTGTCGGCGCTGAAGCGCCAGCGCCCGGATGCCCGCGCCATCGTGCTGACCGGCTACGGCAACATCGCCACCGCGGTGACCGCGGTGAAGATGGGCGCGGTCGATTATCTGTCGAAGCCGGCCGACGCCGACGATGTGGTTGCCGCGTTGCTGGCGAGCGGCGGCGCGAAGTCCGAACTGCCGAGCAACCCGATGTCAGCCGACCGGGTGCGCTGGGAGCACATCCAGCGGATCTACGAGATGTGCAACCGCAACGTCTCGGAAACCGCCCGCCGCCTCAACATGCATCGCCGCACCCTGCAGCGCATCCTGGCAAAACGCGCGCCGCGCTGACGCGTTGCGCAGCGCCTGAGGCCGTCATTCCGGGGCATGAGCGCGCAGCGCGACATGAACCCGGAACCTCGCCGCTCGTGCATGGCGCTGGATTCCGGGTTCGTTGCGAGCTTCGCTCGCGCGCCCCGGAATGACGAAGCGCGCGCCGCGCTGACGGCGTATCCCGGGCGCGATGCGGCATTCTTATCCCGCTTCGCAGAACCGGGACCGGATCAACGGCAGCATGGCGGTACGGCCCCGGCTTAGCGGCGCACCACGCCGCGACGGGCGGCGCGCTGCGCAGCATCCGGGGCACCAAACTGCATTACCTTCCGAACAGCCGGTCCATCAGCCAGCCATCGAGACCCGCCGCGGGCTCCGGCCGAACCGCGCCGCCGCGCGGGGCGGGTTGTTGCGCGACCGGGGCGGCGTAGCCCGGTGCGGCGTTGCCATATCCCGTCGCCGGCGCATTGGCGTAGCCCGGCGCGGCATTGCTCGCCCCATAAGCTGACGCCACCTCGCCACGCGGCGCCTGCGCGGAGGCGGACACCAGTCCGCCTCTGGCGCCGGCGCCCGGCAGCGCCGCGACCGCGACGCCCTGATGCGCGGTGCGCATGAAGCGGGTCCAGACCTCGACCGGCAGTCCGCCGCCGGTGGCCTTTTTGGTCGGCGAGTTGTCGTCATTGCCGAGCCAGACGCCGGTGACGAGGTTCGACGTGTAGCCGATGAACCAAGCGTCGCGGAAATCCTGGCTGGTGCCGGTCTTGCCGGCGGCCGGCCAGCCGGGAATCTCCGCCTTGCGCGCGGTGCCCGACAGCAGCGTCTCCTGCATCATCGCATTCATCATGCCGACGCTGCGCGCATCGACCACCTGACCGGGGCGCTCGGGATTGCGCGTGTACAACACCTTGTTGCCGGCGATGGTGCGGATCTTGGTCACCACATGCGGGGTGACGCCGTAGCCGCCGTTGGAAAACGGCGCATAGGCCCCGACCAGTTCGGTCAGCGACACTTCCGAGGTGCCGAGCGCGATCGAGGCGTTGGCTTCCAGCTTCGACGCGATGCCGAGGCGGTGCGCGGTGCGCACCACGCTCTTCGGCCCGACTTCCATCCCCAGCCTGACGGCGACGGTGTTGAGCGACATCGCCAGCGCCTGGGTCAGCGTCACCGAGCCGAAATATTCATGCGTGTAGTTCTCCGGCTTCCAGCCCTTGACGTCGAGCGGCGCGTCCTGCCGGATCGTCTCCGGTGTCAGCCCGGCCTCGATCGCCGTGAGATACACGAACGGCTTGAACGCCGAGCCCGGCTGCCGCTTCGCGGTGACCGCGCGGTTGAACTGGCTGTCCGCATAGTTGCGGCCGCCGACCATCGCGCGCACCGCGCCGCCCGGCGTCATCGCCACCAGCGCGCCCTGCGAGACGTTGAACTTGACGCTCTTCGACGCCAACTCATCGATCAGCGCGGTTTCGGCCGCGGTCTGCAGTTTCGGATCGATCGAGGTTTCGACCACGATCGACTGGTCGATCTGGCCGACCAGATCGTCCAGCACCTCGCCGATCCAGTCTGCGACGTAGTTGACTGTGCCGGCACCGACCGATCGCACATTGTACGACGGGTGACCGATCGACGCCTTGGCCTGCGCGTCGGTGATGAAGCCGGCATCCGCCATCGCGGCCAGCACGATCTCGGCGCGTTTTTCGGCGCCCTCCGGGTTGCGGTTCGGCGCCAGCCGCGACGGCGACTTGACGAGGCCCGCCAGCATCGCGGCTTCGGCGATCGTAACGCCGCGCGCGGATTTGCCGAAGTACTTCTGCGACGCGGCCTCGACGCCGTAGGCGCCGGAGCCGAAATAGACGCGGTTGAGGTAGAGTTCGAGAATCTCGGTCTTGGAATGCTTGCGCTCGAGCCAGAGCGCCAGTTCGAGTTCCTGCAGCTTGCGGTTCATAGTCCGCTCCTGCGTCAGGAACAGGTTTTTGGCCAGCTGCTGCGTCAAGGTCGAGCCGCCCTGCGAGACGCCGCGATGCATGACGTTGGCGGCGGCAGCGCGGGCGATGCCGATCGGGTCGACGCCGTAATGCGAATAGAACCGCCGATCCTCGATGGCGATGAAGGCCTTCGGCAGATAGGGCGGCAGATCCTTCAGCGAGACGTTGGTGCCGGCCATTTCGCCGCGCGTCGCCAGGATGGTGCCGTCGGCACCGACGATCTGGATGGTCGGCGGCCGCTTCGGCACTTCGAGCGACTGGATCGCCGGCAGATGCGCGCCGACCCAGACCAGCACGCCGACCACCGCCAGCACCGCCCAGATCGCCAGCACGACGCTCCAGTAGAGCATGCGGCCGAAGACGCCGCGGCGTTTCTTCGACCTGGCCTTCCCGGATGCTGGCTTTCGCGCGCGCGGCTCGTCGTTGCGCGGTTCGGATTTCGGCCTTTTCGGCTTCGGCTTGTCGTCATTGGCGGCGGGAACACGGTCCTGCGGGCCGAGCCGCAGCCCCGACAAGGACGCGGACAGACCGAATACCGGCTCGCGCCGTCCACCGGATTTTGCCTTGCCCCACGCCATACGCACGCCCACGCCACTCGACGGGCGCAGCCTAGGCCGCCGGGTTTAAGGCGCCGTTAAGCGGCGATTAAGGCTGCGGGCTTGGGCAGACCGTCGTCATTCCGGGCGTGAGGCCGCAGGTCGAAACGAACCCGGAATCTCGCCGCACGAGAGGCGCTGCGGCGTGTCGCAAGATTCCGGGTTCATTGCGCAGCTTTGCTGCGCATGCCCCGGAATGACGGTCCCGCGTGTCCTGCGCGATGACTACGCGCTGCGCGCCAATGCGCCGTCGATCATCGCGATCGCATTGTTCACGCCATAGACCGCGACGAATGAGCCGAAGCGCGGGCCCTTTTCCTGGCCGAGCAGCACCTGGTAGAGCATGTTGAACCAGTCCAGCGAGACGCCGGGCTTGCCGTCCTTGGCCGCCTTCTTGTGATCGAGGAACGGCTCGCGGCGGCCGATCTCGTAGACCACGTCCTGGATCGCTTCCGCGGTGGCTTCGGCCGGCAGTTGCGACAGCGCGTCGCGCAGGTCCTGCAGCGCCACCCGCTCGGCGTCGGTCGGCTGGCGGAACGTCTTGGTCGGCGCGACGAAGTCCCGGTAGTAGTTGATGGCGTAGCCGACCATGGCGTCGAGCTTCGGATGGCTCTGCGGCGTGACGCCCGGCCGGTAGCGGCCGATGAAGCCCCACAGCGTCTCGGCGTTCTCCGCATTCGACGACGACACCAGGGTCAGCAGCAGCTGGAACGTCACCGGCATGTCGGACTTCGGCGGCCGGCCGGCATGGATGTGCCAGACCGGATTGGCCAGCTGCTGCTTGCCGTCCTGCCGTGCGTAGCCGTCGAGAAACTGCTGGTAGTCGTCGACATTGCGCGGGATCACGTCGAAGAACAGCCGCTTGGCCGCCTTCGGCTCGCGGTACATGAACAGCGACAGCGATTCCGGCGAGGCGTAGCGCAGCCACTCGTCGATGGTCAGGCCGTTGCCCTTCGACTTGGAGATCTTCTGGCCCTTGTCGTCGAGGAACAGCTCGTAGTTGAACCCCTCCGGCGGCGTGCCGCCGAGCGCGGCGCAGATCTTGCCGGACAGCTTGACCGAGTCGATCAGGTCCTTGCCGGCCATTTCGTAGTCGACGCCGAGCGCGTACCAGCGCATCGCCCAGTCCGGCTTCCATTGCAGCTTGCAATGGCCGCCGGTGACCGGAACGGTGACGCGCTCGCCGCTCTCCGGATCGTCGTAGGAAATCGTGCCGGCGCCGACATCCTGCGCCACGATCGGCACCTGCAGCACCACGCCGGTGCGCGGGCAGATCGGCAGGAACGGCGAGTAGCTCGCCGCGCGTTCCTCGCGCAGCGACGGCAGCATGATCGCCATCACCTTGTCGAACCGCGCCAGCACCTGCAGCAGCGCGGCGTCGAACCGGCCCGAGGTGTAGTAGTCGGTCGAGGAGGCGAACTCGTAGTCGAAGCCGAAGGTATCGAGGAATGCCCGCAGCCGCGCGTTGTTGTGGGCGCCGAACGACGGATATTCGTTGGAGAACGGGTCCGGGATGCGGCTCAGCGGCTTGCCGAGATGCGTCGCCAGCATCTCCTTGTTGGGGACGTTGTCCGGCACCTTGCGCAGCCCGTCCATGTCGTCGGAGAACGCCAGCAGCCGGGTCTTGACCTTGTCCTCGGTCAGCACGCGAAAGGCATGCCGCACCATGGTGGTGCGGGCGACCTCGCCGAAGGTGCCGATATGCGGCAGGCCGGACGGGCCGTAGCCGGTCTCGAACAGCACCTCGTCCTTCGGGTTTTTCTTCAGCCGGGCCACGATGGCGCGCGCCTGTTCGAACGGCCAGGCGTTTGAGGTTTCGGCAAGCGAGCGCAGATCGCTCGGGCTGGGCAGTTCGATCGTGGACATCATGGCCTCCGGGCCGCGCAAACTAGGCGGGTCGGCATCGAAATGCAAAAGATCCGCGGGGAAATCAGAACGGACTGACGGAAAAATAGCGCAGCCACAGATCGGTGTAGCTGCCCTTTTCCCAGAGCCGGAACAGCGCCCAGTTCAGCGACTGCCGCAGCAGGTCGTTGCCCTTGCGGACGGCGATGCCGATGCCTTCGCCGAAATAGCGGCTCTCGACGAACGGGCCGCCGCTGAAGCCACAGCATTCGGCGGAATCCGTGCCGTTGATCCAGAACGCCAGCGAGATCGCATCCCCGAAGATGAAGTCGACTTCGCCACGCTTCAGCGCGCCGCGCAGCGCCTCGTCGTTCGGATAGGAGTGCAGTTCGGCGTCGGTGAACATCGCCTTCAGGTAGGCCTCGTGCGACGAGCCGGCGATCGCGCCGACCTTCTTGCCTTCGAGGTACTCCGGACGCATGTCGGGGATGACGGACTTGCGCAGCGCCACGAAGCGCGCCGGCGTGCGGTAATACGGATCGCTGAAATCCAGCCGGGCGCGCAGTTCGGGCGTTACCGCCAGCGAGGCGATGATGGCGTCGCCGCGATTGGAGGCTATCGCGTCCAGCAACGTCTCGAAGCGACGCATCTGCACGGTGCAGGTGACCTTGATCTCCTCGCAGATCAGCCGCGCCAGATCGACGTTGAAGCCGGCCGGATTGCCGTCCGGGCCGGTGAAGTTGAACGGCGGATAATCGGTCTCGGTCATGAAGCGGATCACGGTGAGCCGCGACATGTCGGGCCGGTCCGGGCGCCGTCGCGGATCCCAGAAGCCGGGCACGGCCTTGGAGGCGGATTCGACGCCGCTCTTGGTCGGCGCCTGGGCGAGGGCGCCGGGCGTCCCCCACAGCAAGGCGAAACCAACCAGCGCGGCCGCAAATGCGCGTGCACAACTGGTCGACGGCAATCGGTGATTGATGGGCACGACAATCCGTGGTTGCATGGTGCGTCCGCGTGGTGGGTCTTATAGCCGATCCCGCGTCAGAGGCGAGTGGCGTTTGCGTGGGTTTTGAGGTTCTGCATGGCCTTGCTGGACCACGACTGGCGGGACAGCGCCGCGAGCGCTTCCATCGACGATCAGCGACTCGACAGGCACTGGACCGCGTTCCTCGCGGCGGGAAACGACAACCTCGAACAGGACGTCACGCCAGGCGACGACCGGGCCGACGAAGTCGACTGTTTGCGGCACACGCTGCCGCCCGCGCAACTGGCGGCCGCCGCGCACCGCGCGCGACAACTTGGCATCGGAGCCGATCAGGTGCTGATCGGCGCGGGCGCGATCCACGAGGCCTCCTATTTGAAGCAACTGGCGCAGTCCAACGGCCTCGCAGTCGAGGACTTTGCCGACGTCGATCGGCACGACACGCCGCTGTACGATGGCCAGATCGCGCTCGCAGCGCAGGCCGGCATTCTGCCGCTGCGGCAGGATGGCCAGCTGATCTGGGTGCTGGCGCCGCGACGGCTGACGGCCCGGACGTTGTGCCAACTCTTGGCGAAATATCCCGACGTCCGCCGCAACGCCCGGCTGGCGACGTCCGCCGCGTTGCAGGGCTTCCTGCAGCGCCATGGCGGACCGGCGCTGGCCCGCTTGGCCACCCACGGCCTCGCCGATCGATTTCCGGCATTGTCGGCAGCTCCCGCCGAACGCGACCGCCCGCTCTGGCGGCAACGGCTGTCGCGTGCAGCGGGCGTGGCGGCACTGCTGTTGTTGCCACCCGTGCTGCTGGGTCATGCGTGGGGGGTGATGCTGGCGCTGGTGTTCCTGGCCTTCGTTGCGTTCCGCCTTGTCGGCTGCATCTGGCCGCGGCAAACGAGTCCACAATTCCAGCGCCTGCCGGACCATCAGCTGCCGACCTATACGGTGATCGCCGCGTTGCATCGCGAGGCCAAATCGGTTGGGCCCTTGCTGAAGGCCATCCTTGCGCTCGATTATCCCGCCGAGAAACTCGACATCATCTTGGCAATCGAACCCGATGATGCGGCGACCCGGGACGCCATCGCCCGGCACGGCCCGCTGCCGCAACTTCGCGTCGTCATGGCGCATCCGGTGGGCCCGCGCACCAAGCCGAAGGCACTCAACTGTGCACTCCCCTACGCGCGCGGCAGCCTGCTCGCGGTGTTCGACGCCGAGGACCGGCCGGAACCGGAGCAGTTGCGCGCGGCTCTTGATGCATTCCGCGGCGGCGGCGCCGACCTCGGCTGCGTGCAGGCCAGGCTGTGCATCGACAACCTCTCGCACAGCTGGCTGTCGCGGATGTTCGCCGCCGAGTATGCGGGGCAGTTCGATGCGTTTCTACCCGGCGTGGCCGAACTCAGACTGCCGCTGCCGCTCGGCGGATCGTCGAATCACTTTCGCACCGATGTGCTGCGCGATATCGGGGCCTGGGACCCCTACAACGTCACCGAGGATGCCGACCTTGGCTTCCGGCTGGCGCGGTTCGGCTATCGCTCGGCGATGATCGACTCCACCACCTTCGAGGAAGCGCCGATCCGGTTCGGCGGCTGGCTGCGGCAGCGCACGCGGTGGATGAAGGGCTGGATCCAGACCTGGTGCGTGCACATGCGGCAGCCGCGGCAGTTCTGGCGCGATGCGGGAGCGCGCGGTGTGCTGACATTGAACCTTGCGGTGAGCGGCAGCGTGCTCACGGCGCTGGCGCATCCGGTTCTGCTGGTCGAACTGCTGGCGAGCCTGCCCGCCTTTGCCGCGGCGCCCGGCTGGAGTCCGGCAAGTGCTTACCACACACTGCATGGTCTCGCGATCGCAGCGGGTTACGTTTCGACGATCGTGGTCGGCATCATCGGGTTACGTCAGCGCGGCCGATTACGCGATGGCTGGATCCTGGCACTGACTCCATTTTACTGGGTCTGCCTGTCGATCGCGGCATGGCGCGCTCTGGCCCAATTCGTCTGGAATCCGTATCGCTGGGAAAAGACCGAGCACGGACTGGCGCGGCGGGCCTCGCGACCGCCAATCAAAGATAACGCTTGAGATCCTTCGCCGCCTCTTCGGGACTCCGCTTCAGATTGAACGGCGCGACGAATTTCCCGTTGCGGTCCATCAGATAGACCAGCGCGGTGTGGTCCATCGTATAGTCGCCATCCTTCAGCGGCACCTTCCTGGCATAGACGCGAAAGCCGGAAATCACCTTGGCGACCGCCTCGGCGTTGCCGGTGAGCCCCTTGATGCTGGGATCGAAGCTGGAGAGGTACTCTTTCATCGCCGCGGCGGTGTCGCGCTCGGGATCGACCGAGACGAACCAGGTGTTGACGCGCTCGGCATCCTTGCCCAGCGCGCGCAGCACTTCGGACATTTCAAACAAAGCTGTCGGGCAGATGTCCGGGCAGTGCGTGAAGCCGAAGAAGATCAGGGTCGGGCGGCCCTGCATGTTCTTCTCGGTGACGGTCTGCCCGGCCTGGTCGGTCAACTGGAACGGTCCGCCGATCGTCGCCGGCGAGGTCACGCTGCGCAGGCCGCCGAGCAGCCACAGCACGGCGACGAGCCCGATCAGCAGGCTGGTGGCGAACGCCGCGATGACGATGTAGGGCCGGGCGGTCTGAGCCGACATCGGATGTCCTTCTGGAACCGGCGGCAGGTTCGCCGTCGCCGGTCCAGATAGAGCCCGTGGCAGTGCGGAGCAAGCGTCCGTTGCGCCGCACCGTTCACGTCATGCGGAAATGTCGTGACGTCAGCGCTGATGAGAGGCGCGGGCGTCCATATAGCAGGGCTTGTACATGCCCATCAGCTGCCGGCCGCGCAGGAAGATCATGTTGCGTGTCAATCCGCCGCGCTGCGAGATCCAGCGCCGCACGTGCGACGGATACATCGAGTAGAGCATCTGCGTCGCTTCGGGATTGGTCACCGCGCGGCCGTTGGAGCCCATGTCCCACGCCGCGTGGAAACCGAGCGTGGCCCGCGGCGTCACGCAGATCCGCTCGCGGGGAATCGCGCCGAGCACGATCGTGCAGGCCGAGGCGCACAGGCCGTCGATCACCACGGTCTCGCCGGAGCTGCGCAGCCCCTGATACTTGTCGACATAGGTGCCGATGCGACCGCCGCGATCCTCGGCAATCCGAACCACCGCGTGACTGGCGCTGATGCCAGCGAGAAGAAGAACCGCCGCGAGCAACCCCGTCACGAATCTCATGCCCAGCCCCAGTCAAACCCGTCGGTCCGCTGTGACCGATGCGTGGTGATGCGAGTCCCAGCGTCGTGCCTGTCCGGGTTTTTGTCCAGATGTCAGCTTGTCTCAAAACAAATTCAAAACGGAGTGTTGCCCGGGCGCTTCACTTTCGCGGCGCGCTATCCCGAAGTGAAACAGCGCGCGGCTCATCACCCGCCTTTGCCGTTGACCGCACCGGGTGTCGCAAGCTTCAATTTACGCGGGGCGGAGGAAACGGATCATGGCTGAGGATGCCGACGTGATCGTCATTGGCGGCGGGCTCGCGGGGCTGGTCGCCGCCACCGAGATCGCCGATGCCGGCAAGCGCGTCATCGTGCTGGATCAGGAGGGCGAACAGAATCTCGGCGGCCAGGCATTCTGGTCGTTCGGCGGCCTGTTCCTGGTCGATACGCCGGAGCAGCGCCGGCTCGGGATCAGGGACAGCGCGGACCTCGCGATGCAGGACTGGCAGGGCGCCGCCGGCTTCGACCGCGACGAGGATCACTGGCCGCGGCGCTGGGCCGAAGCCTATGTGGCGTTCGCCGCCGGTGAAAAGCGCGACTGGCTTCGCGCGATGGGGCACCGGTCGTTTCCCGTCGTCGGATGGGCGGAGCGCGGCGGCTACGACGCAATGGGTCACGGCAATTCGGTGCCGCGCTTCCACGTCACCTGGGGAACCGGGCCCGGCGTGGTAGCGCCGTTCGAGCGCCGCGCCCGCGAGGCGGAGGTCAGCGGACGGCTGACGTTCCGCTTCCGGCATCGCGTCGATGCGTTGAGCATCAGTGGCGGCCGGGTCGACGGCGTCTCCGGCGCGATCCTCGAGCCGACGAATGTGCCGCGCGGCGTCAGCAGTTCGCGCAACGTCGTCGGCGCGTTCGCGCTGCGCGCGGGGGCGGTGATCGTCGCCTCCGGCGGCATCGGCGGCAATCACGATTTGGTGCGGCACAACTGGCCGAAGCGGCTCGGCGAACCGCCGAAGCGCATGATCTCCGGCGTGCCGGAGCATGTCGACGGCCGCATGATCGGCATCACCGAGAAGGCGGGCGCGCGGCTGATCAATCGCGACCGGATGTGGCACTATGTCGAAGGCCTGCAGAATTTCGACCCGATCTGGCCGCGCCACGGCATTCGCATTTTGCCCGGCCCGTCGTCGATGTGGTTCGACGCCACCGGAACCCGGCTTCCTGCGCCGCTGTTTCCCGGCTCGGATACGCTGGGTCAGCTGAACTACATCATGTCGACCGGCTACGATTACTCCTGGTTCGTGCTGACGCAGAGCATCATCAAGAAGGAGTTCGCGCTGTCGGGCTCGGAGCAGAACCCCGACCTCACCGGCAAGAGCTGGATGGCCACCGCGCGCCGCGCAACCAACAAGGGCGCGCCGGCGCCAGTGGAGGCGTTCAAGAACAAGGGCGCTGACTTCATCGTGCGCGTCAACCTGCACGACCTGGTCGCGGCAATGAACGAATTGACTGGCGACAATCTCCTGAAGCCCGATCACCTGAAAGCCCAGATCGAGGCGCGCGACCGCGAGATCGACAATCCGTACGTCAAGGACGCGCAGGTGATGAACATTCACAATGCGCGCCGCTATATCGGCGACCGGCTGATCCGCACCGCGAAGCCGCACAGGATCCTCGACCCGGCGCACGGCCCGCTGATCGCGGTGCGGCTCAACATCCTGACGCGCAAGACCCTGGGCGGCTTCGAGACGGATCTCGACTCGCGGGTGTTCGGCGCCGACGGCCAGATCATTCCCGGGCTTTATGCGGCGGGCGAGGCCTCCGGATTCGGCGGCGGCGGCATGCATGGTTACCGCTCGCTGGAAGGGACCTTCCTCGGCGGTTGCTTGTTCTCCGGCCGCAACGCGGGTCGCGCTGCTGCAAGGGCTGCCGGCTAGACGCATCGGGCGCGCGCGAGTTCGCGCGCGGGATGCAGCGGGGATGCGTTTCGCGAAATGGTATAGTTGCCGATCATGTGGCGCGCTGCGGGGCCAGACCATTTGCCCTAGCCCGGCCGCTGAGCGAGTGCTTTGATGCGCTGGACTGAATGACCTGTCCGGTGCGCAGTGGTCGAAGATCGGGTGGAGCGGCGTTTGGCGGCGGTCCTGGCGGCGGATGTCGCCGGATACAGCCGCCTTATGGGCAGCGACGAAGAAGGCACGCTGGCCCGGCTCAAGTCGCTCCGCAAAACGCTGATCGATCCCACCGTCGCCGACTACCGCGGGCGGATCGTCAAGACCACCGGCGATGGCCTGCTGGTCCAGTTTGCAAGCGCCGTCGACGCCGGGCGATGCGCGATCGCGATCCAGAGCCGGATCGGTGCGCAGAATGCCGAAGCGATGCAGGACAATGCGATCGCGCTGCGGATCGGCGTCCATGTCGGCGACATCATGGTCGATGACGACGACATCTTCGGCGACGGCGTCAACATCGCGGCGCGCCTCGAGGCCATCGCCGAGCCCGGCGGCGTCTACATTTCGGGCGACGCCTACCGTCACATCCGCGGCAAGGTCGATTGCGTCTGCGACGATCTCGGCCTGCTGAGCCTGAAGAACATCGCCGAACCGGTTCAGGTGTGGCGGATGCGGACCGGCGACGGCGATGCCGCAGTCGCGGCGCCGGACGCGGCGAAGCCGTTGACGCTGCCAGACAAGCCGTCGATCGCCGTGCTGCCGTTCCAGAACATCGGCGGCGACCCCGAGCAGGAGTATTTCGCCGACGGAATCGTCGAGGATATCATCACCGCGCTGTCGCGTATCAAGTCACTGTTCGTCATCGCCCGCAATTCAAGCTTCACCTACAAGGGCAAGGCCGTCGACATCAAGCAGGTCGGCCGCGAACTCGGGGTGCGCTACGTGCTGGAGGGTAGCGTCCGAAAGGCGGCGGGCCAGGTCCGTATCACCGGACAATTGATCGACGCCTCGACCGGCGTGCATCTGTGGGCCGATCGTTTCGGTGGCTCGCTCGAGGATATTTTCGGGCTGCAGGACCAGGTGACCGAACGCGTCGTCGGCGCGGTCGCGCCCAAGCTCGAGGAGGCCGAGATCGAGCGCGCGCGCCGCAAGCCGACCGAGAAGCTCGACGCCTACGACTACTATCTGCGCGGGCTGGCGATGGTGTCGCAATATTCGCGATCGACCAACAGCGAGGCGCTGCGGTTCTTCACCAGCGCGATCGCGCTCGACCCGCAATACGCCTCCGCCTACGCGATGGCGACGCGCTGCTTCACCTTGAAGACGCAGAACGGCTGGTTGACCAATCCCAAGGAGGAAATCGAGGAGGGGGTGCGACTGGCGCGCCGCGCGCTCGAACTCGGCAGGGACGATCCTCTGGTGCTGGCCGTCGGCGGCTACGCGATCGCCTATCTCGGCCACGATCTCGACAGCGGCGCGGTGTATATCGAGCGCTCGCTGTCGCTGAACGCCAACAACGCGCTGGCCTGGCTGCTGAGCGGCGCCGTGCACGTGCTGATCGGCGAACCCGACACGGGCATCGAGCACGTCATGCGGGCGCAGCGGCTCAGCCCGCTCGATCCGACGCAGCCGCAATTCATGGCCGTCATCGCCTTCGGCCATTTCTGCGCCGGGCGACTGACCGAAGCGACGGCGTGGTCGGAGATGGCGATCCGCGAACAGTCGCAACTGCTGTCGCCGCTGCTGGTTCTGACGGCGAGCCTCGCGCATCTGGGTCGGCTGGACGAGGCGCGCGCCATGGTCCCGCAGCTGCTCCAGGTCAGCCCTTCCTACCGGGTGTCACGGATCAAGGAACGCGCGCCGTTTCGCAGGCCGGAGGACATCGCCCGGCTGACCGAGGGCCTGAGGATGGCCGGGCTGCCGGGCTGAGATCGAGCGGGATTATTGCTCCCGCAGCCGTTGCGCCGATAGTCAACTCCCCGATCCTTTGCTACCATCATGTGACAGGTGTGCGAGTTGGGGGGACCAGCATGTACCAGGACCGGCTTCAGGCCGCTTTTGACGCCCTGCATTTTGACCAGCCGTTTCGCGTGATTCTTCCGGACGGCGGCATCGTCACACACGGCCAGGGCGAGCCGGTCTTCACCGTCCACATCAAGACCAACCGCGCCGCGCGCGACATCATCATGAAGTCCTCGCTGGGCTTCGGCGAGGCCTATACCCGCGGCGAGGTCGATGTCGAGGGCGACATGCAGGCAGTCGCGCTGCTGAGCTACGAACTGCAGGAACGCGTGCTGAAGGGATCGCTGTGGCAGCGCGCGCGCTACATGCTGGGGTTCCTGACGCGGCGCAACACGCTGACCGGCTCGAAGAAGAACATCTCGGCGCATTACGATCTCGCCAACAGTTTCTATCAGCTCTGGCTCGATACCGAGATGCAATACACCTGCGCCTATTTCGACCAGCCGACCGACACGCTGGAAGCGGCGCAGACCCAGAAGATGGACCTGGTGTGCCGCAAGCTGCGGCTGCAGCCGGGCGACTTCGTGGTCGAGGCCGGCTGCGGCTGGGGTGGGCTCGCCTTGCACATGGCGCGCAACTACGGCGCCAGGGTCAAATCCTTCAACATCTCGCGCGAGCAGATCGCCTTCGCGCGCGACCGCGCGCAGCAGCTCGGCATCGGCAGCGACCGGATCGAATACGTCCAGGACGACTACCGCAACATCCCGAAGCACGTCGAATCCTGCGACAAGTTCGCCTCGATCTGCATGCTGGAGCATGTCGGGCGCGAGAGCTATGCGGACTTCCACCGCCTGGTGGCCGGCGTACTGCGCAAGCAGGGGCTGGCGATGCTGCAATTCATCAGCCGCACCAACCCGTCGCCGATTTCCAACCCGTGGCTCGAGAAGTACGTGTTTCCCGGCTACTACAATCCGTCGCTCGGCGAGATCCTCAAGCCGGTCGAGCGCGACCACCGCCAGCTGCATCTGATCGACGTCGAGAACATGCGCTATCACTACGCGCTGACCTTGCGGCACTGGCTGGAGCGTTTCGAACGCAACGCCGACCGGATCCGCGCGCAATGGGGCGAGGAGGTGGTGCGCACCTTCCGGCTCTACCTCAATGGCGGGCTCGCCGACTTCAAACACGGCGCCGGCACGCTGGTCTATCAGGTGCTGCTGTCGAACGGCTTCGACAACAGCGCGCCGCTGACCCGCCACCATCATTATGCCGCGGCCAGCAAGGCCCCGACGCCGGCCCTGGAGCCGGCCTAGGCGACGCCGTGTCGGATCGCTACGCAGCGCTGGTCTCCGATCTGCTGGCCCATGCCGATATCCGCATCGGCGGGTCGCGGCCGTGGGACATCGCCGTGCGCGACCGACGGTTCTATCGGCGGGCGCTGGCCGGCGGCGCGATCGGGCTCGGCGAATCCTTCATGGATGGCTGGTGGGACACGCCGGCGCTGGATCAGGCGATCGCCCGCATGCTCGGCGCCGATCTGCGCGGCAGGCTGAAACTGGCGCCGTTCATGGTGGCCGACGCGATCGGCGAGCATCTGCCGAACCTGCCCTATGTTTGGCCCGGCCTGCGGCCGTTCCTGTCGCGCTTCCGGCGCTACGACGCAGTCGCCGAGACGCATTACGAGGTCGGCAACGATTTCTACGAGAAGCTACTGGGCAGCCGGATGATCTACAGCTGCACCTATTGGGACGGCGCGACCACGCTGGACCAGTCCGAGGACCTCAAGCTGGAGATGTCGTGTCGCAAGCTCGACCTGAAGCCCGGCCAGCGCGTGCTCGAGATCGGTTGCGGCTGGGGCGGCTTTGCGAAATACGCCGCCGAGACCTATGGGGTCTCGGTGGTCGGCGTCACCATCAGCGCCGAACAGCGCGACCTCGCCACCGAACGCTGCCGCGGCCTGCCGGTCGAGATCAGGCTGCAGGATTATCGCGAGATCGAAGGCCGGTTCGACCGCGTCGCGTCGTTCGGAATGTTCGAGCATGTCGGCCGGCAGAACTACGACGCGTATTTCCGAATCGTGCACGATTGCCTCGCAGAGGACGGCCGCTTCCTGCTGGAGACGATCGGCGACAACGTCTCGAAGTCGGAGTGCAATCCCTGGTTCCAGAAATACATCTTCTCGGCGCCGACCTCGATGTTCCCCTCGATCAGCGAAATCGCGACGGCGGCGGAAGGCCGCTTCGTGATGGAGGACTGGCATAATTTCGGCGCCGATTATGCGCCAACCCTGCGGGCCTGGCACGCCAGGCTCGCCGACAACCGGGACTGGATCGTCGGCAAATATGGCGAGCGGTTCTACCGGATGTGGGAGTTCTACCTGCTGAGCTGCGCCGGTGCGTTTGCCGCGCGCAGCTACCAGAACTGGCAGGTGCTGTTCGCCAAACGCGGCATCCCCGACGGGTTTCGCGCGACACGGCTTGCGCCGAGTTAACCGCAACGATCCGTTAGTGATCTTCATCAAGGTAAATAACAGTCCGTCATTGACGGCCGCATGTCGGACACTAATGATCCTGCGAGAACGCAACCCAAAGGCGCACAGGATTTACCAATGTCACGCGTATTCGCCGCTCTGATCGCTTCGGCCGTCGCTGCTTTTGCAGCCCCCACGACGGCATCCGCCGGGTGCCACGGCTGCTACACGCCGCCGCCCTGCGTCACCTGCTACCAGCAGCAGGTGGTTCCGCCGCAATATCGCACCGTGCAGGAAACCGTTATGGTGTCGCCCGGCGGCGTCGTCGCCCACCGCACCCCGGCGCAGTATCAGACCGTGATGGTGCCGAAGACCGTGATGGTCGCGCCGGAGAGCGTGCAGTACGAGCGGATCGCCCCTCAGTACGACGTGCGCGAGCGCGTCGAGATGGTGGCTCCGGCCCAAGTCTACTACGCCCCGGTCCGTCCGCGCTGCGGCAATTGCGGCTATTGAGACTTTCGGCGGCGCCGGGAGCCGGCGCCGCCAGACGTCAGGAGCGCGAGTCGCCCCACAGCAGGACGCCGGCGAAGGTTGCGAAGATCGCGACGACGGCCAGTGATACCAGCATCGATTCGAGGGGCATGGCGTGTCTCCTTGCAGGTTGAATGCCTGCATGAAGTGTTAGAATCCGCCTGCCTCCCGCGTTTTGACCTCGATCAAAATCGACGACTCAGCTTTTGCGGAACGGCAGCGCCGGGCCATCCAGCTTGCGCAGGCCGGGTTCGCGGCGTTCCAGCCACCAGCCATATTGCTTCGGCCAATCCGCGAAAAGCTCATCGCCGGCGGTGAGTTCGAGCCGGGCATGCAGCGGCCAGTTCGGATCGAACAGCGCCTCACGGCCGATCGCGACCAGATCGGCCTGGCCCTGCTCGACGATCGCCTCGGCCTGGTCCGGATGCAGGATCAGCCCCACCGCCATGGTCGGAATGCCAGCCTCCTTGCGGATCGATTCCGCAAACGGCACCTGGAATCCGTAGCCGCGTGGAATCCGCGCCGCCGTCGCCGATCCCATCAAGCCGCCCGACGAGCAGTCGATGATATCGGCGCCGCGCGCCTTGGCCTCCCTAGCGAATGCGATCGAGTCGGCCAGTTCGATGCCGCCCTCGACGCCGTCGACCGACGAGATCCGCACCGACAGCGGCAGCGAGTCCGGCCATGCGGCGCGGACGGTTTCGATGACCGCGAGCGGGAAGCGCATCCGTCGGGCGCGATCGCCGCCATAGCGGTCGTCGCGCGTGTTCGACAGCGGCGACAGGAAGGCGTGCAGCAGATAGCCGTGCGCGCAATGCACTTCGAGCATCTCGAAGCCGGCCTCGACCGCGCGCTCCGTCGCCTGTCCCCACGCGACGAGCAAATCGTCGAGGTCATCTTCGGTGAGCTGATGCGGCATCAGCCAGCCTTCATCCATCGGGATCGCGCTCGGCGCCACGATCTCCCACGGCATGTCGCCACGAACGCGGTCCGCCTCGGTCAGCGCGGCGTTGCCGAACCATGGCCGCTGCATGCTGGCCTTGCGCCCGGCATGCGCGAGTTGGATCGCCGGCACCGAACCATTGTCGCGGATGAAGGCGGCGATCCGCTGCAGCGGCGCGATCTGGCCGTCGTGCCACAGGCCGAGGTCGCCATGGGTGATGCGGCCCTCGGGCGTCACCGCCGTGGCCTCGGTCATCACGATCCCGGCGCCGCCCTGCGCGAACTTGCCGAGATGCACCAGGTGCCAGTCATTGGCGACGCCGTCGGTCGCCGAATACTGGCACATCGGCGAAATCAGGATGCGGTTCTTGGCGGTGATCCCGCGCATCGTGAATGGCTGGAACAGCGGCGGCTGTGGCATGGCATTTCCCCGAAAGATTATAGCTGCCGCTTGTTGACCTGCGACTTTTGATCCGTCAATCGGCAGCGCGCTACAACCGGCGGCGGTTCTGGACTATCGTGACGGGATGAATCTTATCAAACGTCTCGCCCGCGCGCGCCCGCAGTGCCTGACGCTGTGCGCGCTCTTGCTGTTCGCGTCGCATGCCGTCGCCGCGCCGGATTATCCCGCAAAGCCGGTGCGGATCGTGCTGCCGTTCGCCGCGGGCGGCGTCGCCGATGTCACCGCACGGCTGGTGGCGGACAGGCTCGGCGAAAAACTCGGCGGCCGGTTCTACATCGAGAATCAGCCCGGCGCCGGTGGCATCGCCGCGGCGCGGACGGTGATCGCCGCGCAACCGGACGGCCACACGCTGGCGCTGCTGTCCAACGGCACCGCGATCAGCGTTTCGCTGTTCAAGAAACTGCCGTTCGATCCGCTGAAGGATTTCGTGCCGATCTCCACCCTCGGCACCTTCGACTTCGTCTTCGCCACCCATGCGACGTCGCCCTATCGGACGCTGGCCGATCTGATCGCTGCGGCGAAGCAGAAGCCCGGCGCGCTGAATGTCGGCACCATCAATGTCGGCAGCACGCAGAATCTCTCGGCCGAGCTGTTCAAGACCGCGGCCGGCATCGACTTCGTGATCATTCCGCATCGCGGCACGCCGGAGGTGCAGATCTCGCTGCTGCAGGGCAATCTCGCGCTGATGATCGACAGTTACTCCGCGCTGAAAGGCAACCTCGCCGACGGCAAGATGCGGGCGCTGGCGTCGTCCGGGCCTGCGCGCGCGGCGAGCACGCCCGGCCTTCCCACGCTGCGCGAACAAGGCATCGATGCCGAGATCGTGTCGTGGAACGCGCTGTTCGCCCCGGTCGGCACGCCGCCGCAGATCGTCGCGACGCTCAATGCCGCCTTGCGTGAGGTGCTGGCCGAGCCGGACCTCAAGCAACGGCTGCTCGATCTCGGCATCGAGGCGAAGGCCAATTCGCCCGAGGAGTTGACCGCACGGCTGCGCGGCGACATCGACAAGTGGCGCAAAGTGATCGACGCCGCCGGTGTCGAGCGGCAGTGATGAACTTAAAGCAGCTCGAATATTTCGTGCAGGTCGCCGAACTCGGCTCGTTCAGCAAGGCGGCCGTGGTGCTCGACATCGCGCAGCCGGCGCTGAGCCGGCAGGTCCGCGCGCTGGAGACCGAACTGCGCGAGCAATTGTTCGTCCGCAACGGCCGCGGCGTGGCGCTGACCGAGCCGGGCAGGCGGCTGTTCGACCACAGCGTCGGAATCCTGCAACTGGTTACGCGCGCCCGCGACGATCTCGGCCAGAGCCGCGACGCGCTGGTCGGACGCGTCACCATCGGGCTGCCGCCCAGCATGGGCCGGCAGTTGACGCTGCCGCTGATCGACCGCTTCAAGCGCGAACTGCCGGATGCGCGGCTGGCGATCGTCGAGGGGCTGTCGACGCATATCGTCGAATGGGTGACGACCGGCCGGGTCGATGTCGGGCTGGTGTACAATCCGGAGGCGCAGCAGGGCATCGAGATCACGCCGCTGCTGCAGGAGCCGCTCGGCCTGGTCAGCCGCGCCGATGTTTCGGCGACCAGTACGCCGCTGCCCATGGCCGAACTGGCGAATTACCCGCTGATCGTGCCGGAGCGGGTGCATGCGATGCGGCGGCTGCTGGAAACCCAGGCGGCGCTGGCCGGGGTCAAGCTCGACATCGCCTGGGAGGTCTCCAGCGTGCCCTCGATCATCGATCTGGTCTGCGCCGGCTACGGCCACGCGGTGCTGACCGCCAGCGGCGTCGCCGCCTCGGCGCGGTCCGCGGAACTCTCGGTGCGCCGGCTGATTGATCCGGCGCCGGTCAGCGCGCTGTGCCTGGCGGTCTCCGCCACCAAGCGGCCGACACCACTGGCCCAGCATACGATGGAACTGTTGGGTGCGCTGGTGAGGGCACTTCCAGCCTAGAACCATTCCAGCATGGCTGGAAGCCGTGTCCCATGCCGAAATCTGATATCTGTTATCGGCCGTCACGGGTGGCGCCCGGCCTGCCGAAAGGTCAAAATGCCAGCCAAATCAAGCTCGGGCGAACGTCAGGACATCGATGCAAACCGGAATCCCCTGCCTGTTCATGCGCGGCGGCACCTCGCGAGGGCCTTTCTTCGCGGCTGCAGATCTGCCCGCTGACATCGCGACCCGCGACAAGGTGCTGCTGGCGGTCATGGGCTCGCCGGACAAGCGCCAGATCGACGGGCTCGGCGGCGCGCACCCACTGACCAGCAAGGTCGGCATCGTCTCGAAGGGCTCAAAGCCGGGTGTCGATCTCGACTTCCTGTTCGCGCAGCTGCAGCCCGACAAGGACACCGTCGACACCACGCCGAACTGCGGCAACATGCTCGCCGCCGTGGTGCCGTTCGCGCTGGAGACCGGGCTGACGAAGCCGCAGGGCGCGACCACGACGCTGCGGGTGCTGACGCTGAACACCGACATGCTGTGCGACATCACCGTGCAAACCCCCGACGGCCACGTCGATTACGAGGGCGAGGCGCGGATCGATGGCGTGCCGGGGCACTCGGCGCCGATCAAGATCTCGTTTCTCGACACCGCCGGCTCGGTGGCGCCGGGGCTGCTGCCGACCGGAAACGTCCGCGACACCATCGACGGCATCGAGGTGACCTGCATCGACAACGGCATGCCGCTGGTGATGTTTCGCGCCGAGGCGGTCGGCCGCTCCGGCTATGAAAGCGTCGAGGCGCTCAATGCCGACGCCGAATTGAAGGCGCGGCTGGAGACCCTGCGGATCGCCTGCGGCCATGCCATGCAGCTCGGCGACGTCACCAAGAAGAACTATCCGAAGATGACCTTGATCGCCGCGCCGCGCGACGGCGGCTCGATCGCGACACGCAGCTTCATCCCGCATGTCTGCCACGACGCCATCGGGGTGCTTGCGGCGGTCACCGTCGCCACCGCCTGCGTGCTGGTGGGTTCGGTGACGCAGGGCATCGCCGTGGTGCCGGACGGCGACGTCAAGACCATTTCGGTCGAGCACCCGACCGGCGAGTTCTCGGTCGAGATCGAGGTCGACCCCGCCAACCCGCAGAACGTCACCCGCGCCGCACTGCTTCGCACCGCGCGGCTGCTGATGCGCGGCGAGGCGATGGTGCCGGCGTCGGTCTGGAGCGGCAAGCAAATCGACAAGGGGACGCAGCGCCGTGCAGGATGAAACGATGCGTGTCACACGCGGGCTTGACCCGCGTATCCATCATCTCACGGTGATGGATTGCCGGGTCAGGCCCGGCAATGACGGCCACAGATTTCTCAAGGACCAGTCATGATCATCGACATTCACGGCCACTACACCACCGCGCCGAAGGCGCTGGAGGACTGGCGCAACCGGCAGATCGCGGGAATCAAAGATCCCTCGGCGATGCCGAAGGTCTCGGAGCTGAAGATCAGCGACGACGAGCTGCGCGAAAGCATCGTCGAGAACCAGTTGAAGAAGATGCAGGAGCGCGGCAGCGATTTGACGATCTTCAGTCCGCGCGCGTCCTTCATGGCGCATCACATCGGCGACTTCCAGGTCTCCTCAACTTGGGCGGCGATCTGCAACGAGCTCTGCGCCCGCGTCGCAAAACTTTTTCCGGACAATTTCATCGGCGCGGCGATGCTGCCGCAGTCGCCGGGCGTCGATCCGAAGACCTGCCTTCCCGAACTTGAGAAGTGCGTCAACGACTACGGCTTCGTTGGCATCAACCTCAACCCGGACCCGTCCGGCGGGCACTGGACCTCGCCGCCGCTGACCGACAAGCACTGGTATCCGATCTACGAGAAGATGGTCGAGCTCGACATCCCGGCAATGATCCATGTCTCGACCTCCTGCAACGCCTGCTTCCACACCACCGGCGCGCATTATCTCAACGCCGACACCACCGCCTTCATGCAGTGCCTGACCGCCGACCTTTTCAAGGATTTCCCGACCTTGAAGTTTGTGATTCCGCATGGCGGCGGCGCGGTGCCGTATCACTGGGGCCGCTTCCGCGGGCTGGCGCAGGAGATGAAGAAACCGCTGCTGAAGGATCATCTCCTCAACAACATCTTCTTCGACACCTGCGTCTATCACCAGCCCGGCATCGACCTGCTGACCAAGGTCATCCCGGTCGACAACGTGCTGTTCGCCTCGGAGATGATCGGCGCGGTGCGCGGCATCGACCCGGAGACCGGATTCTACTACGACGACACCAAGCGCTACATCGAGGCCTCGACCATCCTCAGCGCCGAGGACAAGTTCAAGGTCTATGAAGGCAACGCCCGCCGCGTCTATCCGCGGCTCGACGCGGCGCTGAAGGCAAAGGGGCAGTAAGATGACCGCACGCATGAACGACCTCGGCATCGTCAAGCGCAACATCGTGCGCGCCGACAAGGCGGCGGTCGCCAAGCTCTCGACGTTCGGGGTCGCCACCATCCACGAGGCGATGGGCCGGGTCGGGCTGATGCAGACCTATATGCGGCCGATCTATCCCGGCGCGCACGCCTGCGGCACCGCCGCCACCGTGCTGCTGCAGCCCGGCGACAACTGGATGATGCACGTCGTTGCCGAGCAGCTGCAGCCGGGCGACATCGTGGTCGCGGCCTGCACCGCCGACAACACCGACGGCTTTTTCGGCGACCTGCTCGCCACCAGCTTTCGCGCCCGCGGCGCGGTCGGGCTGGTGATCGACGGCGGCGTGCGCGACGTGAAGGACCTCACCCAGATGCAGTTTCCAGTGTTCTGCAGGGCGATCAGCGCCAAGGGCACGGTGAAGGCGACGCTGGGCTCGGTCAACATTCCGGTGGTCTGCGCCGGCGCGCTGGTCAATCCCGGCGACGTGGTGATTGCCGACGATGACGGCGTCGTCGTGGTGCCCGCGGCAGTCGCGCAGATGGTGGCCGATGCGGCCGAAGCGCGCGAGGCCAACGAGGCCGAGAAGCGCGAGAAGCTCGCCGCCGGGGTGCTCGGCCTCGACATGTACAAGATGCGCGAGCCGCTGGAAAAAGCCGGCCTGAAGTACATCGATTGATGAGCAGCGACCCGAAACAGTGGCAGATCGGCATCGTCGGCTATGGCGAGGTCGGCCGGATTCTGGCCGAGGATCTGCGCAAGGACGGCGTCAGGGTCGCCGCCTATGACGTCAAGCTCGATGCCGGCCCGGCGGACGCGATGCGGTTTCATGCCGGGATGCACGGCGTGCCGCTGATGGCCTCGCATGCCGATCTCGCAGGCGCTGCCGATTTCATCATCTCGGCGGTGACCGCGAGCCAGACCGTCGCGGTCGCGCAGGCCTGCGCGCCGGCGATCCGCCAGGGCACCTGGTATCTCGATTTCAACTCGGCCTCGCCCGGCGCCAAGCAGCGCGCCGCGGCGCTGATCGACGGCGCCGGCGGCCGCTATGTCGAGGGCGCGGTGATGACCTCGCTGCCGCCCTACCGCATCAAGGTGCCGCTGCTGCTGGGCGGCGCTGCTGCGGCCGAACTGCAGCCACTGCTGGCCACGCTCGGCTTCGACGCCAAGGTCGCCAGCGACAGGCTCGGCGTCGCCTCGGCAACAAAAATGTGCCGCAGCATCATGATCAAGGGGCTCGAGGCGATGGTGATCGAAAGCTTCACCACCGCGCGCGCCTATGGCGTCGAGGATGCGGTGATCGCATCCCTCAAGGAGACTTTTCCCGGCATCGACTGGGAAAAGCAGGGCGCCTATTTCTTCCAGCGCGTGATCGAGCACGGCCGCCGACGCGCCGAAGAGGTCCGCGAGGTCGCCGAGACCGTGCGCGAGGCTGGGCTGACGCCGTGGTCGGCGCAGGGCACCGCCGAGCGGCAGGCCTTCGTCGCCGATCTCGCCGATCAAGGCACGTTCGGCGCCCGCGGCGACGACGATTTCGCCCGCAGCCCCGACTGGCGCACCGAGGCGGACAGGATCCTCGCCGCCGCGACATCCAAACCGAAAGACCAATGATGCAATTTGAAAAAACCCCCGGCTGGCTCGACTGGTATGCCAACCCGTCGAAGCCGACCTTCAAGGTGCCGGACGGCGCGGTCGACGCGCATTGCCACGTGTTCGGCCCCGGCGCCGAGTTCCCGTTTGCGCCGGAGCGCAAATACACGCCCTGCGACGCCTCGAAGGCGCAGCTTTACGCGCTGCGCGACCATCTCGGGTTCAGTCGCAACGTCGTGGTGCAGGCCACCTGCCACGGTGCCGACAACCGCGCGATGGTCGATGCGCTGGTGCACTCCGACGGCAAGGCGCGCGGCGTTGCCACGGTAAAGCGCAGTGTCAGCGATGCCGAACTGGAGGCGATGAACGCCGCCGGCGTGCGCGGCGTGCGGTTCAATTTCGTGAAACGTCTGGTCGACTTCACGCCCAAAGACGAACTGATCGAGATCGCCACCCGCATCAAGGCGCTGGGCTGGCACGTGGTGATCTATTTCGAGGCGGTCGACCTGCCGGAATTGTGGGACTTCTTCACCGCGCTGCCGACCACCGTCGTGGTCGATCATATGGGCCGGCCGGACGTGACCAAGCCGGTCGACGGCCCGGAATTCGAGCTGTTCGAGAAATTCATGCGGCAGCACGACAACGTCTGGTCGAAGGTGAGTTGTCCCGAGCGGCTGTCGGTCGCAGGGCCGCCGGCGCTGAACGGGGAACAAAACGCCTATCGCGACGTGGTCCCGTTCGCGCGGCACATCGTCGAGACGTTTCCGGATCGCGTACTGTGGGGCACCGACTGGCCGCATCCGAACCTGAAGGACCATATGCCCGACGACGGCCTGCTGGTCGACTTCATCCCGCACATCGCGACCACGCCGGAGCTGCAACGCAAGCTACTCGTCGACAACCCGATGCGGCTATACTGGCCGGAGGAATTGTAAGGACACTCGCAGTCGTCATGCCCGGCTGTTCCGGGCATCCACGACTTGCCGCACATCCGCACCGAAGGCGTGGATGGCCGGGACGAGCCCGGCCATGACGAATTCAACCCTGTGAGTAGCTACGGAGAACCACCATGCCACTCGACAAACCCTACACCGACGTGCCCGGCACGACGATCTTCGACGCGGAGATGTCGCGGCTCGGCTATCACCTCAATCAGTTCTGCATGTCGCTGATGAAGGCCGAGAACCGCGCCCGCTTCAAGGCCGACGAGCGCGGCTATCTGGACGAATGGCCGATGAGCGAGGAGCAGAAGCAGGCGGTGCTGGACCGCGACCTCAACCGCTGCATCGCGCTCGGCGGCAACATCTATTTCCTCGCCAAGATCGGCGCCACCGACGGCAAGAGCTTCCAGCAGATGGCCGGCTCGATGACCGGCATGAGCGAAGAGGAATACCGCAACATGATGGTCGGCGGCGGCCGTTCGGTCGAAGGCAACCGGTCCATCGGGGAGAAGAAGTAATGGCTCGTATCACCGCAAGCGTCTACACCTCGCACGTTCCCGCCATCGGTGCGGCGATCGACACCGGCAAGACCGGCGACGCCTATTGGCAGCCGGTGTTCAAGGGCTACGAGCCCTCCAAGGCCTGGCTGAAGGAGCAGAAGCCGGACGTCATCTTCCTGGTGTTCAACGACCACGCCACCGCCTTCAGCCTCGACCTGATCCCGACCTTCGCGATCGGCACCGCGGCGGAATACACGCCGGCCGACGAGGGATGGGGTCCGCGCCCGGTGCCGAAGGTGATCGGCCATCCGAAGCTCGCCTCGCACATCGCGCAGTCGGTGATCCAGGACGATTTCGATCTCACCATCGTCAACAAGATGGATGTCGACCACGGCCTCACCGTGCCGCTCAGCCTGATGTGCGGCGAGCCGCAGGCCTGGCCCTGTCCGGTGATCCCGTTCGCCGTCAATGTGGTGCAGTATCCGGCGCCGTCGGGCCGGCGCTGCTACATGCTCGGCCAGGCGATCGGCCGCGCCATCAAGTCCTATGACGAGGATCTCAACGTGCAGATCTGGGGCACCGGCGGCATGAGCCACCAGCTGCAGGGCCCGCGCGCCGGCCTGATTAATAAGGAATGGGACAATGCCTTCCTCGACCAGCTGATCGCCGATCCGGACGGGCTGTCGAAGAAGCCGCATATCGACTACGTGCGCGAGGCCGGCTCCGAGGGCATCGAGCTGGTGATGTGGCTGATCGCGCGCGGCGCGATGAGCGACGCCGCCGGCGGCGGCAAGCCCACCGTCAAGCATCGCTTCTACCACGTGCCCGCCAGCAACACCGCGGTCGGCCATCTGATCCTGGAGAACGCCTGAGATGGCCAAATCGATTAAAGTCGCACTCGCCGGCGCCGGCGCGTTCGGCATCAAGCATCTCGACGGCATCAAGAACATCGATGGCGTCGAGGTGGTGTCGCTGGTCGGCCGCAGGCTGGACGCGACGAAGGAAGTCGCCGACAAATACGGCATCGGTCACGCCTCGACCGAGCTCAGCGACGCGCTGGCGTTGCCCGAGGTCGACGCGGTAATCCTCTGCACGCCGACGCAGATGCACGCATCGCAGGCGATCGCCTGCCTGAAGGCCGGCAAGCACGTGCAGGTCGAGATCCCGCTGGCGGATTCGCTGGCCGACGCGCTGGCGGTGGTCGATCTGCAGAAGAGTTCGGGTCTGGTCGCGATGTGCGGCCACACCCGCCGCTTCAATCCGAGCCATCAATATCTGCACAAGAAGATCACGGCCGGCGAGATCGCGATCCAGCAGATGGACGTGCAGACCTTTTTCTTCCGCCGCTCCAACATCAATGCGCTTGGCCAGCCGCGCAGCTGGACCGATCACCTGTTGTGGCACCACGCCGCCCACACCGTCGATCTGTTCGCCTATCAGGCGGGCTCGCCGATCGTGAAAGCCAATGCGGTGCAGGGGCCGATCCATCCGACGCTCGGCATCGCGATGGACATGTCGATCCAGCTCAAGGCGGAGAACGGCGCGATCTGCACGCTGTCGCTGTCGTTCAACAATGACGGGCCGCTCGGCACCTTCTTCCGCTACATCTGCGACAACGGCACCTGGATCGCGCGCTACGACGACCTGTTCACCGGCAAGGACGAGAAGGTCGATGTGTCCAAGGTCGACGTCTCGATGAACGGGATCGAACTGCAGGACCGCGAGTTCTTCGCCGCGATTCGCGAGGGTCGCGAGCCGAACTCCAGCGTGGCCCAGGTACTGCCCTGCTACCGGGTGCTGCACGAGCTGGAGCAGCAGCTAAACGGTTGATGCCTACACGGTTCCGTGAATGGAACTGATCGCGCGCTCTGTGGTTGTTTTCGGCTGGCCTTTTGGGCCACCGAAACAACCGAAGGACATTGTGATGTTCAGTCATTCTCAGACCAAAGGCGTGGGCCGCCTGGCCGCCGTTGCGACGGTGGCGGCTTTGGCGTTCGCGACATTCCAGCCGCAGGCTGCGGTGGCCGGAACGGTGAAGCCGGCTCAAGGCGCGTCAACGGCGGCGCCTGCCGCCGCCACCGATTTCAGCGCGCAGCGCCGGCGCTATGGCGGCGGTAACGCAGCCGCGGCGGCCGCTTTTGCGGGCATCATCGGCACCGGCATCGCGATCGCAGCCACCCAGAACCGCGGCTACTACGGCGACGGTTATTACGGCGGCGGTCCGGCCTACTATGGCGGGCCGGGCTATTACAGCGGTCCGGGATATTATGGCGGCCCGGGCTATTATGGCGGCGGCGGATATTACGGCGGCTCGGCCAGCACGCTGGGCGGTCAGCGCAATCCCGGCAATCCGCCCTGGTAACTACGACAGCATTCTGCACCGCTTGTTAACCATCTGACATAGGCTTTGGCCTATCGTCAGATGGATGAGTGATTCGCTCGAGCGCCTCTATGCCGCCGTGCTCGCCGCCAAGGACCAGGATCCGGCGACGTCGCGGACGGCACGGCTGTTTCAACGCGGCCCGGCCCGCATGGCGAAAAAGCTGGCCGAAGAGGCTATCGAGGTCGTCATCGACGCTGTCAACGGCAATCGCGAGGCTGTGGTCCGCGAGAGCGCCGACCTTCTCTACAATCTCACCGTGCTGTGGGCATCCGCCGGTGTCCGCCCCGAGGATGTGTGGGCGGAGATGCAGCGTCGCGAAGCGCTTCTCGGGATCGCGGAGAAACTGCCGAAAACCGCCGTCAAGCTGCCGAGCCCCGCAGCCGCACCGCCACGGCGTCCAATTGTCGCGCTGAAAGATCACACTCTGCGCAAGCGCCGCTGAGATTTCTGGCGGCCCCTGCATGGACAAATCGCCCAGACGGTGGTTGATCGCGGCATGCTGAGACGAATGTACGACTGGTGCATCGACGCCGCGCACAAGCCCTACGCCCTTTGGATCATGGGCATGGTGTCCTTCGCGGAAAGTTCGTTCTTTCCGGTGCCGCCGGATGTGATGCTGATTCCAATGTCGCTCGCGCGGCCGGAACGCGCCTGGTATTACGCCGCGGTCTGCACGGTGACCTCGGTCGCCGGCGGCGCGGTCGGCTATGCGATCGGCGCGCTGCTTTACGATTCGGTCGGCAGCTGGGTCATTCAGCTCTACGGCTATGGCGACAAGGTCGAGGCCTTCCGTGCCGGCTATGCCGAATGGGGTGCGTGGATCATCCTGCTCAAGGGTCTGACGCCGATCCCTTACAAGCTGGTGACGATTACCGCCGGCTTCGCCGACTTCAGCTTCTGGCAGTTCATCCTGCTGTCATTCGTAGCGCGCGGCGGCCGCTTCTTCGTGGTGGCGATCCTGCTCAACCGCTACGGCGTCTGGATCCGCGAGACCATCGAGAAGCACCTGACGCTGTGGGTGACGCTGGGCGCGATCGTGCTGGTGCTGGGCTTCGTGGTTGCGGTCAAGCTGGTCTGAGTTGAACAGCTTTTCCAGCCGTCCCTGGCGCAGTACACTGCCGGCATGATCGCTCTTCACCGGACCCGACTCATGGTGATGCGCGCGCCACTCGGCGTCATCCTGGTGCACTGTCTGATGTTCGGTGCCGGCGTAGCCTCGGCGCAGCAGCCGTCCCGGCCTGCACCGACGAGCCCCGCGCCGACGCCGCCTGCCGACCCGGCGCCACAACCTGCGCCGGCGCCTCGCGACAATCCCGGCCTGCTCAACGAGCTCGGCAAATTGTGGGACAATTCCACCTCGCTGCTCCCCAGCCTCAAAAACGATCCGCCGCCGTCGCCGCCCGAACCCGACAGCAGTCCGCCGATCCCGCAAAATCCTGCCGCTCGGCCCCAACCGGCGCGGCCCGCTGCGCCCGCGGTCGTGGCGCCTCCACGGGCCAAGCAGGCCGCGCCGGCACCGCCGGCCGCTCCCGCCGAGCCGCCGTCGCGGAGCGTGCCGTCGATGGTCACCGGCCGCGCGACCTGCCCGCTGTCAGCCAACGGCGCGCCGGACTGCAAGACCGGGGCGATCATCATGTGCGTGAACAAAGGCTTCAAGACCGGCAGCAGCGTTGCGATCGATACCTCGGAGAAATGCTCGGCCAAGCGGCTGATTCCGGGACGCCAGCGCCAGGCTGACGACTGCAAGACCGAAAGCTTCGTCACCCGCGCGCTGTGCCAATAGCCGCGGCAATCACGAATTCCGCCCGCACGCTTGCGTCGATCGGCTGGAAAAACTGCCGATCGCGGCTTGCATGAAACGGCGGGCCTTGCTTTTCTGTCGCGCCTGCGAGATGGCCAAAATCACAAAGGATGCCTTCGATGTCCATGCCAGCCTTGTTCAAGGGACGCCTCTCGCTTCCGGTGATCGGCGCGCCGCTGTTCATCATCTCGGTGCCGGATCTGGTGATCGCGCAATGCAAGGCCGGTATCGTCGGTTCGTTTCCGGCGCTCAACGCCCGTCCGGCATCGCTGCTCGACGAATGGCTGGTGCGGATCAAGGAAGAACTCGCCGCCTACGACAAGGCGCATCCGGAGCGGCCATCGGCGCCGTTCGCGGTCAACCAGATCGTGCACCGCTCCAACAACCGGCTCGAGCAGGATCTGACGCTGTGCGAAAAGCACAAGGTGCCGATGATGATCACCTCGCTCGGCGCGCGCGAGGAATTGAACCAGGCGGCGCATGGCTGGGGCGGCATCGTGTTTCACGACGTCATCAACCAGCGCTTCGCGCACAAGGCGATCGAGAAGGGCGCCGACGGTCTGATCCTGGTCTCGGCCGGCGCCGGCGGCCACGCCGGCGAGGTCTCGCCGCTGGCCTTCGTCGCCGAGACGCGGAAATGGTTCGACGGTCCGGTGGCGTTGTCGGGCGCCATCGCCAACGGCCGCGCGATCCGCGCGGCGCGCGTGCTCGGCGCCGACTTTGCCTATATCGGCTCGGCCTTCATCGCCACCACCGAGGCCAATGCGGTGCCGAACTACAAGGACATGATTACCGCCTCGACGGCGGAGGACATCGTGTACTCCAACCTGTTCACCGGCGTGCACGGCAACTATCTGAAGCCCTCGATCGTCGCGGCCGGCATGGATCCGGACAATCTTCCGGAGTCCGACGCCACCAAGATGAACTTCGGCACCGACGCCTCCGGCGAACGCGCCAAGCCGAAGGCATGGAAGGAGATCTGGGGCTCGGGGCAGGGCATCGGCAGCGTCGACAAGATCGTGCCGGTCGCCGAACTGATCGCGCGCTTCAAGCGCGAATACGACGAAGCGATCGATCCGCCGCTGTGATGGGGACGCCACCCTGCAGCACGCGCTCTCACCTTCTCCCTTCGTGGGAGAAGGTGGCACGGACGAAGTTCGTGCCGGATGAGGGGGCGCTGTGGGACGCGGACTCGCAGCCCCCTCACCCGGCCGCGCGACGCGCGTCCACCCTCTCCCACGAGGGGAGAGGGGAAGCGCGCACCGGACGTCGGCACGCCTGATGGACTTCATCTTCCGCATCGACGGCGCATCCGTCGTTACCAGCCCGCATGCCGCCGGACCGTGGGATCCGGGCATGCAGCACGGCTCGCCGCCATCGGCGCTGGTGGCCTATCTCGCCGAAACCATTCCGACGCCGGAGCCGATGCAGGTGGCGCGGCTCACCATCGATCTGATGCGACCGGTGCCGGTCGCGCCGCTGACCTACGAAACCGAGGTCGTACGGCAGGGCCGCAAGATCCAGCTCTGCGCGATCCGGTTGCTGGCGAACGGCGTGGTGGTGGTCAGCGCCACCGCGCTGAAGATCCGCATCGCGCCGCCGCCGCTGCCGCCGGAGATTGCGCCGCCGCCGCTCGACGTGCCGCTGCCGGAGCAATGCCGGGTCGTCACCATGAAATCCGCACGCAATCCGTTCGTCGCAGGTCTGTCGTTGCGCGAGGCCAAGGGCGACTTCCAGGCGCTGGGCCCCGGCGCGGTGTGGTACAGGCTCGACCGGCAGATGATCGAGGGGCATCCCACCTCGCAGCTGATGCGCGTCGCGGTCGCGGCGGATTTCAGCAACGCCACCTCGTCGGAACTGGATTTCCGGCACTGGACCTTCATCAACGCCGACCTGTCGATCAATCTGGCGCGGCAGCCGGTCGGCGACTGGATCCTGCTCAATTCGCAGATGTCGATCGGCCCCGACGGCGCCGGCGTGGCGGCGTCGCGGCTCGCCGATCAGCAGGGCTATTTCGGCCATGCGATCCAGACGCTGCTGATCGAACGGCGGCCGGACGCGGCATCTTAAATCCCCGTTAACCATTCCGGGACGAACATCTTCCCGCTCCGGTCCGGAGCGCGCGCGCCGCCTGGGCGCCGCCCACGCCAGTCGATGGGGACGTCGATGTTCTCCGAAAAAATCCCGGCCACCCTCGCCGAAATCCAGACCCGTGTCGCCTACGCCCTGATGCGCCATCCGCTGTGCCGGGACGTCCAGTTCGAGGTCGTCCACACGCCGCGGGCCCGCAAGGGCGTCAACTGGACCATCAGCATGTATTCGGTCGCCCCCGACGCGCTGTGGGAGGCCTCCGACATCGTCGCCGACATCCAGGACGCCTACGACTTGGCCGTCGCGGCCTGAGGCCGGGTCCGGTTCCCGCGTCGGGCTGGTCTGATTGGCTTGGTTAAGCCATATTTAATCGGCATCTGTCGGGGGCCGAGAATGACCCGTCAGCCCCGGATCCGGAGAACAGCTTGACGAGACTTGCGACACTTCTGGGAGCGGCTTCGTTACTGGTCGCCGGCGCTGCCGCGGTCAGCGTGGTGGCGATCGCCGGCCTGATGCCCGCAGATACAGAGACGCCGGATGCGGTGGCATCCATCATCGGCCCAACCTCCAATCGTGACGGCAAGACCGACAAGCTTCCGTTGGTCGCGGCTGCGCTGACGCGCGCCGATCCCGAGCCGGCGGTCGCGTCGCTCGGTGAGCCGCTGCGGCAGGCCTTCGCGCCGGAGACGCCCTCCGATCTGTCGATCACGAATCCCGCCTTTGCTGCTCCGGTCGCCCCGCCGCCGGCGCCCAAGCCGAAGGCTGAGGCCAAAGCCGATCCGAAGCCGCCCAAGCCGCCGGTGCAGAAGACCTATACGCTGCTCAGCGACGCGCAGATCGCCGCGATCCGCGGCCGGCTCAACCTCAGCCCGTCGCAGGAATATTACTGGCCGTCGGTCGAAGGCGCGCTGCGCAACGTGGCCCGCAAGATCCACGCGACGCGGCAGGCCAATCCCAACGCCTCCGGCGCGCCGCCGATCGATCCCGACAGCGAAGAGGTGCAGCAGCTGAAATCGGCGGCGATGCCGCTGCTGTTCCGGTTGCGCGAGGACCAGAAGCAGGAAGTCCGGTCGCTGGCGCGGATCATCGGCCTGCACGCCGTGGCAGCGCAGATCTAAGCGCTGCGACTCCTCAGGTGTGAGTGCCGTACTTACTGCGCCGGCCTGATCGCAAACGAGACACTCACCGACACGCTCAGCGTCTCCTCGCCCTGCGCCACCGGTGCGGATGCGGCAAGGCCGGACATTTTTCGGAACGGCATCGGGGGCGGCGAGCCGGTGTCTTCGGTAATGCTGATCGGCGCGCCCAGCGTCACCCCGGCGGCGCGGGCATAAATCTCGGCCTTGCGCCGCGCATCAGCGATCGCCTGCTCGCGGGCGCCGTCAAGCAGCATCGACGCATTGGCCACCGAGAAACCGATGCCGCCGATCTCGTTGGCGCCGGCGCTGACCACCGTGTCCACGACGGCCGCGGCCCGGGTGACATCGCGCAATCGCACGGTGACGCGGTTGGTGGCGAGATAGCCGGTAACTGAGGCAGGCCCCGGCCGGTTCGGCGCATATTGCGGCTGCAGCGACAGCCGCGAGGTCTGCACGTCCTTCTCGTCGATGCCGGCGCCGCGGAGCGCCAGCAGCACCTTGCCCATCGCGACGTTGTTGGCCTCGGCGGCCTCGCGCGCGGTCTTCGCCTCGGTCGACACGCCGCCTTCGATCCGCGCCAGATCGGGCGGCACCGAGATCGTGGCGTCGCCGGTGACGATGATCGACTGTTGCGGGACGCTCTGCGCTGCCGCCGGCGCGGCGGCCAGCAGCGCAGCGCCGAGGACAATACGGCCGATCATTTCAGCGGCACGTAGACGTTGATCACCAGCTTGTCCTCGGCGGTGGTCAGCGGATCGGTGACGTATTCCTCGATGAAGGTGTCCTTGGCTTCCAGCTTCTTGTCGTCGAGGTGGTTGGTGATCGCCTCATAGGTGTTGTCCATGTTGTCGTAGGAGCCGCGATGGACGAATTTCAGCGCCTTGCCGTCGGGCGATTTGCCCATGCTGAGGGTTTTCGGCAGGTTTTTCGGCTCCTGCTCCACCGGGACTTCGGCCTGGTAGGTGAAGCCGGTGTCGTCGGTCGAGGTGTAGACGATCATCATGTTGCCGGCGACCTTGCCGCCCAGCTTGTCGATCTCCTTGGTCAGCGCCTTGAAGGAGTCCATCAGCGTCTCGAACGCGGAATCCCAGGTCGCATTGCCTTTCGACAGCACGACCGTCTTGGCCTCCAGCGTGACCTCGACGCCGAACGGATCGGCGGTCTGGGTCGGTACCACCGGCGTGGTGGTGGGCGGCGCGGCCTGCGGGCCGGGGGTCGCCGGGGGTGAGGTATCGGGGGTCGCGGGCGAGGCCGGCGCCGTCGAGCCGGGCGCATGGGCGGCGGGCGGAGCCGACGGCGCAGGCGTGGCCGGCGGCGTCTGCGCAAGCGCGGTGCCGATCAGCAGGCCGCTCAGCGGCAGCGCGGCGACGGCAAGACGAAACAGGCGGGGGCGGGTCATTCTCATGGTCTCCAGGGCCGTCGGTTCACATCGCGGCACTCGCGACGGGGCCAACATTAACACGCAGTTCGGGCTTTCGTCCCATTCCCGTATCGCATCGGCATCACGATCGCGCTTGGCCACGGATTTGCCGCACTGGCCAAGCCGGTCGCGCTCGCCATATAACCCGCCTGACAGGACAGGCTCATGAGCGCGCTGGCAAACCATCGTTTCAGCAAGATGAACGGCATCGGCAACGAGATCGTGGTGCTCGATCTGCGCGACGGCGCGGGCAGCGTCTCGGCCGCCGAGGCGCGCGCCATCGCCGGGCCCGGCGGCGTCGCCTATGACCAGCTGATGGTGCTGCAGCCGCCGCGGCTGCCGGGCACCGATGGCTTCATCCGGATCTACAACAATGACGGCTCGGAGGCCGGCGCCTGCGGCAACGGCATGCGCTGCGTCGCGCGGCAGGTGTTTTCGGAGAGCGACAAGTCCGCGCTCACCTTCGAGACCCGGGCCGGGCTGCTGAACTGCTGGCGCGGGCCGTCGCCCGAGCTGTTCACGGTCGACATGGGCGCGCCGAAATTCGGCTGGCAGGACATCCCGCTCGCCGAGGAGTTTCGCGACACCCGCTCGATCGAACTGCAGATCGGCCCGATCGACGCGCCGCTGCTGCATACCCCGTCTGTGGTCAGCATGGGCAACCCGCATGCGATCTTCTGGGTCGACGACATCCACGCGCATGACCTCGCGCGCTCCGGACCGCTGCTGGAAAACCATCCGATCTTTCCCGAGCGCGCCAACATCTCGCTGGCGCATATCGTCGACCGCGAGCATATCGAGATGCGCACCTGGGAGCGCGGCGTCGGGCTGACCCAGGCCTGCGGCTCCGCCGCCTGTGCAACGGCCGTCGCGGCGGCGCGGCTGCGGCGCACCGGGCGCGTTGTGCAGATGTCGCTGCCCGGTGGCGATCTCACCATCGAATGGCGCGCGTCCGACGATCACGTGCTGATGACCGGGCCGGCAGAATTCGAGTACGAAGGCCGCTTCGATCCGGCGCTGTTCGCGTCGGTCGCATGAGCGTCGAGGTCGTCACCTTCGGCTGCCGCCTCAACGCCTTCGAATCCGAACTGATCCGGCGCGAGGCCAATGCCGCGGGGCTGGACGATGTCGTCGTCGTCAATTCCTGCGCCGTCACCAACGAGGCCGTGGCGCAGGCGCGGCAGTCGATCCGCCGGCTGAAGCGCGAGCGGCCCGGCGCGCGCATTGTCGTCACCGGCTGCGCGGCGCAGACCGATCCGGCGATGTTTGCTGGGATGAGCGAAGTCGATCGCGTCCTCGGCAACGACGAGAAGATTCATGCGACCGCGTGGCGAGCAACCCGCGCCGCGTTCGATGCTGCGCCGGATTTCGGCGTGTCGGCCGAGCAGAAGATCGCGGTCGCCGACATTATGGCGGTGCGCGAGATGGCGCCGCATCTGGTCGAGGGCTTTCACGCCGGCCTGCCCCGGGTGTTCGTGCAGGTGCAGAACGGCTGCGACCACCGCTGCACTTTCTGCATCATTCCCTACGGCCGCGGCAATTCGCGCTCGGTGCCGCTAGGCGCGGTGGTCGATCAGGTCCGCGCGCTGACCGCGCGCGGCCATGCCGAGATCGTGCTGACCGGGGTCGATATGACAAGTTACGGCGCCGACCTGCCGGGCACGCCGAAGCTCGGCACGCTGACCCGGCAGATCCTGCGGCACGTCCCCGAGCTGAAGCGACTGCGCATCTCATCGATCGACTCGATCGAGGCCGATGCCGAGTTGCTCGATGTGATCGGCAGCGATGCGCGGCTGATGCCGCATCTGCATCTGTCGCTGCAGTCCGGCGACGACATAATCTTGAAGCGCATGAAGCGGCGGCATTCGCGGCAGCAGGCGATCGATTTCTGCGCGCAACTGCGCCGGCTGCGGCCCGACATCGCGATCGGCGCCGACATCATCGTCGGCTTTCCGACCGAGACCGATGCGATGTTTGCGCGGTCGCAGGATCTGGTCGCCGAATGCGGCCTGGCGTTCCTGCACGTGTTTCCCTATTCGCCGCGCCCCGGCACCCCGGCCGCGCGCATGCCGCAGGTGAACGGCGTTGTTATCAAGGAACGAGCTAAGCGGTTGCGCGCGGCCGGCGAGTCGGCGCTGAGGCAGCGGATGGCGTCCGAAATCGGCAAGACGCGCGCCGTGCTGATCGAGAGCGCCACGCAAGGCCGCACCGAGCATTTTCTGCCGGTGGCGATTGCCGGCGACACGCCCGGCAACGTGCGCACGCTGAGGATCGCAGGCCATGACGGACAGCGACTGACGGTGTGAGCGTCTCTTCCCCTCTCCCCTCGTGGGAGAGGGTGCCCGAGCGGAGCGAGGGCGGGTGAGGGGGCGCTGAGTCAGTCGTTGCCGCCCCCCTCATCCGGCACGGGCTGCGCCCGCGCCACCTTCTCCCACGAGGGGGAGAAGGGAAGAATCACTCTCCATTCCACCCACATGCCCGCAGCCGCTCATGCAGATGCGGCGGCGCCGGCGCGGTGACCGCCACCGGCGGCTTGTTGCGGGACAGGGGAATCACGATCTCGCGGGCGTGCAGGTGCAACGTCGGCTCGCCGAAGCGCGGGCCGCTGCCGTAGATGTTGTCGCCGACGATCGGCCACCCCATCGCCGCCGAGTGCACCCGCAATTGATGGGTGCGGCCGGTGACCGGCTCCAAGGCAAGCCAGGTGAGCCCATCGCCGCGCCCCAGCACCGTCCAGTTCGTCACCGCTTTCTGCCCGTCCGCGTCCACTTTCTGCCACCAGCCGCGTTCGGCGTTGAGGCGGCCGAGCGGCAGGTCGATGGTGCCTGAGTCCTCGGCCGGGCCCCCCTCGACCACCGCCCAGTAGGTTTTGGAGATCCGGCCGTGCTTGAACAGCAGCCCGAGCGACGCGGTGGCCTTGCGGTGGCGGCCGAGCACCAGGCAGCCGGAGGTGTCGCGGTCCAGCCGATGCGCCAGCACCGGCGGGCGCGGCAGGCCGAACCGCAGCGCGTCGAACGAGGCTTCCAGGTTGGCGCCGCCCTTCGGCCCGCGATGCACCGGCAGCCCGGCCGGCTTGTCGATCACCAGCATCAGGCCGTCGCGATACAGCACCCGCGCCAGCATCTCGTCGGCGGTCAGTTCCGCCATATTGGCGCGTTCGGTGTGGCTTTCGCTCATGGCGCGAAACGGCTAACACAGCCCCCGCATGAACGACACCTCCGAAACATCGAAACCGAGCTGGTGGCGCCGTCTCGCGACGGGCCTCAAGCGCACCTCGAGCTCGATCGGCACCGCCGTCACCGAGCTGATCTCCAACCGCAAGCTCGACCGGGCGATGCTGGAGGAGATCGAGGACGTGCTGGTGCGCGCCGATCTCGGCACCGAGGTCGCGGCGCGGATTTCCGCCGCGGTCGGCGTCGGCCGCTACGACAAGGCGATTTCGTCCGACGAGGTCAAAGCGGTGGTCGCCCGCGAGGTCGAGAAGGTGCTGGCCGCAGTGGCCAAGCCGCTTGTCATCGACGCCGCGCAAAAACCGTTCGTGATCCTGGTGGTCGGCGTCAACGGTTCCGGCAAGACCACGACGATCGGCAAACTGGCCGCGAAATTTTCCGCCGAGGGCCGCAAGGTGATGCTGGCCGCCGGCGACACGTTCCGCGCCGCCGCCATCGAGCAGCTCAAGATCTGGGGCGAGCGCACCAAGTCGCCGGTGATCGCCGGCGCGCAGGGCTCGGATTCGGCGAGCCTCGCCTTCAACGCGGTGACCTCGGCGAAGGCCGATGGCCGCGATGTGCTGCTGATCGACACCGCGGGCCGGCTGCAGAACCGCAAGGAGCTGATGAACGAACTCGAGAAGGTGGTGCGTGTCATCAAGAAGGTCGATGCCAGCGCGCCGCACGCGGTGCTGCTGGTGCTCGACGCCACGGTCGGACAGAATGCGCTGTCGCAGGTCGAGGCGTTCGAGCGTACCGCGGGCGTGACGGGGCTGGTGATGACCAAGCTCGACGGCACCGCGCGCGGCGGCATCTTGGTGGCGCTGGCCGAGAAGTTCAAGCTGCCGGTGCATTTCATCGGCGTCGGCGAAGGCATCGACGACCTCGCGCCGTTCACCGCGCAGGATTTCGCCAAGGCGATTGCGGGTATCGAGACAGGGATCGACAAGTGATGGACAAGCGCCAGCCGCACCCGCTGTTCAAGCTCGCGACCGAACTCGGTCCGCTGCTGGTGTTCTTCTTCGTCAACTCACGCAGCGACCTGTTCACGGCGACCGCCGCCTTCATGGTGGCGGTGATCATCGCGATGGCGGCGTCCTACATGGTGACGCGGCACATCCCGATCATGGCGATCGTCACCGCCGTGGTGGTGATCGTGTTCGGCGCACTGACCCTGCTGCTGCACGACGAGACCTTCATCAAGATGAAGCCGACCATCGTCTATACGCTGTTCGCCGCGATCCTCGGCGGCGGATTGCTGTTCGGCAAATCCTTCATCGCCATCCTGTTCGACCAGATGTTCAACCTGACGCCGCAGGGCTGGCGAACCCTGACGCTACGCTGGGCGCTGTGGTTCGCCGCGATGGCGGTGCTGAACGAGATCATCTGGCGCACCCAGACGACCGAGTTCTGGGTGGCGTTCAAGGTGTTCGGCATGGTGCCGCTGACCATGGCCTTCGCCATCGCCCAGATGGGGCTGATCAAGCGCCATCAGCTGGAGCCGGAAACGCTGGAAGCCCCCGACAGCGAGCGCGGCGACGTGCCGAAGGGGTAGCATTGCCGGTGCCCCGGACGCAGCGCACCACGTTGCGAAGAGCGGCGCGCTGCGCTGCGTCCGGGGGACGAAGCTCAGCTCTTCTGCTTGGCGATGATCTTGTCCTTGATGCCGTCATAGGTCTTCTGCGGCACGATCTTCTTGCTCGCCAGCTCGTCCTTGCCGCGGTAGGGCCGGCCCTTGACGATCGCGGCGGAGTACGCCTTGCCGACCCCAGGCAGCACTTCGAGCTGTTCCACCGTCGCCGAGTTGATATCGATCAGCTCGGCCTTCGGCGCATCGGATTTCGTCGCCGCGGGCGCCATCTTGCTGGCGGCGGGCGGCGCCATCTTGCCGGAACTGGGCGCCGGCTGCGGCGACTGCGCCATCAGCGGGGCGGCGACGAGCAGGCCGAGAGCGAGAGCAGCGGTGGAAAGCGAAAGGCGCGTGAAATAACGCATGGTGTCCTCCAGGGACGTTGGTTGTTAACGCCTCCGAGTGAGCTGCCGATTCATGGCGCAGCCGTGGCCGCCAAATGAACCCCGCATAAATGCCGAAGTATTTTTCGTGCGAGGCGGGTAACCGACGCTCGGCCGGTCGGGCAGCCGGCGCCCCGAAACATTGACTTTGCCGGTCATTGGCGTATTGATCCCCGCAATCTCGAAAAGTGCTCTTTTCGACCCGCCGCCCGGTCCTGGAGACCGGAGGTCAACGCCCGACAGCGCGATGCGCCCTCGGGCGCAAAAGCGTTTGCAACAGGCCCTTCGCGGAGGGCCGCACTGGAACCAGGCCGATGTTCGACAATCTGTCGGAAAAACTGGGTGGCATTCTCGACCGCTTGACGCGGCGCGGATCGCTGACCGAGGCCGATGTCGACGCCGCGATGCGCGAGGTGCGCCGCGCGCTGCTCGAGGCCGACGTCGCGCTCGACGTGGTCAAAAGCTTTACCGAGAAGGTCCGCGAGCAGGCGATCGGCGCCACCGTCGTCAAGTCGGTGACGCCCGGCCAGATGGTCGTGAAGATCGTCCATGACGAGCTGATCGCCACGCTCGGTTCCGACGGCCAGACCATCGATCTCAACGCCGTGCCGCCGGTCGCCATCATGATGGTCGGCCTGCAGGGCTCCGGCAAGACCACCACCACCGCCAAGCTGGCCCGCCGCCTCACCACCCGCGACAAGCGCAAGGTGCTGATGGCGTCGCTCGACGTCTATCGCCCGGCCGCGATGGAGCAGCTCGCGGTACTCGGCCGCGACCTGCAGATCGACACGCTGCCGATCGTCACGGGACAGAAGCCGCCGCAGATCGCGCGTCGCGCGCTCGAGGCGGCGAAGCTCGGCGGCTACGACGTGGTGCTGCTCGACACCGCCGGCCGCACCACGCTCGACGACGAGATGATGGCGGAAGCCTCCGAGATCAAGTCGGTCGCCACCCCGCACGAAGTGCTGCTGGTGGCGGACTCGCTGACCGGCCAGGACGCCGTCAATCTGGCGCGGTCTTTCGACCAGCGCGTCGGCCTCACCGGCATCGTGCTGACGCGGGTGGACGGCGACGGCCGCGGCGGCGCCGCGCTGTCGATGCGTGCAGTCACCGGCAAGCCGATCAAGCTGATGGGCACCGGCGAAAAGACCGACGCGCTGGAAGACTTTCATCCGGACCGCATCGCCGGCCGGATTCTCGGCATGGGCGACGTGGTGTCGCTGGTCGAGAAGGCCGCGACCCATATCGATGCCGAGAAGGCCGCGCGCGTCGCCGAGAAGATGCGCAAGGGCCAGTTCGATCTCGCCGACATGCGCGAGCAGCTGTTGCAGATGACCAAGATGGGCGGCATCGGCGGGCTGATGGGCATGATGCCCGGCATCGCCAAGATGAAGAACCAGCTCGCCGCCGCCAATCTCGACGACAAGATTTTGAAGCGCCAGGTCGCGGTGATCGATTCGATGACCCGGCAGGAGCGCAAGAATCCCGACATCCTCAAGGCCAGCCGCAAGAAGCGGATTGCCGCCGGCGCCGGGTTGAAGGTCGAGGAAGTCAACAAGGTGCTGAAGATGCACCGCAACATGGCCGACATGATGAAGGCCATGGGGCAGGGCAAGCGCGGCCCGATGGCCGGCATGGCGCAGGCCATGGGGTTCGGCGGCGGCGGCATGCCGACGCCCGAGCAGCTCAAGGCGCTGGCCGACCAGCAGGGCGCCGGCGGCATGCCGCAGCTGCCGAAGGATCTGCCGCCCGGCCTGCGCTCCGGCCTTCCCAATATGCCCGGCCTCGGTGGCCTGCCGAAATTGCCCGGCCTCGGCGGCTTCCCCGGCTTCGGGAAGAAGAAATGACCCGCACTCGCTTTCGTTCGTCATTCCGGGACGCGCATCTTTGCGCGGGCCCGGAATCCATACGCCCTGTGGTGGTTATGGATTCCGGGCTCGCACGCAGCTTCGCTGCGCCCGCCCCGGAATGACGAGCAGAAATTCAATCACCTAACTTCACCAGGAGAATCTTAATGTCAGTCGTCATCCGTCTCGCCCGCGCCGGCACCAAGAAGCGTCCGGTCTATCACGTCGTCGTCGCCGACTCGCGTTTCCCCCGCGACGGCCGCTTCATCGAGCGGCTCGGTTACTTCAATCCGCTGCTGGCCAAGGACAACGAAGCCCGGCTGAAGGTCGACTTCGACAAGGTCAAGGCCTGGCTCGCCAAGGGCGCGCAGCCGTCGGACCGTGTCGCGCGCTTCATCGACGCCGCCGGCATTGCCAAGCGCGAGCCGCGCAACAATCCGGAAAAGGCCGTGCCGCGCAAGGAGCGCAAGGCCGCCGCCGAAGCCGCCGCCAAGAAGTAAGCGGCGATGCCGGGCGGCCGGATCTGCGTCGCCCGGATCGGCGCGCCGCATGGCGTGCGCGGCGCGGTCAAGCTGTGGACCTTTACGGAAGATCCGCAGGCCGTGCTGCATTACGGTCCGCTGACCACCAAGGACGGCGCGCGGTCCTTCGCGATCGACACCGCGCGCGAGGCCAAGGGCCATCTGGTTGCGACGTTGAAAGGCGTTGCGAACCGCGAGGACGCCGAGCGGCTGAACGGCATCGAATTGTACGTGCCGCGCGACGCGCTGCCGCCGACCGATGACGACGAGTACTACCACGCCGATCTGATCGGCCTCGCCGCGGTGGATCCCGCGGGCGGCCCGATCGGCCGCGTCACCGCGATCCACAATTTCGGCGCCGGCGACATCATCGAGATCGCCCCGCCCCAGGGCAACACGCTGCTGCTGCCATTCACCAATGCGGTGGTGCCGACGGTCGATCTCGCCGCCGGGCAGGTGGTGATCGAACTGCCGGCCGAGATCGAAGGCGACAGCCCGGATCAGGCGGAGACGTAGACGCATACGCGCTGCGCAGGCCGCGATACGCTTCGTCATGCTCGGGCTTGTCCCGGGTATCCACGTCTGTCTTTCTGAGCGTCTTGCGAGACGTGGATGGCCGGGACAAGCCCGGCCATGACAGCCTTCAGGCCCATGATCCGATGACCTGGCGCGCCACCGTCCTGACCCTGTTTCCCGAGATGTTTCCCGGCCCGCTCGGCGTCAGCCTTGCCGGCCGAGCGCTGGCGGGCGGGCTGTGGGCGCTGGAGGCGCGCGACATCCGGGACTCGGCGACCGACCGCCACCGCAGCGTCGATGACACCCCGGCCGGCGGCGGGCCCGGCATGGTGCTGCGCGCCGATGTGCTGGCGGCGGCAATCGACGCCTGCGCGGCACCTGCGGACCGCCCGCGGCTGGTGATGAGCCCGCGGGGCCGGCCGCTGACCCAGGCGCGGGTCGCGGAGCTCGCCGCCGGGCCGGGGCCGCTGATCGTCTGCGGCCGGTTCGAGGGCATCGACCAGCGGGTGATCGAGGCGCGGACCCTGGAGGAGGTCTCGATCGGCGATTACGTGCTGTCCGGCGGCGAGATCGCCGCCTTCGCGCTGATCGACGCCTGCGTCCGGCTGCTGCCCGGCGTGATGGGCAAGACTGAATCCGGAACCGACGAAAGCTTCTCCGACGGCTTACTGGAATACCCGCAATACACCCGGCCGCAGGCGTTCGAGGGCCGCCCGATCCCCGAGGTCCTGCTGTCCGGGGACCACGCCCGCGTCGCCGCCTGGCGCCGGGCCGAGGCCGAGGCGCTGACGCAGCATCGGCGACCGGACCTGTGGGCGGCGCGGCCGCCAGTGCGTCACCAAAAACGCCCAAAAAACGCGACGGACGGGTGACAACCGTTCCGCTTTGCCGTATAGCAGCGCCAAATCCGCGCAATGGCAGGATAAATGATCTTCGCGCAGCCCGCGCCGGGACGGTCGGGCGCGCCGCCGATGGAGAATTTCAATGAACCTCATTCAGACGCTTGAAAAAGAGCAGTTCGACCGGCTGTCCGCCACCAAGACGATTCCGGAATTCGGTCCCGGCGACACCGTGATCGTCAACGTCAAGGTGGTCGAAGGCGACCGCTCGCGCGTGCAGGCCTATGAGGGCGTCTGCATCGGCCGCTCCGGCGGCGGCATCAATGAGAGCTTCACCGTTCGCAAGATTTCCTATGGCGAGGGCGTCGAGCGCGTGTTCCCGCTGCTGTCGCCGATGATCGACTCGATCAAGGTGGTGCGCCGCGGCAAGGTGCGTCGCGCCAAGCTGTATTACCTGCGCAATCTGCGCGGCAAGTCGGCCCGCATCGTCGAGAAGAAGACCGAGCGCCCGGCCAAGGCCGCTGCCGGCGCCGCTGCCGAATAAGCTTCGGCTGCATCTGGTTCGGAAAAGGCGCGGCCGCTGGCGGCGCCTTTTTCTTTGGCTGTGTCCCGGACGCGCTGCAGCGTTCTTCACGCTGCTGCGCAGAGCCGGGACCGTATCAACGGCAGCATGGCGGTACGGCCCCGGTTCTGCGAAGCGAAACTGCGTATCGCATCGCGCCCGGGGCACAGAACTCACGACAGCGCTATCGCCGTTGTCGTCCCGGCACTTCGTGCTATATCACTGGAATGTTTCCAGATCGTCCGATCATCGCGCGCATCGTGCTCGACGACCGCAGCCGCCTTCCGGGGCGGTTCTTCGGCCGGCTGACGACGGCTGCGCTCGCGGCTTGAGCCCTCCGCCGCCGCGGACGCTCGCCACATCCCTTTCCGTTTCGACTTGAGGTTCATCGTCATGACCGATGCGAAATCACCCACCACTCTGTACGACAAGATCTGGAACGATCATCTGGTCCACGAGGCCGATGATGGCACCTGCCTGCTCTATATCGACCGCCATCTGGTGCACGAAGTGACCTCGCCGCAGGCGTTCGAGGGACTGCGCACCACCGGCCGCAAGGTCCATGCGCCCGAGAAGACGCTGGCCGTGGTCGACCACAACGTGCCGACCACCGATCGCTCGAAGCCCAATCCCGATCCGGAGAGCGCCGACCAGATCGCGGCGCTGGCCGAGAACGCCCGCGAATTCGGCGTCACCTACTACAACGAGTTCGACAAGCGCCAGGGCATCGTCCACGTCATCGGCCCGGAGCAGGGCTTTACGCTGCCCGGCACCACCATCGTCTGCGGCGACAGCCACACCTCGACGCATGGCGCGTTCGGCGCGCTGGCGCATGGCATCGGCACCTCCGAGGTCGAGCATGTGCTGGCCACCCAGACGCTGATCCAAAAGAAGGCCAAGAACATGCGGGCGATCGTCGACGGCGCGTTGCCGGACGGCGTGACCGCCAAGGACATCATCCTGGCGATCATCGGCGAGATCGGCACCGCGGGCGGCACCGGCTACGTGCTGGAATATGCCGGCGACGCGATCCGTGCGCTGTCGATGGAAGGCCGCATGACGGTGTGCAACATGTCGATCGAGGGCGGCGCCCGCGCCGGCCTGATCGCGCCGGACGAGAAGGCGTATGAATTTCTGAAGGGCCGTCCGCTGGCGCCGAAGGGCGAGACCTGGGACGCGGCGATGCGCTACTGGGAGACGCTGCGTTCCGACGAGGGCGCGCATTTCGACCACGAGATCCGGCTCGACGCCGCCGCGCTGCCGCCGATCGTCACCTGGGGCACCAGCCCGGAGGACGTGGTGTCGATCTCGGGCGTGGTGCCCGATCCCGACAAGATCGCCGACGAGGCCAAGCGATTGTCGAAACATCGTGCGCTGAACTACATGGGGCTGAAGGCCGGCACCAAGATCACCGACATCAAGCTCGACCGCATCTTCATCGGCTCCTGCACCAACGGCCGTATCGAGGATCTGCGCGCCGCGGCGAAGGTGGTCGAGGGCAGGACGGTCAACGGCAACTTAAACGCGATGATCGTGCCGGGCTCCGGCCTGGTGAAAGAGCAGGCCGAGGCCGAGGGTCTCGACAAGATCTTCCTGAAGGCCGGCTTCGAATGGCGCGAGCCGGGCTGCTCGATGTGCCTGGCGATGAATCCGGACAAGCTGGCGCCGGAAGAACGCTGCGCCTCGACCTCGAACCGCAACTTCGAAGGCCGTCAGGGCTTCAAGGGCCGCACCCATCTGGTGTCGCCGGCGATGGCGGCGGCCGCGGCTATCGCCGGACACTTCGTCGATATCCGGGAGTGGCGCTAAGCGTCGCTCGGATCGGGCAAGACTGCAGCGCATGCTGCGTCATGGCCGGGCTTGACCCGGCCATCCATCACTGACGGCGATGGATTGCCGGATCAAGTCCGGCAATGACAGGTTGATGCGAACGCCGCGTCGCGCGGCTTGTCGCTGCTACCAATAGGGATTGAAGCGCACGCCCGGATAGTAGCTCGCATAGTAAGGCGGGCGGCAGATCCGCTGCGGGCCATAGTAACCCCATACGGTGTGGCAGAAGCGGCGCGGCTGGACGAAACGACGACCGTAATAGACCGGCGCATAGCCGTAGGCGCGCGGCCTCACGTAACGACGCTGATAGCCGTAATAGCGTGCCGGCGCGTAGCCGCGATGCCGATAGATCGGCGCGGCTGCATAGCGGAAGCCGCCGCCGCGAAAGGCGGGGCCACGAAACGCCGGGCCGCCGCGATAGAAACCGGCCCCGCGATAGACCGGACCCCCGCGGAAACCGCCGCCGCGGAACGCCATGCCGCCGCCGCGAAAACCACCGCCGCGAAACGCCATGCCGCCGCCACGGAAGCCGCCGCCGCCGAACGCCGGACCGCCGCGGAAGCCCCCACCACGAAATCCTCCGCCGCCCATGCCGCCTCGGAAACCACCGCCGCCGCGATACTGGATCTCAGTCGTGAACTTCACCGCGCCCTGTGCGGCCGGGGCCGATGCGGGCCCGATCAGCGATGCCGCATGCGCGCGCGGCGCGGCGGCCGACATCGCCACTGCCGCCACCACGGCGAGACCGAACGATCCGATGCGGGACGTCAGGCGCGACGGAAGCCGCGACGATAGGCCGAGAACATGTTCTGAAAAGCCGGTCATGACACCTTCCTTGCAAGCTCTGCGGCGCGCTCGTTCCGAACGCGCGTTGTTGTCGCTCCCCGGCGCAACGCTAGGGCTGCGACCGTGAATGGGTCATGAATGCGCGGACATCGTGGTGGTTACGACGCTGCGCGGTCGTGTCGCAGAACTACCAGGAGGGACCGAGCCCGTAGCCCAGTCCGAACGGAAAGAACGGCGGGATGCTGGCATAGGGACGGTAGTGATAGGGACGCGCGTAGTAGCGTGGCGCATAGGCGTGACGGTGGCGATGATATGTCCGCGCATGGCGGTGGCCGCGGTGGTGCCGGCGTCGCGCGCTGACATCCGTTGCCGATGCGGCGGTGCCGGACGTGGCCATCGGAACCGACAGCGCAGTCGATGATGAGGCTGTTGTCGCTGCGATGCCGGGGACTGTGCCACCGAACAGCAAGGCACCCGCGACGAGCGAAGTTCCGATCAATCTCAACATGGCGAGTTCCCTGTCCTGTCGCCGTCAGGTGCAGCATCGCGCAATTTGCTGCCTTTGTCTCCTGCGTTCGCGGCAGGCCGTTGGGCCTGCCGCGAAAGTCAGAAGTTACCAGCGACGGCCGTAGCCGTAGTGACGGGGACCGTGATGACGATGCCCGTAATGGCGCGGCGCATGGAAACGCGGGCCGTAGTGCCGACGGGCATGAAAGCGATGGCCGTGACGGTGTCCGTGAAAGCGATGGCCGCGGTGATGGCGACCGCGCACTTCGATGGTGCTGGCGGCGGAATCCTGGATCGACGCGGCGATGCCGGGCTGGATCAGCGATGCAGCTTCAGCGCGGGTGCCGGGTGCAGCGATCGCGAGCAGGCCGGCCACAGCGGCAAGGCCCAAAAGTTTCTTGAAGTTCATGTCGTCTCCTTGTTCACGCACGTCGCCGCGTCATTGCTGCATATCCGCGTGTCGTTGCGCGAATCTATGAACCGGGCCGTGAATGCGGTCTGAATGTTGCGCGCCAGATAAGCCGCAATCGTGAATGCGCGATGGCGTCGTCAGTTCCGAACGCGGGCCAGCAGCGCAAGCCCTGCGACAAAGAACAGCACCAGCACCGCCATGCCGGCCTTCTGGCTCGCCGTGATCGCGGTGACGGTTGCAATCAGCAGTGGGCCGATGAACGAGGTGATCTTGCCGGTCAGCGCGAACAGTCCGAAGAATTGCGCGATGCGATCTTTCGGCGCCATGCGGATCAGCAAGGTGCGCGACGCCGCCTGCAGAGGTCCGCCGGCGATGCCGATCAGCGCGCCGAGCAGCAGATAGGCGCGCTCCGCGGGTGCGGCGAAGAGTCCACCGCCCGGCGCCGGCGGCGTCACCTCGAAAAAAAGAATGTGACCGGGGCCGACCAGCAGGATGCCGGCGACTGCAAGCAGCAGCAGCGTCAGGCTGCCGGCGATCACCCGCTTCGGCCCCAGCCGGTCGTCGAGCTTGCCGCCGAGAAATGCGCCGAAGGTGCCGGCGATCGCCAGCAGGATGCCGAAGGTGCCGATCTGGATCGTGTTCCATCCGAAGGTGCTGGCGGCGTAGATGCCGCCGAACGCGAACAGCGACACCAGGCCGTCGGTGTAGATCATGTTGGCGAGCAGGAACGCCGCCATCGATTTCTGCTTCGGCAATTCGCGCAGCGTCTCGCCGAGTTCGCGCAAGCCTTCGCGCAGCGCGGTGCGAACCGGACGCTTCGCCGGGAAGTCCGGCGTGAACAGGAACATCGGCATCACGAACACCGCGAACCACAGCGCGGTGATCGGGCCGGTGATGCGCGCGCCCTCATGCGTCGCGGGATCGAGCCCGAACAAGGGCGCGAAGCCGAACAGCGTGCGGCCGGTGATCGGGCTTGCGGCCATGAATCCCAGCACCAGGATCAGGCTGAGAATGCCGCCCACATAGCCGAGCGCCCAGCCGGAGCCGGACAATCGTCCGATCTTGTGGGGCGGCACCAGCGACGGCATCATCGCATTGTTGAACACGGTGGCGAATTCGACGCCGATCGTGGTGATGGCGAATGCGATCAGCAGCGGCAGCACGATGCTGGGGTCGCCCGGCTTGCCGAACCACATCAGCGAGGCGCCGATCGCGAACACGAGGCCGAACGCGGCGATCCAGGGCTTGCGGCGCCCGCTGGAATCGGCGATCGCGCCGAGCACCGGCGAGGCCAGCGCGATCACGAATCCGGCCGCGGCGGTGGCGAAGCCCCACATCGCCTGCCCGCTCGCCGGATTGGCCGCGACATGGCTGACGAAATAAGGCGCGAACACGAAGGTGGTGATCAGGCTGAAATAGGGCTGCGCCGCCCAGTCGAACATCATCCAGCTGACGACGGCGCGGCGGGGCGGATAGACATGAGCGGCGCCAGTGATGTTCGTGTCGGCCGCTAAAGCCATGCCTTCGTCCCGCCCTGATTCGCGCCTGCCTTTTGCGTATCGTAATGGAACCCATATAGCATCCGCCAGCGATACAATGGCAGTCATGCTTCCAGCGGCGGCGTACCCTTAATGGTTTCTGTCATTTCTGCTTTGCGGGCCGGACTCACTGCGCTGCTGGCGATGGTGCCGCTGACGCTTCCGGCGCAGGACATGCGAGGCGGCAGCGCGTGGCGGCCGTCCGACAGCCACGCCGTTGCAGCCGCGCACGGCATGGTGGTGGCGCAGGAGAAGCTGGCGGCCCGGATCGGCCGCGACGTGCTGGCGCGTGGCGGCAACGCGGTCGATGCCGCGGTGGCCACCGGTTTCGCCCTGGCGGTAACCTACCCGCGCGCCGGCAATATCGGCGGCGGCGGCTTCATGGTGATCCACCTCGCGCAGCCCGCGCAGGACATCACTATCGATTATCGGGAAACCGCGCCCGCGGCCGCGACGCCGGAGATGTTTCTGGGACCGGACGGCAAGCCGGACAATGCGAAGTCGCGCGACTCCGCGCTCGGCATCGGCGTCCCCGGCACCGTGGCCGGGCTGGCGCTGGCGCACCAAAAATACGGTTCGGGACGACTGACGCTGGCAGAATTGCTGGCGCCGTCGATCGCACTAGCGCGCGACGGCATCGCCGTCGAAGACGACAGCGCCGACACGCTGCCCGGATGGCACGCGCGCATCGCACGTTGGCCGTCGTCGCGGCCGATCTTCGCGCGGCCCGACGGCTCGTCGCTGCGGGAGGGCGACCGGCTGGTGCAGAGCGATCTCGCGGCGACGCTGACCGCGATCGCCGAGCGCGGGCCGCGCGGCTTCTACGAGGGCGAGGTCGCCGACAAACTGTCGCGCGCGATCCGCGACGCCGGCGGCCTCATCACCGCGGAGGATCTCGCGGCGTACCGGGCGGTGGAGCGCGCGCCGGTGCGCGGCGGCTATCGCGGCTATGATGTCGTCGCGATGCCGCTGCCGTCGTCCGGCGGCGTGGTGCTGCTGCAGACTTTGAACATACTTGAAGGTTTTGCGCTGCGCGATCTGCGACAGGGCGAGGCGCCGTCGCTGCATCTGTTGATCGAGGCGATGAAGCGCGCTTATGCCGACCGCGCGCGCTATCTCGGCGATCCGGATTTCGTCGCCGCGCCGACCGCGACCTTGTTGAGCAAGGACTACGCGGCGATGCAGCGCAGGAGCATCGATCCTGCCAGGGAAACGCCGTGGAACGAGGCGACGCCGGCGCAGCTGCCGCGCGAGGGCAGCAACACCACGCATTACTCGGTGGTCGATCGCGACGGCAACGCGGTGAGCAACACCTACACGCTGAACTTCAGCTACGGCCTCGGCCTGGTCGCCGAGGGCACCGGCGTGCTGCTCAACAACGAACTCGACGATTTCACCGCCGCGCTCGGCGCGTCGAACGCCTATGGCCTGGTCGGCTTCGCCGCCAACCTGCCGGGGCCGGGCAAGCGGCCGCTGTCGTCGATGTCGCCGACCATCGTGCTGAAAGACGGCCGCGTCGTGCTGGTGACCGGCTCGCCGGGCGGCAGCCGCATCATCTCGACCGTGCTGCAGGTGATCGTCGACGTGCTGGACTACGACATGGACATCGCCGCCGCCGTCGCGGCACCCCGGCTGCATCACCAGTGGCTGCCGGACGAGGTGCGGGTCGAGCGCGGCTTCCCGGAGCCGACGCTGGACGCGCTCCGCGCGATGGGCCACCCCATCGCGGTGCCGCTCGGCCAGACCTCGGCGAACTCGATCGCGGTGACGCCGCAGGGCCTGCTCGGCGCCGCCGATCCGCGCACGCGCGGCGCCGAGGCGGCGGGGAATTGAGCAAATCCTCGCTACGTTGCTAGAATAGCGGCGGCACAACTAACTCATGGCGCGCAAACGCGCTGACCAAACGGGAGAGAACCGATGGCATCACTCAAGGGCAAAACGCTGTTCATCTCCGGCGGCAGCCGGGGCATCGGGCTGGCGATCGCGCTGCGGGCGGCGCGCGACGGCGCCAATGTCGCGATCGCGGCGAAGACCGCGGAGCCGCATCCGAAGCTGAAGGGCACCATCTACACCGCCGCCGACGAGGTGCGCGCCGCCGGAGGCAATGCGCTGCCGCTGCTGTGCGACATCCGCGACGAGGCGCAGGTGATCGCCGCGGTGGATGCGACCGCCGCGGAATTCGGCGGCATCGACATCTGCGTGAACAACGCCAGCGCGATCAGCCTGACCGATTCGCAGCACACCGACATGAAGCGCTACGACCTGATGATGGGAATCAACACCCGCGGCACCTTCATGGTGTCGAAATACTGCATCCCGCATCTGAAGAAGTCGGACAATCCGCACATCCTGATGCTGTCGCCGCCGCTCGACATGAAAGCCAAATGGTTCGAGCATTCCACCGCCTACACCATGGCGAAGTTCGGCATGAGCATGGTGGTGCTTGGCCTGTCGGGCGAACTGAAACGTGCCGGCATCGCCGTCAACGCGCTGTGGCCGCGGACCACCATCGCCACCGCGGCGGTCGGCAACCTGCTCGGCGGCGACGCCATGATGCGCGCCAGCCGCACGCCGGCGATCATGGGCGACGCGGCCTACGAAATCTTTGCCAAGCCGTCGCGCGACTTCACCGGGCAGTTCTGCATCGACGACAAGGTGCTTGCGGCCGCCGGCGTCACCGATTTCGAGCCCTATCGGGTCGATGCGTCGGTGCCGCTGATGCCGGATTTCTTCGTGCCCGATGACGATGTCCCGCCGCCCGGCGTCACGGTGCAGGCGTTACCCTCGGTCGCTGCGGCGAAGCCTTGATCCGGTCGGCGCGAGCCGCTAGGTTGCATGAAATGATCCTGATCATATGAAAGGTCAGGCCTCGCAGGGGAGTCCGCCATGCCGCCAGCGCCGCAATTCCTGTTCGATGTCGGCAGCCCGAACGCCTATCTGGCGCATCAGGCCATCCCGGCGATCGAACGCCGCATCGGCATGAAGTTCGACTACGTGCCGGTGCTGCTCGGCGGCATCTTCAAGGCGACCAACAACCGTTCGCCGGCGGAATCGATGGCCGGCATCAAGAACAAGCCCGCCTTTCAGCAGGTCGAGACCGAACGCTTCATCAAGCGCTACGGCGTCAAGCCCTGGGTGTGGAATCCGCATTTCCCGGTCAACACGCTGAACCTGATGCGCGCGGCGGTCGGGGCGCAGATCAACGGCGACTTCGAGCGCTATGTCGATGCGGCGTTTCGCCTGATGTGGGCAGAGCCGCGCAAGATGGACGATCCGGAGGTCGCGTCGCAGGCGCTGACCGCAGCCGGCTTCGACGCGGCAAAGCTGTTCGCCCGCGGGCAGGAGCCCGAGGTGAAGGCGAAGCTGATCGCCAACACGCAGGCCGCAGTCGAGCGCGGCGCGTTCGGCTCGCCGACCTTCTTCGTCGGCGACGAGATGTTCTTCGGCAAGGAACAGCTGCGTGACGTCGAGGAGATGTACAAGTAGTCGTGAAGCGCAGCGGAACTATGCTTTCTTACCTCTCCCCGCGGGAAGGGAGAGGTCGACCAACTGAGCGGAGCGAAGGCGGTCGGGTGAGGGGGCGTTCCAGTTGAGCGCGGACTTGCCGAGGCGCCCCTCACCCCGACCCTCTCCCCGCACGCGGGGAGAGGGAGATAGCAGCCAATGATGCTCAGTCGATCGAGGGCGCGACCTTCGGTCAATCAATCAGGGAGACCACCATGCAGCAGCGCAACGCCACCGTGGCGGTGATCGGCGCCGGTGACTACATCGGCGCCGAGATCGCGAAAAAATTCGCCGCCGAAGGCTTTGGCGTGTTCGCCGGCCGGCGCGACGGCGCCAAGCTGGAGCCGCTGGTGCGCGAGATCGAGTCCGCCGGTGGCCGCATCGTGGCGCGCACGCTGGATGCGCGCAAGGAAGACGAGGTCACGGCGTTTCTCAACGACGCCGATGCCCATGCGCCGCTCGAGGTGACGATCTTCAACATCGGCGCCAACGTCAATTTCCCGATCCTGGAGACCACCGACCGGGTGTTCCGCAAGGTGTGGGAGATGGCCTGCTGGGCCGGCTTCCTCGCCGGGCGGGAATCGGCGCGGCTGATGCTGCCGCGCGGCCGCGGCAACATCTTCTTCACCGGCGCCACCGCCAGCCTGCGCGGCGGCTCGGGTTACGCCGCCTTCGCCAGCGCCAAGTTCGGGCTGCGCGCGGTTGCGCAATCGATGGCGCGCGAATTGGGGCCGCAGAACATCCACGTCGCGCATCTGGTGATCGATTCCGGCGTCGACACCGCCTGGGTGCGCGAGCGCCGCGAGCAGCTGTGGGGCAAGGAGGCACTGGACAATCCCGACCTGCTGATGCCGCCGGCGTCGGTCGCGGCGTCGTACTGGCAGCTCTATCAGCAGCCCAGGAGCGCATGGACGTTCGAAATGGAAATCCGTCCGTTCGGCGAGAAGTGGTAATGCTGTCATAGACACGCGCGATGCGTCATGCCCGGGCTTGTCCCGGGCATCCACGTCCTGGCGGCGGCACAGGCGTGGATGGCCGGAACAAGTCCGGCCATGACGAATTTGATGGCCGAGCACGATCCCAAAGCAGTGAAGGACTAACAACATGCGAATTCTGGTGGTCGGCGCAGGGGCGATCGGCGGGTATTTCGGCGGCCGGCTGGCGCAGGCCAGCGTCGATGTGACGTTCCTGGTGCGGCCGCGGCGCGCCGCGGAACTGGCCGCGGACGGTCTCGTCCTCAAGAGTCCGCATGGCGATCTGACATTGCCGAATCCGAAGACCGTCCAGGCGCCGGCGCTGACCGGGACCTTCGACGTGGTGCTGCTGAGCTGCAAGGCGTTCGACCTGCCGGACGCCATGGACTCTTTCGCTCCCGCGGTCGGCCCGCAGACCGCGATCATCCCGCTGCTCAACGGCATGGCGCATCTCGATGCGCTCGACGCGCGGTTCGGCGCCGACCGCGTGCTCGGCGGGCAATGCGCGATCGCCGCGACGCTCGATGCGAAGCGCCACATCGTGCAGCTGACGCCGATGCAGTCGCTGTCATTCGGCGAGCGCGACGGCACCATGCCGGACCGGGTCCGCGCCATCGCGGAGATGTTCGCGCGCGGCAATTTCGGCGCGCAGGCCAGCGCCACCATCCTGCAGGACATGTGGGAGAAGTGGACGTTTCTCGCCACCCTGGCGGGCGCCACCAGCGCGATGCGCGCCGCGTCGGGCACCATCCTCGCGGCGCCCGGTGGCCGGGACTTCCTGCTCGGCACGCTCGACGAGGCCCGCTCGGTGGCCGCCGCGGCCGGCTACGATCCGCGCGAGCCGTTCATTGCGCGCATCCAGGGCATGCTGACCGAAGCGGGATCGAAGCTGACCGCCTCGATGTACCGCGACATCCAGGCCGGCGCGCCGATCGAGGCCGATCACGTGATCGGCGATCTGCTCGCACGCGGCGACGCCGCCAAGGCCCCGATGCCGCGCTTCCGGATGATCTACACGCATCTCAAGACCTACGAGGCGCAGCGCGCCGCTTGAGGCGCCCGCCGCGCGGCAGTTTGATTTCGATCAAGCCGTCTTGCCGCAATCCGGGTTTGTCTGCGCGCGACCGTCGTCGCAGCAAAGAACCCGAATATGCACGCACCCGCCACCCTGAAACGCATCACTTTCGGTGAAGGCGGCCTGATCGCCGCGTTCGCCCTCACCGCCGTGCTCTGCGTGGTCGGATCGGTCAAGGCTCTCGACGGCGCCTTCGCCTTCCATACCGCGCTCGGCGCCGCGATCAGCGGCTGGGCGGTGTTCGCGATTCTCGCCCGCTACCGCATGCGTCCCGCCGGGCTGCCGCCGCAGGAGATCGACGGGCGGCCCAACTACAATTTCGGCCCGGTCAAGTTCGGCGCCTTCATGGCGGTGTTCTGGGGCATCGCCGGCATGACGGTCGGGTTGCTGATCGCCCTGCAGCTGGCCTTCCCTGCGCTGAATTTCGATCTGCAATGGACCAGCTTCGGCCGGCTGCGCCCGCTGCACACCTCGGCGGTGATCTTCGCCTTCGGCGGCAATGTGCTGCTGGCGACCTCGTTCTACGTGGTGCAGAAGACCTGCCGGGTGCGGCTGGCCGGCGATCTCGCGCCGTGGTTCGTGATGATCGGATACAATTTCTTCATCCTGGTCGCCGGCACCGGCTATCTGCTCGGCGTCACCCAGTCCAAGGAATATGCCGAGCCGGAATGGTATGCCGACCTGCTGCTCACCGTGGTGTGGGTCGCCTATCTGCTGGTGTTCTGGATCACGCTGGCGCGGCGCCGCGAGCCGCACATCTTCGTGGCGAACTGGTTCTACCTCGCCTTCATCATTACCATCGCGGTGCTGCATCTCGGCAATAACCCGGCGCTGCCGGTGTCGGTGTTCGGCTCCAAATCCTACATCGCCTGGGGCGGCGTGCAGGACGCCATGTTCCAGTGGTGGTACGGCCACAACGCGGTCGGCTTCTTCCTCACCGCCGGCTTCCTCGCCATCATGTACTACTTCATCCCGAAGCGCGCCGAGCGGCCGATCTATTCCTACCGGCTGTCGATCATCCATTTCTGGGCGCTGATCTTCCTCTACATCTGGGCCGGCCCGCATCACCTGCACTACACGGCGCTGCCGGACTGGGCGCAGACGCTCGGCATGACGTTCTCGATCATGCTGTGGATGCCGTCCTGGGGCGGCATGATCAACGGCCTGATGACCTTGTCGGGCGCCTGGGACAAGCTGCGCACCGACCCGGTGCTGCGCATGCTGGTGGTGTCGGTGGCGTTCTACGGCATGTCGACCTTCGAGGGGCCGATGATGGCGATCAAGGTCGTCAACTCGCTCAGCCACTACACCGACTGGACCATCGGCCACGTGCATTCCGGGGCGCTGGGGTGGGTCGGCTTCGTCTCGTTCGGCGCGCTGTACTGCCTGGTGCCGTGGGTGTGGGAGCGCAAGGGGCTTTACAGCCTGAAGCTGGTGAACTGGCACTTCTGGATCGCGACGCTCGGCATCGTGCTCTACATCTCGGCGATGTGGGTGTCCGGCATCCTGCAGGGGCTGATGTGGCGGGCCTACACCTCGCTCGGCTTCCTCGAATATTCCTTCATCGAGAGCGTCGAGGCGATGCATCCGTTCTACGTCATCCGCGCGCTGGGCGGCGCGCTGTACCTGATCGGCACGCTGATCATGGCCTACAATCTGTGGATGACGGTGCGGGTCGGAGAGAAGACGCAGCCGCAGCCCAGCCTCGCTCTTCAGCCGGCCGAGTGAGGAGCACATCGATGTCGTTCTGGGACCGTCACAAGATCTTCGAGAAGAATTCCATGGTGCTGGTGATCGGCATCGTGGTGGTGGTCGCGATCGGCGGCTTGGTCGAGATCACGCCGCTGTTCTATCTCAAGAGCACGATCGAGAAGGTCGAGGGGATGCGGCCCTACACGCCACTGGAGCTGGTTGGCCGCAACGTCTATGTCCGCGAGGGCTGCTATCTGTGCCATTCGCAGATGATTCGCCCGCTGCGCGACGAGGTCGAGCGCTACGGCCACTACTCGCTCGCAGCCGAGAGCATGTACGACCACCCGTTCCAATGGGGCTCGAAACGCACCGGGCCGGATCTGGCGCGGGTCGGCGCGAAGTATTCCGACGAGTGGCACGTCGCGCATCTCAACAATCCGCGCGCCATCGTGCCGCAATCGGTGATGCCGGGCTATGCCTTCCTCGGCCGCACCGCGGTCGACGCCGGCGGCATCGCCGATCATCTGCGCACCAGCCGGCTGGTCGGCGTGCCCTACAGCGACGAGCAGATCGCCAATGCCGAGGCAGACCTGAAGGCGCAGGTCGATCCCGACGGCGCCGACGCAGCCGCGCTGCTGGCGCGCTATCCGAAATCTGTGTCGCGCAATTTCGACGGCAGGGACGGCGCGCCGACCGAACTCGACGCCCTGATCGCCTATCTGCAGATGCTGGGCACGCTGGTCGACTTCAAGCTCTACGACAACAAAGCCAATCTGCGCTGAGGCCGCACCATGAAAGCCATCCTGTCCGCCGAGAACGTGGTCTCGAACTTCATCGTGACCTTCTGGACGCCGATCTTCGTCGGCATCTTCATCGCGATCGTCGCTTACGCGCTGTGGCCGCGCAACAAGTCGAAATTCGATGCGGCGGCGAGCCTGCCGCTGCGGGAGGAATGACGCGACATGGCTGAGCCCGGCAGATTCGACAAGGCGACCGGCAAGACCACCACCGGCCATGAATGGGACGGCATCAGCGAGCTCAACACGCCGCTGCCGCGCTGGTGGGTGCTGACCTTCTACGCCACCATCCTGTGGTCGATCGGTTACTGGCTGGTCTATCCGGCCTGGCCGCTGGTGCAGGGCTACACCACCGGCCTGTTCGGCTATTCGTCGCGCGCCGAGGTGGCGGTCGATCTGGCCGGTCTCGCCGCGATCCGCGGCGACAGGATGGTGAAGCTCGCCGCCACCCCGATCGAGGAGATCCAGAAGGATCCGGCGCTGTTCGCGCTGGCGCGCGCCAGCGGCAAGGCGGTGTTCGGCGACAATTGCGCGCCGTGCCACGGCAGCGGCGCCGCCGGCGCCAAGGGCTATCCCAATCTCAACGACGACGACTGGCTGTGGGGCGGCTCGCTGGAGCAGCTCGAGCAGACCCTGAAATTCGGCGTGCGCTCCGGCCATGCCGAGACGCGGCAGGGCGTCATGCTGGCGTTCGGCAAGGACAATGTGCTGACCAGGGACGAGATCGTTACCGTTGCCAACTACGTCCGTTCGCTGTCCGGCCTGCCGACCCGCGCCGGCTTCGACAAGGCGTCCGGCGAAAAGCTGTTCGCCGACAACTGCGCCGCGTGTCATGGCGACGCCGGCAAGGGCAATCTCGAGCTCGGCGCGCCGAACCTCACCGACAGGATCTGGCTGTACGGCGCCGACGAGGCCACCCTGATCGAGACCATCACCAACGGCCGGGGCGGCGTGATGCCGGCCTGGGAGGGGCGGCTCGACCCCGCCACCATCAAGGCGATGGCGGTTTACGTGCACTCGCTCGGCGGCGGGCAGTAACAATATTCTTGTAGGGCGGGTTAGCGCGCAGCGCGTAACCCGCCAACCCGCGCCGCCAAGGATGGCGGGTGACGGCGCAACGCGCCTGGCCGCCCTCCGCCGAAAGCCTGCGCTAGATCAAAGCCGGCCGCCGGATCGGGCGTAGGTTTCTTCCGATCGTAGACGGGACATCTCCAGACCATGGCCAAGCCGGTGCTGCTGCACGCCAATGATTCGCTGTCGGACGATGACGGCCCGCTCTACGTCGCGCAGAAGAAGGTCTATCCGCAGCGCGTCTCCGGCACCTTCCGCCGCATCAAATGGGGGCTGATGGGTTTCGGTCTCGCCGTCTACTACTTCCTGCCGTTCGTGCGCTGGAATCGCGGGCTCGGCGCCCCGGACCAGGCGGTGCTGGTCGATTTGCCGAACAGCCGCTTCTACTTCTTCTTCATCGAGCTGTGGCCGCAGGAGGTGTATTACTTCACCGGCCTCCTGGTGCTCGCCGCCATCACGCTGTTTTTGATGAACTCGCTGGGCGGCCGGGTGTGGTGCGGCTATCTCTGCCCGCAGACGGTGTGGACCGACCTGTTCTTCGCGGTCGAGAGGGTGATCGAAGGCGATCGCCGCGAGCGCATGAAGAAGGACGCCGAGGGGTTCACCCTGCAGCGTGCCTCCGAACTGGTGATGAAGCATTCGATCTGGCTGTTGATCGCCTGGTGGACCGGCGGCGCCTGGGTGCTGTATTTCAACGACGCGCCGACACTGGTGAAGCAGCTCGTCACCTTCCAGGCGCCGATGATCGCCTACATCTGGATCGGCATCCTGACCGCGACCACCTATCTGCTCGCTGGCTTCATGCGCGAGCAGGTCTGCGTCTACATGTGCCCGTGGCCGCGGATCCAGGCGGCGCTGACCGACGAATGGGCGCTCAACGTCACCTACAAATACGACCGCGGCGAGCCGCGCACCTCGCTGAAGAAGGCCGCGCTGCTGCGCGCCAGGGGCGACAGCGTCGGCGACTGCGTCGATTGCATCCAGTGCGTCGCGGTGTGCCCGACCGGCATCGACATCCGCGACGGCGCGCAGCTCGGCTGCATCCAGTGCGGCCTGTGCATCGACGCCTGCGACACGGTGATGACCAGGATCGGCCGTCCGACACGGCTGATCGGCTACGACAACGACATCAACATCCACCGCCGGATGGAGGGCAAGCCCGAGATCTTCCGCCTGATCCGGCCGCGCACCGTGCTGTACAGCGCGCTGATCGCCACGGTCGGCGCGGTGATGCTGTATGCGCTGGTCAACCGCAGCCTGCTCGACGTCAGCGTGCTGCACGACCGCAATCCGGTCGCGGTGCGGCTCAGCGACGGTTCGATCCGCAATGCCTACACCATGCGGCTCAGCAACAAGCGCGGCTTCGACCGCGTGGTGGCGATCGACGTCGACGGCCCGCCGGACGCGGTGGTGCATGTCGTCGGCTCGGATTCGGTGACGCAGGACCGGCCGATGATCGTGCTCGGCCGCGACGCGACCACCGAGCTGCGCGTGCTGGTCACCGCCGGCGCCGCCGCCGAACTCGGCAAGTCGACGCCGGTGACGTTCCGCATCACCGACATCGGCCTCGGCGAGGCGGCTTCGACCCGGGACAATTTCGTCACGCCATGACCAGCGAGTGCAACATGACCCCCGCAGCTTCCCCACGGCCGCTGACCGGACGCACGGTACTGATCGTGCTGCTCACCGCCTTCGGCGTGGTGTTCGGCGTCAACGGCCTGATGATGAAATATGCGATCGACACGCTGCCCGGCACCGAGGTCGACAGCGCCTATCGCGCCAGCCTCAAATACCAAAGCGAGATCGCCGCCGCGCGCGACCAGGCGCAGCGCGACTGGCGCGTCGATGCGCATGTCGAGCGCCGCGCCGACGGCGCCGCGACGTTGCGGGTGGAGGCGCGCGACCACGCCGGCGCGCCGCTCGGCGGCGTGCACTTCGTCGGGCGGCTGGAGCGGCCGGCCGACAAGCGCGACGACCGGGACGTCGCGCTGGCCGATGTCGGCAGCGGCATCCTTCGAGGCGATGCCGCGGGCATCGCGCCGGGGCAGTGGGACCTGGTGCTCGAAGGCGAGCGCGCCGGCGTTCGCGTGTTCCTGTCGAAGAACCGCATCGTGCTGAATTGAGGATGTCGCCATGCTGATGGTTCGGGACTTTTCGCACTACGTCAAGCAGCTGGATTCCGGCATCGCGCATCTCGACCTCGCGGTGGAGGGCGTCAGCTGCGCCGGCTGCATGGCGAAGATCGAGCGCGGCCTGTCGGCGATGCCGGACGTCACCCGCGCCCGCGTCAACCTCACCGACCGGCGGCTCGCCGTCGAATGGAAGCAGGGCGCGCTGCAGCCGGCGCAGCTGATCGACCGGCTCGCCGAGCTCGGCTACAAGGCCTATCCGTTCGAGCCGGTGCGCGCCGAGCTCGACGAGGCGGAGCGCTCCAGCCATCTGCTGCGCTGCCTCGGGGTCGCGGCGTTCGCCACGATGAATGTGATGATGCTGTCGGTGCCGGTGTGGTCTGGCTCCGACATGATCCAGGAGCAGCGCGACTTCTTCCACTGGCTGTCGGCGCTGATCGCGCTGCCGGCGGCCGCCTATGCGGGCCGGCCGTTCTTTGCCTCGGCGTTCCGTGCGCTACGCGCCCGCGCCGTCAACATGGACGTGCCGATCTCGATCGGCGTCACGCTGGCGCTGGCGATGTCGCTGGTGGAGACGGTCAACCACGCCGAGCACGCCTATTTCGACGCCGCCATCATGCTGCTGACCTTCCTGCTGGCCGGGCGCTATCTCGACCAGCTGATGCGCCAGCGCACCCGCGCCGTCGCCGGCAATCTCGCCGCGCTGAAGGCCGAGACCGCCACGAAATTCTTCGGCCCGAACGACGTCCGCGACGTGCCTGTCGCCGCGGTCGCCGCCGGCGATATCGTGCTGCTGCGGCCCGGCGAGCGCTGCGCGGTCGACGGCACGGTGATCGAGGGTGTTTCCGAGATCGACCAGAGCCTGATCACCGGCGAGACGCTGCACGCCGCCGCGGAGGCCGGCACCACGGTCTATGCCGGCACGCTGAACATTTCCGGCACGCTTCGCATTCGCGTCGCGGCGGCGGCGGAAGGCACACTGCTCGCGGAGATCTCCCGGCTGCTGGACAACGCGCTGCAGGCGCGCTCGCGCTACGTGCAGCTCGCCGACCGCGCCTCGCGGCTCTACGCGCCGGTGGTGCATGCCGCGGCACTGCTCACCATCCTCGGCTGGGTGGCGCTCGGCGCATCATGGCACGATGCGATCGTCACCGGGATCGCGGTGCTGATCATCACCTGTCCCTGCGCGCTGGGACTGGCGATTCCGGCGGTACAGACCGTGGTGGCCGGCGCCTTGTTCCGCGCCGGGGTGCTGATCAATGCCGGCGACGCCATCGAGCGCGTCGCGCGCGTCGACACCATCGTGTTCGACAAGACCGGGACGCTGACCTTGCCCGAACTCGACGTGGTCAACGCCGCCAGCGTGCCCGCCGAGGTGTTCGCGCTCGCCGGCCGGCTGGCGCTGGCCAGCCACCATCCGGTGGCAGCGGCAGTGGCCCGCGCGGCGCAGGCAAAGGCGCCGCTCAACGGCGTCACCGAAGAGCCGGGGCGCGGCGTCCGCGCCATGGTGGACGGCGCCGAGCTGAAGCTCGGCAGTCCGGCGTTCTGCGGCGCCGAGCGGGCGGCCGGCGAAATTCTCTGCACCGATCCCGAGGTCTCGGTGGTCGCCTTCAGCCGCGGCGACGAACGCCACGTCTTCGCGGTCCGTCAGCGGTTTCGTCCCGATGCGGCGGCCGTGATTGCCGCGTTGCAGGCGCGCGGCATCGGCGTCGAATTGCTGTCGGGCGATCGCGAGCCGGCAGTGCGCCACGCGGCGCAATCGCTCGGCGTCGCCATCTGGCGGGCCGGCGTCACCCCGGCCGAGAAGATCGCGCATGTCGAGACGCTGAAAGCGCAGGGCTGCGCGGTGATGATGGTCGGCGACGGCATGAACGACGCGCCGGCGCTGGCCGCCGCCACGGTGTCGATGTCGCCGATCAGCGCCAGCCATCTCAGCCAGGCCACCGCCGACCTGGTATTTCTCGGCAACGAATTGACGCCGGTGCTCGCGGCCATCGATTACTCCCGCAAGGCGATGCGGCTGATGCAGCAGAATCTCTGGCTCGCGGTCGGCTACAACATTCTCGCGGTGCCGATTGCGGTGGCGGGTTTCGCCACGCCGCTGGTCGCCGCGCTGGCGATGTCGGGCTCGTCGCTGCTGGTGATGCTCAACGCGCTGCGCGCCCGTCGCGTCGGACGGAGGGCCGCGTAGTGGAAGTCCTCGTCTTCCTGGTGCCGCTGGCGCTGATGCTCGGGCTGATCGGGCTGGCCGGTTTCATGTGGTCGCTGAAGAGCGGCCAGTATGACGACCTCGACGGCGCCGCCTGGCGCGCCATCGCCGACGACGACCCCCCGCCGCCGCGCACGGAGCCGGGCTGAATGGCGGCGCTGGCGCCCGACAAGACGGACGACGGCTCTCTGCCGGTTATCCCGACCGACGTTCCATCGTCCCGCAGCCGAACGGTCGTGACAACCCTGCTGCGTCCGCTGCGGCAGATCTGGACCGCTTTGCAAACATGCCAGCCGATGTTTCCGCCATCGTCATGCTGCTAGCGCCGCCTCGAGCCCGCGCAGCGTCGAGCAGGATTGTCTTCAAAAAATGCGGTCCGCCGCGAAGGAAACCTGCAGCTCCGCCGTATTCCCCCTGTCTGCAAGTCAACGACAAGGATTTGGACGATGCGAAATGCGATGTTGCGGCGATTGACGATTCGAACTCTCACGGGGATGGCTCTGCTGTTCGCCGCCCCGGCTGTCGAGGCGGCGCCGCTGGCCGGCGCGGCCGCGATCGGCGCCGCGGCCGCGGCCGCCTCGCCGGTCCAGACCGTGGCCTGCGCGCGCTACGGCTGGCGCGGCTTCGGGGTCTACCCGGGATGCTGGCGCCCACGGGTCTACGCGCCGGGCTATGTGGTCGCCGCGCCATATTATGCGCCGCCGGTCTATGTTGCGCCGGTGGTGCGGGCGCCGCGGCGGTGCTGGATCAGGGGGGCGTGGCGGCGCTGCTGAGGCCGCCGCAGCGATGGCCCTCGTGCGCGCTGCCAGGCCGGCATCGGGAGAGCCCATGCAGACGTTGGAGACCGAGTCCGACGAGGCGCTGATGGCGGCGACCGCCGCGCGCCGGCAGCAGGCGTTCCGCGTTCTGATGGCCCGACACATGCCGCGCGCCATCCGTGTCGCGCAGCGCATCGTGCGCAACGCGGCGGAGGCCGACGACATCGGCCAGGAAGCGTTCCTGCGGGTCTGGACCCGCGCCGCCAGCTTCGATCCGCAGCGCGCGCAATTCACCACGTGGCTCTACCGCATTGTGCTCAACCTCGCCTTCGACCGCGTCCGCAGGCCGTCCGCCGCGCCGATCGAAGAGGCGGAGGATGTCTCCTCCGCGGAGCCGGGGCCGGTCGACCTGCTGATCGAGGTCGAGCAGCGGCAGTTGCTGGAACGGGCCATGGCGCAATTGTCGGAGCGCCAGCGCGGCGCGATCGCGCTGTTTCATATCGAGGGACTGAGCGGCGAGGAGGCCGCGCGCGCGATGGATCTCAGCGCCAAGGCGTTCGAGTCGCTGCTCGGCCGGGCGCGCGCGACGCTGCGCGAACAGGTTCGCAGGATTGAGAATAACGGGAGAGGGACATGACACCGGATCGGTTCAGGCAATTGGCGGAGACGTGGGGCGGCGACATCGATCGCTGGCCGCCGGACACCCAGGCGATGGCGCGCGTGTTGGCAGCGACCGCGACGGGCGCGGCGATTCTCACCGAGGCGCGGCGGCTGGACCGGATGTTCGCAGACACGCCCGATGTAGATACGGCGCGCGCCGGACGCGTCACGCTTGCCGTGCTGCAGCGAATTGCGACGAGCGATGGCCAGCACGCGCTGCCCTGGTATCGCCGATGGAGCTGGCCGTCCTTGCTACCTGCGGCGAGCCTCGCCGGATCGGCGCTGATCGGCATCTGGCTGGCGCAGTCGCTGCCCTATCACGGCGACCAGAACGCGGTGGCGGCGGTGAGCATGGTGTTCGACAGCACCGCGATCAATCTAGGGGGGCTGCAATGAGCGGCGTCACATGGAGCGCGCGCGGCGCGCGGTGGATTCTTCTTGCATCGCTCTGCGCCAATGTCGCGCTGGCGGCCTATATCGGAGTGCAATGGTCGCAGCCGGCGGACCTGCCGGGCGTGGCCTTGCCCGGGCGGATGGTCGAACGGCTCGCGGCGCGGCTGCCGGAGCCGGATGCGGCGGCGTTGCGGCAGATCTACCGCGACAAGCAGCCGGAGCTGCAGCCGCTGCAGGCCGATTATTTGCGCGCGCTGCTCAACACAATGCGGCTGGCGCGACAGCCGGAGCTCGACAAGGAAGCGCTCCGGGCGGCCGTCAGGGAGTCGCGCGACAAGCGCGTGAAGATCGGCGACGCCATGATCGAGTCCTTCATCGACGCGCTCGAGCGGATCTCGCCGGAAGGACGCAAGCAATTACTGCGCGGAAATCTGCGCGATCAGCAGCTGTTGCGCGAATGATTTCCGTCGCCGCGACGTGCCACGCGCAAAGCAGGGGAGATAACCACATGCAGTATTTCAGCTCATCGATGATGAAGAACCGCAATCAGGTCGGAAGCTTTTCGCGGTCGACAGCGACCATGGTGCGGGCCGGACTCGCGGCGGCGTGTCTGATCGGACTGCTGGCGCTGACATTGTCGCGCGCGTCGGCGCAGGATCGCGCGGCGCTACGCGTGGCTTGCGAAGCCGACTATCGCCGCGTCTGCGCATCGGTACGCCCCGGTGGTGGCCGGATTCTCGCATGCCTCAACGACAATCTTGCTTCGCTCTCGGAGCCCTGCAAGCAGGTCGTCGCTGGGCGAAACACCAAAGACCGCTAGCCGACATTCGCTGCGATCGCGCGGGTATTGGCAAGTCAGCCGCAGGTATTAGTACGAGGCAATAAATTAACTGCTGATGAGGAACTCAGCGTCACATTGCTCGAATGCGAGCAGTGTCCCTTGACGACGATTCAATCCCGGCGACGTCCAGCGGTCAATTGGCGGGCGTCGTGCTGGCGACCGCTGTCGATGGCGAACTGCCGGTCGGCGTGCGATACGCGGCGCCGGCAGACCACCGGATCGGCATCAGCGACGGCGGCGCGGCGATCGCGCAGCAACTGGTCGAGCCGGTCACCGCGCTGCTTCTCTATATCGGCGAACTGAAGCGCATCGCCTCCGGTCCCGACGCTCCGGCGGACTTGCCGATGAGGATTATCGACAGCGCGCTGCGCGAGACCGAACGCGTATGCGCGCTCATCGTGCACATGCGTGCGGCGTTCGGCGCGAGCGACGCGACGATCGCGAGTGACCAATCGGTCCTGCAGGACCCGCCCGCTCCGGTCGACGACGGCAGCGCCACTGCGCGATTGCGGTCGCTGACGACACGCGAAAGCGAGGTGCTGGACCTGATCGTCGCCGGCTTTTCCAACAAGCAGGGTGCGTCCAGCATGTCGATCAGCCCGCGAACCTTCGAATCCCACCGCGCCCAGATCATGCGCAAGCTCGGCGCACGCAACGCGGCTCAACTGCTCCGCACGGTCCTGATCGATGCCAAGTGAAGCCTGACAGCGTCTCGCAGTTACTCGCCCAGCTAAAGCAAGATGGTTCGATAGCCGGAATGCCAGCCTATATCGCCAAACACGGTCTCGCCGAGGAGATGTTCAGGCTCGCGGTCGAAGCGTGCCCGAACGGCATGGTGATGATCGATGCCGACGGCAACATGGTGATGGTGAACTCCGAGGTCGAGAAGCAGTTCGGCTACACCCGCGACGAACTGATCGGCATGCCGGTCGACATGCTGGTGCCCGAGCGCGTCCGGCTGCAGCACGGCCATCATCGCAGCGGCTATTCGCGGACGCCCGGCTCGCACCAGCCGGAGGCGCGCCGGCTGATGTCCGGGCGGGACCTGTTCGGAATGCGCAAGGACGGCTCCGAATTCCCCATCGAGGTCGGCCTCAATCCGATCCGCGACGGCGACAATCTGCTGGTGCTCAGCGTCATCGTCGATATCAGCCAGCGCAGGGAGATGGAGCGGCTGAAGGACGAGTTCGTGTCCACCGTGAGCCATGAACTGCGCACGCCGCTGACATCGATCGCCGGCTCGCTCGGGCTGCTGGCGGGGCATTGGTCGGGCAAGCTGCCGGCGCCGGCCGAGCGTCTTCTCACCATCGCCCACAACAACAGCCAGCGGCTGGTGCGCCTGATCAACGACATTCTCGATATCGAGAAGCTGGATTCCGGCCGCGTCGCGTTCAACTTCGTGCGCATTTCGGCACGGCTGGTGGCCGAGCAGGCCATCGAGGAATGCCGTGGCTTCGCCGAAGGCTTCGGCGTGCAGGTTCAACTCGACCCGGCCTCGGTCGACACTGAGGTGAATGTCGATCCGGACCGGCTGTCGCAGGTCATCACCAACCTACTGTCGAATGCGATCAAGTTCTCGGCCTATGGTGGCGTGGTCGATGTCAAGCTCGAGCTGGTCGACGAACTGGTGCGGATCGTCGTGCGCGACTATGGCAGCGGCATCCCCGACAGCTTCAAGCCGCACGTCTTCAAGAAATTCTCGCAGGCCGACGGCACGGCGTCGAAGGAGAAGGGCGGCACCGGGCTCGGGCTCAGCATCGTCAAGCAACTGACCGAACGGCTCGGCGGCCGGGTGGCATTCGCGGACGGCGCCGGAGGTGGCACGGTGTTCAGCATCGAGCTGCCGAAGTGGGACGGCGCCGCGCCCGGCGATCTCGACGCCGACCCGGCGCCGGATGCGATCCGGATCCTGCTGTGCGATGATGACTACGCGTCCGCCAGCGAGTATCGCACCAAATTCCGCAAGGCCGGCTTCTCGGTCGATTTCGCCACCACGCCGGCCGCCACCGCGGCGCGGCTCGACGCGCACCACTACGCCGCCGTGCTGGTCGACCTGCCGTTCCAGAACGGCGACGGAATCGACCTGATCCGGCGCGCGCGCTCGATGAGCCGCTATCGCGAGACCCCGATCATCGTGATCGCCGAGAACTCCGTGCGCCGGCGGCGCGAGGTCAAATCCTCCGGGTTGAACGTGCTGGAATGGATCAACAAGCCGTTCGACTTCGAGGTGCTGTCGCCGATCCTGCGCGCGGCGGTCTCCCCCGAGATCCGCGAGCGGTTCCGGATCCTGCACGTCGATGACGATCCCGACGTGCTGGCGATGGTGGCGAGCGAATTGTCGCCGATGGGCGACGTCGTATCGGTCGGCAGCCTGGACAGCGCACGGCGCTGCCTCGACACGCTGCGGATCGATCTTGCGGTGCTGGATATCGAGATCGGCAACCAGTCCGGACTCGATCTGATCCCCGACCTGCATGACGCCGCGGGCAATCCGATTCCGGTCGTCATCTTCTCGGCGCACAGCGAATGCACGCCGTTCGCCGAGCAGGTGCACTACGCCCTGTCCAAGGTGAACGGGTCGCTGGAGAGTCTCAGCGCGGTGGTGCAGGACCGGCTGGCATTGGTGCCGCGCTACGCGGCCAAGGAGCTGGCGTGATGCCGTTCAGGATTCTCCACGTCGACGACGAGCCCGACATCCGCGAAGTGGCCGAGATCGCGCTCGGGCTCGATCCGGATTTCACCTGCCGCAGCTGCGGATCCGGCGCCGAGGCGCTGCGCGTCGCGGCCGAATGGCAGCCCGATCTGATCCTGATGGACGTGATGATGCCGGCCATGGATGGTCCCGCGACGCTGGTGCGGCTCCGCGTCATCTCGGCGACGGCGGACATTCCGGTGGTGTTCATGACGGCCCGGGCGCAGACCCGCGAACTCGATCAGTTCCGCGCGCTCGGTGCCGTGGGCGTTATTCCCAAGCCGTTCGACCCGATGGCGCTGGCCGCGGCGGTGCGCTGCTATCTCGAGCCGGTGCCCGAGCCGGATCCGATGGACGCGCTGCGCAGCGGCTTTGCGCTGCGGATCGACCGCGACGTCGCGACGCTGGTCGAACTGCGCGCGGCGCTCGAGGACGGGGCCGACCCGGCCGAGACCATGACGAAGATCCGCCACATCGCCCACGGCCTGGCGGGCGCCGGGGGTATCTTCGGCTTCGCGGTCATCAGCAGTACCGCTGCGCTACTGGAAGACGCGGTGATGGCCGAACAGGCCAGTGGCGGCAGCGGTGCAGGCATCGACACCGCGTTGCGGCCCCTGGTTGCCTGCGCGATGGAAAGCCGCCCCGCCGCGATGGCGTCGCCGCCGACCGCACCGGTCTGATGCACATGACACAGTTAGCCTCGCGTCGAATGACCGCCGAGACGATCCGAAACGGAGCTCGATCATGACGAGACTGGCAACCAGTGACCCGATGACAGGGGTGCGACGCACCGGCGACCTGACGCCCGGAGAACGCGCGCCGCGCATGCTGGTCGCCGACGACGATCCGTCGATCGTGCGCGCCATCGCCGCGCGCTGCACGCGGATGGGCTTCAATGTCGAGGTCGCCACCAACGGCCTGCAACTGCTGCTGAAGGCCTCGCGGTTCGACCCGGACATCCTGGTGGTCGATGTCAACATGCCCGAAGTCGACGGGCTGTCGGCCAGCGCGCACCTGCTCGATCCGGACAAGAAGCCGCTGCACGTCGTGGTGGTGACCGGCAGCCGCGACGCGGAAACCATCGATCGCTGCGAGTCGCTGGGGGCGTACTACACGCACAAGGGGCTTGCGTTCTGGAACGAGCTCAAGGCCGCGTTGATCGAGATCTACCCCGAGCGATCCTCGCTGATCCGGCAGGTTGCGGAGGAAACCGCGACCGCCGAGGTGCGCGCCCGCCCGCGGGTGCTGCTGGTCGACGACGACGCCGATGTGCGGGAGTTCCTCGGCAGCCGGCTCGGCAAGTTCGGCGTCGACATGAGCTATGCGGTCGACGCCGTCGAGGGCTTCCGCAAGGCGCGCCGCGAGGAGCCGACCGTCATCATTGCCGATTACTTCATGCCGAACGGTGACGCGCAATTCCTGCTGACCCGGCTGCGCACCGCGCCGGAGACCTCGCATATTCCGGTGATCGTGCTGACCGGCCGCGAACTCAACGCCGTCGCCAAGCAGATCCTGCAGCGCGAGATCAACGGCCACCCGGGCGCCGCGCAGATCCTGCGCAAATCTTTCGACACCGCCGCGCTGTTCACCGAACTGCAGAAATACTGCGGCTTCGCGATCGGCGCCGAAGCGGGACGGGCGTAGTCGGCAGCTTTGCAGAGATAGACGGAGCCATGGTCGAGATACCGATCGGCAGCGCGATGCATTCGTCGCATATTTGCCGGTCAGTTCCTGCGCGGGCCTCGCAGGCCGCTGCCTTCGCGCGGTGTAGACTTTTGCCGCGCCCTGACTGAGAAACCACGCCGCGATCACGAGCCCAATGCCGCGCGAGCAATGCCACGCGTCCGGTCAGCTAAAACAGATCCTTGAACATGACGTATCCCTTGATTCGGCCGATTGTGTGAGGCGCAAGGCGGTGGGTCAAGCAGGCGGCGATCGGCCCGGCGGCACGCGGCTGCGCTCGACCAAGTCCTCGACGGAAAGCCGCGCCCCGTCGCTGCTCCGGCGGGGCGATGCTGATCGTTGCGTCTTGTCGGGACGGCGCTATTGCATGACCTCGGCAAAACGCATCCACTTTGCGATCGAATCGACCGCGGAGTTGTCGGCCATTCGCAGCGGACTTTGCTGCGGGTGGAAGTCGCGCGAAAGCGCGGAATCGGGATCTGCCAGCAGCACGCCGACGAACGTCGATGCGACGAGGAAGCTGCCGACTTCGCCGAGATGGTTGCCGCCGCCCTTTTCCGCTTCGGCCAGGATGTAGAACCAGAGTGGGGTTTTCTCGGCCAGTTTCGACGGCGAGTTCTTGAGGAATTTCTGCAGATCCGGCTTGGCGTTGAAGATGGCCGAGACGTCGGCGATCGGATCGGATTGCACGGCACTGTTCTGCTTGAGATATCGATGCAGAGCCTGGCCGGTAGGAAGCCGCAGATTATAGCCGCGACGAAGGTTGCGCCGGGCGAGGTTCTTGAACAGCTCTTTCAACTGTTCGTTCGGCTTGTCATTGCCTTCCTTCACCATTGTCTTGAGCGGCGGCGCGATGGCAGTGTCGATCTTTCGTGCAACGCGGGCCGGCAGGTTGTCCTGGGAATCGTGCGGAGATACCCCAACAAATCGGGTCCAGTCGATGACCCAGACGGTGGGGAGTCGCTTGCTCCCATCCAGTGCACCGCCGCCGCCCGTGAATTCGAAGAGCTGATTGAGGGTCGACTTGTCAGCAAAGCCGCCGCCAGCTGGCCGACCGAAGTTCTTGTTGTAATCATAAAACGCGCGGACCATCGAATGACCGAACCGGTAGCCGGCTACAGAAAACTCGAGTGGCAGGGCATTGCCGAGTCTGGAATTCTGCCGCCGCGCGTCAAATTCGGCCCTGAACTTGAAAAAGTGCGACGCGCGATCCTTTACCACCCGTTCGACAACGGCCGTGTCGCAGACGCCCTTCAGGTAACCCTCCACGATCAGCCATTGGTAGTGCAGGCGCGTCAGTGTCTGGGCCGAACTGAAGTCCGGAATCCATCCGGTCTTGTGGTCGGTCAGGAAATCAATGGCCTTGTTGTGAAAACGTAGAAAGCTCAGATGAAATTGGGCGACGACGAGGTTCTCATCGTTGCGGGTGTCGCCGATCAGCGCGCGCTGCGGAAGGGTATCCTTGAACTTCGTGAAATCCTCTTGAGTCATGGACGCCTGTGCCACGCGAAGCGCGGCATCGCGGACGGTCGGCTGCACCTGGCCGTATCGTGGCAGATCGCGGTGTTCATCCAGATTGTCAGGAAGACCGGATTTGGCGCCGTTCGCGGAACCGACGCGCATCTTGTTGATCAGCGTGGGATGACGCAGGCCGGAGATGACAGTGACCATATCGGGAGTGATATTGGTGCCGACCGGCGAGCCGCCATAGACGCTGTCAAGATCGAAGCGTGGCGAGCGCGCGTTCCGGAATTTGCTTTCGACGGTGGATGATACGGCTGGCGGGTGTGCCTGCGTGATGCTCGTGATATCGGACTCGCGGTCTGTCCGGGCGGTCAATTCGTGATCAAGGAATTGGCCCCAATAGGTCAGGACGGGCGGCATGATGGAGTCGGAGGCGGACGTTTCGGGGTCCAGGTCCGCGTCGATCATAAGACCGCCTAGGGCATCCAGATCGGTTACCGTCTGCGCGGACACCGGCAAGTAGTTCTCGGGAGCGTCGAGCGGCGGAACGAAATAGCCAAAATCGGCCTGTTCATCGACGGCTATGTCGGGCAGTGCGGGCGGGGCGGCCCTTGCAAGCACGTCCGCCCGCGCGGGGAGAACGCTGCCGCGTTGCTCTTTTTCTCTGCCGCTGTGGGATTGGAAAAGGATCGTCATGCCAAATCCTCCAGGTTGCAGCCCCCGGAAGAAATTGTTGCAAAGCTTGTCGCGCTGTCAATGTGCCTAAGGCGTGCGTCTCAACCTTGGCGCGATCATTTTTTATTTCATGACGTTGGGGTAATATCAGAGCTGTCCTCATACCAACTGCCGCACGTCGGGATGCATGCTATGGTCGCGCGCAATGCGCTATCGGACAACGACAAGCCGCTTGCGGAGCTGCTGCTTTTCCCGATCGAGCGTTCGCTGAAACTCAGCACGGAGGAACGCCGGCAATTTGCGCCGGTCGCTCTTTAAACAGCTGAACTCATGCGCCGTCATCATGATAGGAATACCATTATGGTCCGACATTGGTGTTTGCGGCGCTCCGCAGCCGTAACAGGTGCGATTGTGGCCGCCCATCAACGATCTGACAATGTTCATCACGGTGTCCTTGCGTAGGTCGGTAATCACGTGCGACCGACCGCTAAAACGCATCGCAAATTGTCACGAAAGTTGCGAATGGCGACCTTCGATGCCCATCAAAGGTTTAGACGGGGTGACAACCGAACTTACGACTGCCGGTAAAATCGCTCGCGCGGGGGCGTTTTCATCAAAGCAATGTAAAACTGCGCCATTCGTTCCTGATGCTCTGGACGATCAGTACCTGATAGAGATGCAAAACCAGGCTGCTACAGCCCCGAGGCGACCGCCTCCTTAGACATCCACATTCGCGCTCAGCGAATTCTCCTGGATGAATTCGCGGCGCGGTTCGACGACGTCGCCCATCAGCTTGGTGAAAATGTCGTCGGCCTCGTCGACCTCGCGGATCTTCACCTGCAGCAGCGAGCGCTCGTTGGTGTCGAGCGTGGTCTCCCACAGCTGGCCTGGGTTCATCTCGCCGAGGCCTTTATAGCGCTGCAACGCGACGCCCTTGCGGCCGGCGTCGGTGACCGCCTCGAACAGGCTGACCGGGCCGTGGATCGGCGTCTCGCTGTCTTTGCGGCGCAGGATGCCGGGGCGCGGATAAGCCTCCTGCAGCGCCACGGCATATTCGTCGAGCTTTCGCGCATCCGCAGAGCCGAGCAGGGCGTCGTCGATCATCGCGACGTCTTTCACACCGCGCACGGTGCGTTCGAAGAAGAAGCCCTCGCCCTCGGTGAAGCGTCCGATCCAGCCGCGCTCGACCTCGTCGGCCAGCGCGTCGAGCCGGCGCGCGATGTAACTCGCCGCCGCATTGGCCTTTTCGAGGTCGCCGGTCACCGCCGGGCTGAGCACGCCGGCGATCGCCGCCTGTTCGACCACGCTGCGGTTGTAGCGGCTGTGCAGGTTGTGCAGCGTGCCGCGGATGATGCGGGCGTCCTCGACCAGCGCCAAGAGATCGCGGCCGCCGCGGTCGTCGCCGGAGGCCGGCTTGAACACGCAGTCGTCGAGCCCGGTGGAGATCAGGTAGTCTTCCAGCGCGCGCTCGTCCTTGAGGTACTGCTCAGACTTGCCGCGGGTCACCTTGTAGAGCGGCGGCTGCGCGATATAGAGATGGCCGCCCTCGATCAGCGCCGGCATCTGCCGGAAGAAGAACGTCAACAGCAGCGTGCGGATATGCGCGCCGTCGACGTCGGCGTCGGTCATCACGATGATCTTGTGATAGCGCAGCTTGGCGAGGTCGAAATCCTCGCGGCCGATGCCGGTGCCGAGCGCGGTGATCAGCGTGCCGATCTGTTCGGAGCCGAGCATCTTGTCGAACCGCGCGCGCTCGACATTGAGGATCTTGCCGCGCAGCGGCAGCACCGCCTGGAATTCGCGGTTGCGGCCCTGCTTGGCGCTGCCGCCGGCGGAGTCACCCTCGACGATGAACAGTTCGGATTTTGCCGGGTCGCGCTCCTGGCAGTCGGCCAGCTTGCCGGGCAGCGAGGCGATATCGAGTGCGCCCTTGCGTCGGGTCAGCTCGCGCGCCTTGCGCGCCGCCTCGCGCGCGGCGGCGGCCTCGATCACCTTGTTGACGATGATCTTGGCTTCCGCCGGATGCTCTTCGAACCACGCCGCCAGCGCCTCGTTGATCGCGCTCTCGACCACCGGGCGGACCTCGGACGACACCAGCTTGTCCTTGGTCTGCGACGAAAACTTCGGATCGGGCACCTTGACCGACAGCACTGCGGTCAGCCCTTCGCGGCAATCGTCGCCGGTCAGCGCGATCTTTTCCTTCTTGGCGATGGCGTCGGCATAGCCGTTGACCTGCCGCGTCAGCGCGCCGCGGAAGCCGGCGAGATGCGTGCCGCCGTCGCGCTGCGGGATGTTGTTGGTGAAGCACAGCACGTTCTCGTGGTAGCTGTCGTTCCACCACAGCGCCGCCTCGACGCCGATGCCGTTGACCTCCGACGCCAGCATGATCGGCGCCGGCACCATCGGCTTCTTGTTGCGGTCGAGATATTTGACGAATTCGACGACGCCGCCCTCGTACATCATCTGCTCGCGCTTCTCGACCGGGTGGCGCAGGTCGGACAGCACGATGTTGACGCCGGAATTCAGGAAGGCGAGCTCGCGCAGCCGGTGCTCGAGCGTGGCGAAATCATATTCGACGCTGGTGAAGGTCTCGGTCGAGGCGAGGAACGTCAGCTCGGTGCCGCGCTTGCCGTTCGAGTCGCCGACCACCGCGAGCGGCGCGATGGCGTCGCCATGCGCGAACTCGATGAAGTGCTCCTTGCCGTCGCGCCACACCCGCAGCTGCAGCTTGCTCGACAGCGCGTTGACCACCGAGACGCCGACGCCGTGCAGGCCGCCCGACACCTTGTAGGAGTTCTGGTCGAATTTTCCGCCGGCGTGCAGCTGGGTCATGATGACCTCGGCCGCCGAAATGCCCTCGCCCTTGTGGATGTCGACCGGAATGCCGCGGCCGTCGTCGCGCACCGTCACCGAACCGTCGGCGTTGAGGATCACCTCGACCGCGGTGGCGTGGCCGGCCAGCGCCTCGTCGATGGCGTTGTCGACCACCTCATAGACCATGTGGTGCAGGCCGGAGCCGTCATCGGTGTCGCCGATATACATGCCGGGCCGCTTGCGAACCGCGTCGAGGCCCTTCAGCACCCGGATCGATTCCGCGCCGTATTCGATCGGAACGGAATGCTCAGGGGCGGCGATCGGCTGCCGGGCGGGTTCGGTCATGCGGGGGCCTTCGAGGATGTGGCGAATCAGCGCGGAAACAGGCGGCTGGAGCGCTCTTTTGTGCCATGAAAGCGGACATGCGCCTAGCGCAAAGTCGGCCTCGATAACGTGTTGTAAAAATAGGGAATTTTGCCGGTTTTTCCAGCGCCGCGAGGGGCGGTTTTTGCGCCGCGTCGAAAGTCGGATTCCACTCGCCTGAGCCCGCCAATCTCGTGCCCCGAATGCTGCGCAGCGCGCCGGCCTTGCGGCGCGGTGCGCTGCTGGTCGGGGGGGGGCGTACCAGCCGATGCGCTCGATACGTTTGACGCTTCCGTTGGTACGGTCCCGGTTCTGCGCAGCGGCATGACGAATGTCGCAGCGCGCCCGGGACACAGCAACTACATCCGCCTTGCGATAGCGCCGTTCTCGACTTCGAAAATCTCGCCCGATGCACCGACCTCCGAAAACGCCGCGGGGTCGGCGCCGGTCATCCACACTTGCGCACCCAGCAGCGCCAGTTCGCCGAACAGCGCGATGCGGCGATCGGGATCGAGATGCGCCACCACCTCGTCAAGCAGCAGCAGCGGCGTGATGCCGGTCATCTCGGCGACCAGATGCGCATGCGCCAGCACCAGGCCGATCAGCAGCGCCTTCTGCTCGCCGGTCGAGGCGTCGCGCGCCGGCATCGCCTTCGGCGCGTAGATCACCTTGAGGTCGGTGAGGTGCGGGCCATCCAGGGTGCGGCCGGCGGCGGCGTCGCGGGCGCGGCCCTGCCGCAGAATCTCGCGGTAGCGGTCCTCCACCGCGGTGGCGGGCTGGTCGATCAGCGCGCCCTCCATCCAGCCGTCGAGCGCGATCTGCGCCGACGGAAACGCCGAGGCCGCGCCGCGCTCGGCCAATGCTGCGGTGAGCCGCAGCGCGGTCTGGCCGCGGCTGGCGGCCACCGCGACGGCGAGCTCGGCAGTCTCGCGCTCGATGGCGTCGAGCCAGTGCGGATCGGCGTTGCGGTCCTCCAGCAGCCGGTTGCGCGAGCGCAGGCTGCGCTCCAGCGCCGACACCCGGCCGGAATGCTGGCTGTCGATCGCCAGCACCAGCCGGTCGAAGAACCGCCGCCGCTCCGAGGCCGCGCCCATGAACAATTGGTCCATCGCCGGCGTCAGCCACACCATGCGCAGATGATCGCCGAACGCCGTCGCCGAGCCGACCGGCTCGCGGTCGATCCGGCAGCGCCGGCTGGTGGAGGCGGCCTCCGCGGCCGGCGCATCGATCCCGGTGCCGAGCGTCACCAGCCCGTAGGCGCCCTCGACCTCCGCCGCCACCGCCCAGGAGCCGTCGCCCTGATTGTCGGCGACGTCGTCCAACGTCGCCCGCCGCAGCCCGCGCCCCGGCGAGAGAAAGGAGATCGCCTCCAGGCAATTGGTCTTGCCGGCGCCGTTCGGCCCGACCAGCACCACGACATCGCCGCGAACGCTGAGCGACGCCGCGCGATAATTGCGGAAGTGGGTGAGCGACAGCCGATGAATGCGGGAGACGGTCATGGAACAGGTGCACTAGCTCAATGCTGTCATGCCCGGGCTTGTCCCGGGCATCCACGCCTTGCCTCGAACCTGTGCCCAGAGACGTGGATGGCCGGGACGAGCCCGGCCATGACGACACATGGGGTGCTTCGGCAAATACGCGAGTCTCACACCCGCATCGGCATCAGCACGTAGAGCGCGCCCTTGGCGTCCTTGTCCTGCACAAGCGTGGGCGAGCCGGGGTCGGCCAGTCGCAGCACCGCGACCTCGCCCTCGATCTGCGCGGCGATGTCGAGCAGGTAGCGCGAGTTGAAGCCGATATCGAGCGCATCGGAGGCGTATTCGACCTCGAGTTCCTCGGTCGCGCTGCCGGAATCCGGGTTGGTCACCGACAGCACCAGCTTGCCGGCGGAAAGCGCCAGCTTCACCGCGCGGCCGCGCTCCGACGAGATCGTCGAGACGCGGTCCACCGCGTCCTGGAAGTCGGCCTTGTCGACGATCAGTTCCTTGTCGTTGTTCTGCGGAATCACCCGGCCATAATCCGGGAAGGTGCCGTCGATCAGCTTCGAGGTCAGCACCACGTCGCCGAGCGTGAAGCGGATCTTGCCCTGCGACAGCTCGATCGCGACTTCGGTGTCGTTGTTCTCGATCAGCCGCTGCACCTCGCCGACGGTCTTGCGCGGCACGATGACGCCCGGCATGCCCTCGGCGCCCTTCGGCAGCGCGAGGTCGACCTGCGCCAGCCGGTGGCCGTCGGTCGCCACCGCGCGCAGGGTCGGCGACTTCGCCGAGCCGGCGGCGTGCAGGTAGATGCCGTTGAGGTAGTAGCGGGTCTCCTCGGTCGAGATCGCGAACTGGGTGCGGTCGATCAGGCGCTTGACGTCGGAGGCCGGCAGCGAGAACGAATGCGTCATGTCGCCGGCGGCGAGATCGGGAAAATCGTTTTCCGGCAGCGTCTGCAGCGTGAAGCGCGAGCGCCCGGCGCGGATCGCCAGCACGGCGCGCTCGCCATCGCTCTCCAGCACGATCTGCGCGCCGTCCGGCAGCTTGCGCACGATGTCGTAGAACATGTGCGCCGGCACCGTGGTGGAGCCGCCGGTCGCGACCTCGCCCGGCAGGCCCTCGGTGACTTCCAGATCGAGATCGGTCGCCTTCAGCGACAGCCGCGCATTCTCGGCGCGGATCAGCACATTGCCGAGGATCGGGATGGTGTTGCGGCGCTCGACCACGCGGTGCACGTGGCCCAGCGACTTCAACAATTGCGCGCGTTCGACGGTAACCTTCATTGCAAAACCCGCCTGATCCAGATCCACGTCATGCGTTGGACATGTGATGGTCGTGCCGGATCGCCCGGGCGGGCGTCACGGCGATTGACACCCGAAGGCTGATCAAAGGGATTTTGGCCACACCCGCGGGGGTCGGCAAAGTGACGTGGTTGGCGGCGGAGCGCAAGAGAGGCGGGCCCCGGTCCCCACGTTTCGGGCGCCAAAGATACGGACGCCGAGCGGCGCGTGCCGCATTCGATCCGGCCCGGCTCGGACGGAAAAATCCGCCGCCGCCATTGTGATGCCGGTCACGGTCGACCCGGACGGCATCCGGCATGGTGGTCGCAACACGCCGCAATGACGCGGCCGACCCCGGAGCCCGACAATGACCGCCATCAGCTTCAAATCCTTCCGCCGGATCGCCTTCACCCTGGTGCTGGCCGCAACGGCCTCGGCGGCCTCGACCGCGAGCTTCGCCTTCAGCTCGGAAGCCCGTCAGATGTGCACCGGCGACGCGTTCCGGCTGTGCAGCTCGGAAATCCCCAACATCCCGAAGATCACCGCCTGCATGCGCAGCAACCGCGCCAATCTCTCAACCGGATGCCGCGCGGTGATGGACCGCGACGATGCCGCCGCGCGCAAGAGCAAGGTGGCGGCGCGGGCCGAGTAATCAGCCGGCGACCGGCGCGGCCGCGGCGCCGGCGGTCGCCCAGGGCCGGTCCGACGAGGCCAGCCCGGTGTAGCGGCCCTGGATGTAGTCGCAGCCCCAGTCGCGCAGCATGATCGCCGAATGCTCGTCCTGCACCCATTCGGCGACGGTCTTGATGCTGAGCCGCCGCGCCAGGTCGATCAGGGTCTGCACGAAGGCGCGGTCGTCCGCCGAGCGCGCGATGTTCTGCACGAAGGCGCCATCGATCTTCACGATATCGACGTCGAGATTGCGCAGGTTGCGGAACGAGGTGTAGCCGGCGCCGAAATCGTCGATCGCGATCCGCGCGCCGAAATTCTTCAGCCGCGTGACGAAGCCGCGGACGTCGTCGAGATCCTGGATCGCCACCGTCTCGGTGATCTCCACGATCAGCCGGCCGGCGACGCCGGGATGCGCCAGCATCAGCGACTCGATGCTGGCCCACCAGTCGGCATCCATCGTGGTGTCGGGCGAAATGTTGAGGCTGAGCTCGATGTTCGGCGCCGCGGCCAGTTCGCCGACCACCAGCTCCAGCACGCGATGATCGACCAGCCGGATCAGGCCGAGCTTCTCGGCCACCGGCACGATGTCGGGCGCCAGCAGGAACTGGCCGTCCGGCTGTTTCATCCGCACCAGGCATTCGTGAAACGCCGGCTGCATGGTGACGGCGTTCACCACCGGCTCGTACGCCATCACGATGCGGCGCTCGTTCAGCGCGGTGACGATCTCGTCGGTGACGCGGATGTTGACGCGGCGCTGCGCCTCGCGCTCGACGTTGGGCCGCCACATCGAATAGGAGCCGCTGCGGCGGCGCTTGGCCATGTCGAGCGTCTCGTGCGCGCGGTTGATCGCCTCCTCGGCGGTGCGGGCGTGGCGCGGCACGCTGACCGCGCCGATCGACGCGGTCACCGCCACCGGGCCTGACTTGGTGGGCACCACGTCGTTGCGGATGCCGGCGAGAAAGCGATCGGCCGCAACGGTCATGTCGTCGATCGTGCAGTTCTTCAGCACCAGCCCGAACTTGTTGCCGGAGAAGCGGCCGAGCTGATCGCCGGCGCGCAGCCGCGCGCGGATCCGCTTCGCCACCTCGCAGATCACCTCGTCGGCGACGTCGAAGCCGAAGGCGTCGTTGACCCGCGCCAGATGGTCGATGCCGATCAGCATGAAGGCCGACGACGAGCGGAAGCGGGTGGCTTCCTCCATCGCCTCGGCCAGCGACGCCACCAGATGGGTGCGGTTGAGTTCGCCGGTCAGCAGATCGTGCTGGGACAGTTTCAGCAGCTGCTGGTCGTGGGCGTGCCGCTCGTTATTGACCCGGACGATGCCCTCGACCCGGGCGGGCTGGCCGTCGGGGCCCGTGAACCAGACGCCGGATTCCTCGATCCAGATCACCGGCGCCGCGGTGGTGGCGCGCACGCCATATTCGATGCGGTACGGCACGCCGCCGGCCGACGGCGGCTTCGAGCTCAGCAGCGCGTCGGCGCGGATGGTGCGCGACGGCTCGAGCAGCTTCGCCAGTTCGGCGCCGCTGGCCAGCGCCTGCGCGGGGATATCCTGGAACAGGGCTGCGGCCTGATCGGTCCAGGCGATGGCGTCGCTGGCGATGTCCCAGACGAACGCCGCCTGGCCGAGCGAGGCCATGATGCGGCCCGGCTCCGGCGCGACGGGCTGTGGCATGGCGGCGGAGTGGGGGCGAACAGCGGTTGTCACTATGCCTCGTATCGGGACGCCGATCGGTGATTCGCATCAGGATAGGGCGTTGAAACGTATCGACGCTAGGCAAAGTTCATAAACAATTCGGAAACCAGTCCGGCAGCCGGCGCGGAACGCAAAGCCCGGTTCCGGTATAGAACTTGCGAGACAACCCGCAGGCGGGACGCATGTCCCGAAACGAGACAGAGGTTGGCCGATGACCAGGGATGGCTTGAAGGATCGACGCTCCGGCCAGGGCGATCGCCGCGCCGCCGATGGCGCTGCTGACCCCGCCGGCACCGAGGTAATTCCGCTGGAATGGCACGAGCCGGCGCCGCCGCCTTGCGCGGTGTCGCGGCCCGACCCGAGCTTCGTGGCCCATCTGATCGCCACGGCGGAGAAGGAGCCGCAGACCCGGACGATGCGGCGCGCCGCGATCGCCGACGTCGAGGCGGCCTATCGCTCGGTCGAAATCCACAACCATCCGCCCGCGCCGGCCGGCGAGGCGATGCGACGCAGCGCCTGAGCCGTCAGCGCTTGTCGGTGGAGTGCGGGTCGTTGACCGGCTGCAGCGCCGGCGATGCCACCTGCGGCGAGCCGTCAGGGTGCGGCGGCTCGATCCGGGTGTCGGGCTGCGGCTCGGCCCGAGACTCGACCTGCGGCTCGATTGTGCGCGAATCCTGCGCCTCGGTGTGAGCCGGTGTAGCGGCCCCGGCGACCGGCGCCGGGCGATCCAGCAGCACGGCCTCAGCCACCGAGGTGGCGGCCGGAACGGTCGACGCCGGCGGTGCTGTCACGACCGGCTCGGGCCTCGCGACGGCAGGCGCGGCGGGCGGTGCGGCGACCGGCGCCGGTGCGGCGACCGGTTCCGCATAGGCGACGCGGTTGCGCCGGGTCCGGCTGCGCAGCGTGATTCCGGCGAGGAAATCGACCAGCGCCAGCACCGTCAGCAGGAAGAAGGTCGAGCTGGCGAACTGCGGCAGCATGACGAATTCGGCGGCCGCGCCGGCGAACACCAGCAGCGCCAGCAGATGGTCGGTGACGTATTTGCCTCCGGGCCGGGCGCTCTTGCTGATTTCCATCAGCAACAGCAGCATGCCGCCTGACAGCAGCAGATCGCCCAGCGTCAGCGTCCAGCTGTTGCCGGACCACATCGGAAACGTGAAAACCGGCGCGTCGAAGGCGACGCCCGGCATCAGGAACACGATGATGTTGCAGATCGCGAGCGGAATCAGCAGCAGCGGGAAACCGATCATCGACAACGCCTTCCGTTCAGATGTCCGGTCGCGCTCATCGTCCGGCCGTGCCGTGAAACCCTCAGGATTCCTTCTTCGCCTTCAAGACCTGGCGGCCCTTGTACATGCCGGTCTTGAGGTCGAGGTGGTGCGGACGGCGCAGTTCGCCGGAGTCCTTGTCCTCCGCATAGGTCGGGGTCTTCAGCGCGTCGGCGGAACGGCGCATGCCACGCCGCGAGGGCGAGGTTTTTCTTCTCGGAACGGCCATATCAAGGATCCTTGCAGGGTCGATCGTGCGTCCAGCGCACGGCCCGGCGCGCAAGCGCGGGCGAAATCGGTGACAAGGCCGGGCTTATAACGGAACGATGGCGCCAATGCTAGGGCGCAGGCCGCGCAAAATCCGGTCGGATCGTCTCACGACCCCTGGCCCTCGGCCCAGCAGCGCTGCAGCTCCGCCGATTGCCCCCGCGCCATATAGGTCGAGGCCAGACGGCGTACGCCGGGGCCGGGATTCTTGGCGCTGCGCGTCACCGGATTGGGCAGGATCGCCGCCAGCAACGCGGCGTCGCGGGCCGACAGTTTCGAGGCCGGCCGGCCGAAGGCATAGGCAGAAGCGGCTTCGGCGCCGAACTGTCCGGACGGGCCCCATTCGGCGATGTTGAGATAAAGCTCCATGATCCGCTGCTTCGACATCACGAGGTCGATCCACATCGCCAGCGGGATCTCCAGCGCCTTCCGCACATAGCTGCGGCCGTGCCAGAGAAACAGGTTCTTGGCCACCTGCTGGGTGATGGTCGAGCCGCCACGGCTGGCTTCGCCGTCCTGGGCGTCGTCGATCACCTCGCGCAGCGAGTTCCAGTCGACGCCGTTGTGGCTGCAGAATTTGGCGTCCTCGGAGGCGGCCACGGTGCGCGGCAGCGCCGGCGAAATCGCCGCGATGTCGGCCCATTGCCGCGTCACCTGCTGCCCGGTGACCCAGCGCCAGAGCATCAGCGTGGAGACCGGGTGGCCGACATTGTACAGCGGCGCCAGCAGGTAAGGCAGCGCCAGCAACAGCAGCAGGGCCAGGACGATATTGCGGACAATGCGCAAGGTTGGTTTCCGGGTCTGGCCCGCGCAACGGCCGGCACCGCGGGCAGGCTAGCCCGCGGCAAGGCGAGGCTTCAAGCCGTTAAGGTTGCCGCCGGCTTACCGGATTGATCCCGCGCGCGGAATTGACGCGGCCGGTGTCATGACCGATGGTCCCGCCGACTTTTGAGCCGGAGCCCCTTCGTTCATGACGACCCGCACGCCTGCCGCCGATTTCTCGCAACGCCTCGACCAGACCGCCGAAGCCACCGAGGCGCTGCTCGGCCGGCTGCTGACCGACGATCTGCTGCCCGACGAGATCGCCCGGCCGCGCCGGCTGATGGAGGCGATCCGCTATTCCTCGCTCGGCGGCGGCAAGCGGCTGCGGCCGTTCCTGGTGGCGGAAAGTGCTGCGGTGTTCGACGTCGACCGCGACGCCGCATTGCTGGCCGGCGCCGCGCTGGAATGCATCCACTGCTACTCGCTGATCCATGACGACCTGCCGGCGATGGACAACAGCGACCTGCGGCGCGGCCGGCCGACGCTGCACAAGGCCTATGACGACGCCACCGCGATCCTGGCCGGCGACGCGCTGCTGACCTTGGCTTTCGACATCATCAGCCGCGACGAGATCCACCGCGACCCGGCGGTGCGGCTCAAGCTGACCCGCGCGCTGGCCCGCGCCTCCGGGCTCGGCGGCATGGTCGGCGGCCAGATGCTCGACCTCGCCGGCGAAGGCCGCTTCGGCGACCGCGAGCCGGTCGACGTCGCACGTTTGCAGCAGATGAAGACCGGCGCGCTGCTGCGCTACGGCTGCATCGCCGGCGCCATTCTGGGCGAGGCGACGCAGCAGCAGTACGACGCGCTCGATGCCTATGGCCGCGCGCTCGGCGAAGCCTTCCAGATCGCCGACGACCTGCTCGACGTCGAGGGCGACGCCGAAGCACTCGGCAAGCCGGCCGGCGCCGATGCCGCGCTGGGCAAGACCACCTTCGTCACCCAACTCGGCATCGACGGCGCCAAGCAGCGGGTCCGCGACCTCCTGGCGAAGGCCGACCAGGCACTGGCGATCTTCGGCGACAAGGGCGACGTGCTGCGCGCCGCCGCCCGCTTCGTCGCCGAGCGGAAGAACTAGGCGCCGCGATGGCCAGCGAGGAAGCCGACGATCCGAGGCTTCTGAAATTCCGCAAGCTGCCGCGTCCGGTCCGCGTGGTCTATTCGCGGCCGCGCACGTTCGTCTCGGTCGCGTTCGGCATCGCCGCATTCGCGCTGCTGCCGGACCAGCCGCGGCTGGTGACGCGGTTCCTGATCGGCTGGGATGTCTTCGCGTCGCTGTATCTGGTGTTGGCCTATGCGATGATGTTCCGCAGCGGCGTCGCGCATATCCGCCGCAACGCCATCCTGCAGGACGACGGCCGCTTCCTGATCCTGATGGTGACCGCGCTCGGCGCCTTCGCCAGCATCGCGGCGATCGTCAGCGAACTCGGCAACTCGCAGCGCGGCGCGCCCGAACTCGCGCTCGCCACCGTCACCATCGCGCTGTCCTGGGCCGCCGTTCACACCACCTTCGCGCTGCACTACGCGCACGATTATTACCGCGGCGAGAAGCCCGGCGGGCTGGCGTTCCCCAAGGACGACGCGCCGCAGGAAGCCGACTACTGGGACTTCGTGTATTTTTCCTTCGTGATCGGCATGACCGCGCAGGTGTCCGACGTCGGCATCACCGCCAAGAACATCCGCCGCACCGCGACGGCGCATGGGGTGATCTCCTTCATCTTCAACACCGCGCTGGTGGCGCTGATGGTCAATATCGCGGCCGGCGCGATCTGAGCAGGATGATGGCTGCCGCCAGCAGCTGCAGCGCGAGGCAGGAGTAGAACGGCAGCGCGTAGCCCCCAAAACCGTCGCGCAGCAAACCGACGATGCCGGGGCCGAACGCGTAGGTGATCTGGTTCACCGCGGTGATCAGGGCGACCAGCACGCCGAACGACGCGGCCGGAAATTCGCGCTGCACGATCAGCGCCGGCAGCGTGATCAGGTTGCCGACCGAAAAGCCGAACATCGCGCAGGCGATGAAGATCATCGCCTCGTTGCGCGTGTTGATGATGATGGCGAGGGCCAGCGCCTGCGTCGCGAAACAGAATGCCGAGGCCAGCCGCTGGTTGAGCCGGTCGATCACGGTCGAGAACAGCACCCGCCCGACCACCGCCATCGCCGTCAGCAGCGACACCGCCACCGCGGCGCGCTCGCGGCCGATCAGCGGATCGAGATAGGCGATCAGGTGCACGATGAAGCCGACCTGCGCGAACAGCGCCAGCGAGAACGCAATCACCACGCTGAGAAACCCCGGATCGGCAAACGCATCGCGGCGGATCTGCGCCGACGATCGCGCCACCGGTTGCGGTCCTGCCGGCAGCGCGCGCTGCGGCGGTCGCCCGACGAAGACCAGCACCACCGGGACCAGCACCAGCAGCATGACGATTGCCGCAACGGCGGTCGCGGCGGCAAAGCCCAGCCCGCCGATCGCCAGCACCAGGAGAGGCACGCCGGCGATGCCGCCGAAGCTGGCGCCGTTCAGCGCCAGGCTGATCGCCATGCCGCGGCGCTTGTCGAACCAAAGCCCCAGCGTGTTGGTGATCATTCCGAGGCTGGTGCCGGCCCAGCCGAACGCCAGCAGCGCGTTGACGGCGAACAATTGCCACGGCGCGGTGATCTGCCCGAGCAGCGCGGTCGCCGCCGCCATCGCGACGATGCCGGCCAGCATGCAGTTGCGCGGCCCGAACGCCCTGATGGGATCGCTGACGAATGCCACCATCAGCGCGCCGGCGAGATAGAAGAAGGTGGTTGCGGTCGAGACCAGCGAAGCCGGCCAGCCGTGGACGCGCTGCAGTTCGGCGAGATAGACGCTCTGGCCATAGAAGCCGAACGCCCAGCCGAAGGTCGCGAGCGCAAAGCACACGCCGACGATGCGCCAGCCGGAATAGCGCCGCGACGTCTCGTCGTGCTCCGGCGCGACGCTCACGATCCCGGCCGCGTCACGACACTACCCTCGCATGGTGGACGGGTCATAGAAGAACCGCTCGCGCCAGATCAGGTCGCCGCGCCACTGCTGCAGCGCGACCTCGTCGATCCGCAGCGTCTTGCCGGCGTGATCGGTCAGCTCGAACACCCAGTGGATCGCGACCTGGTCGCCCTCGACCACCGAACTGATCAGTTGCGAGTGCACCCGCCGCATCCGCGCCAGCACGGCGCGCTCATGCGCCACAAGCCTGTCGCGGCCCTCGCGCGGCGGCGCGGCGTTTTCCTGCATGCTGGCGTCTTCGGTGTAGAACCGCTCGATCGCGCCGGCATGGTCGCCGCTCACCACCGCCGCAATGAACTCGTCGACCCGCGCGCGCGTCGGCATCGAATTCTCCCTCGTCGCAGCGGCGATTCGGCCGCCTTCAGCTCACGACCGAACGCCGGGACGTCACGGCCGCGACCGCCAGCACCAGCAGCCCGAGCAGCACCGGCGGAAACACCGCGATGTTGACGGCCGACCAGCCGTAATTCGCCAGCAACTGGCCGGAGGAAAACGAGCCGAGCGCGACGATGCCGAACACCAGGAAATCGTTGAACGCCTGGGTCTTGTTGCGCTCCGACGGCCGGTGGGTTTCGAGCACCAGCGCCGAGGCGCCGACGAAGCTGAGATTCCAGCCGAGCCCGAGCAGGATCAGCGTGACCCAGAAATGCATCGCGGTGAGGCCGCTCAGTCCGACCATCGCCCCGGCCGCTTCCAGGATCAGGCCGGCGGCGACGATCTTCGGCGCGCCGAACCGCGCGATCAGCGATCCGGTGACGAAGCTCGGCCCGAACATCGCCACGATGTGCCACTGGATGCCGAAATTGGAATCGCTGACGCTGAGGCCGCACAGCTTCATCGCCAGCGGCGCCGAGGTCATCACCAGGTTCATCATCGCATAGGACACCACGCCGCAGATCGCCGCGGCGATGAAGCGTGGCTGCCGCACGATCTCGATCAGCGGCCGGCCGCCGGCGAGATCGGCCGGCGCCGGTCGCGGCGCGTCGACGCCGGCCAGCACCGCCATCGCGATCAGCGCGACCACCGCCTGCGCGAGGAAGCTCGCCGCAAACAGATAGGGCGGCCAGATGTCCATGGTCCACTGAACCAGTTGCGGACCGAGCACGCCGGCGAACACGCCGCCCGCCATCACCCAGGACACCGCCTTCGGCCGATACGCCGCGCTGGCGCCGTCGGCCGCGGCGAAGCGGTAGGACTGGCCGACCGCCCCATACAGCCCGCCGAGAAAGGTGGCGCAGCAGAACAGCACGAAGGATCCGCGCAGGATCGCATAGGCCGCCAGCAGCCCGGTCAGCACGCCCAGCACCGCACCGATCATGAAGGCCGCGCGGCGGCCATAGAGCCGCGAGATCGTCCCGGTCGGCAGCGTGCCGGCGGCCAGCCCGACGACGAACATCGACAGCGGCAAGGTCGCCAGCGACATGTCCGGCGCCAGCGTCGCGCCGACGATCGAGCCGGTGGCGAAGATCACCGCGGCGTTGGCGCCGCCCAGCGCCTGCGCGATCGCCAGACGCACAACATTGCCACGCGCCCGCGCGTCGCCGGCCGCCTCGTCGATTGCGATTGCATCCACCATTCGGCGTTCCACCCATTGGCAGCGCGTCACCGCAGCGCCGCTTCGATTCGCCGCACTATGCGGGGCAGGGATTTGGCAATCAACCGACAGCAACGGGCCCGTCCCATGCGTGCTGGTCACGACAACGCGTCAGCAACAGCAACGCGTCAGCTACAGCAACCGTCATTCCGGGGCATGCGCCGCGCAGCGGCGCAATGAACCCGGAATCTCGCGACGCACACCGAGCCGCGAGATTCCGGGTTCGTGCGCCTTCGGCTTACGCCCCGGAATGACAATCGCTGGGAGGTCCGCGCGCCGCGTCTCGCAGGCAAAATCTCGTGTCCCAAGCCCGCATTCCTGACGTCGTCATTCCGGGGCAGGCGCAGCGCAGCTGCGCGTGAACCCGGAATCTCGCCGCCTGCACTCCGCCTCGAGATTCCGGGTTCGTTTCGGCCTGCCGCCTCACGCCCCGGAATGACGGCTTCAACGCTGGCTATTCGGACTGCCGTGCAAACACCAGGATCAGATTATTCGCCGGCATCTCGACGACGCTCTGTAGCTGCAAGCCGACGCCGTCGCCGAGTCGCTGCATCTCGCCCACGTCGCGGACGCCCCAGTCCGCATTGGCATTCCGCAGGCTGGTGTCGAACACCGCGTTGCTGACCGCGGTGTGGCGGCCGTCGCGCTTGAACGGGCCATACAGCACCAGCTTGCCGTCCGGCCGCAGATAGCGCGCCGCGCCGGCGAACAGGCCCTGCGCCACCGGCCACGGCGCGATGTGCACGACGTTGGCGCAGAACACCGCCAGCAGCGGCGCGGGTCCGTCGCCGTTCGTCATCTGCGGGCACCACGCCGGATCGGTCAGGTCGATCTTCAGCGGCGCGCGGATGTTGCCGAGCTGCGCATGGGTGCGCCAGGCCTCGACCGAGACGAGGTGATTGTCATTGAAGTCACTCGGCCACCAGGTGATCTGCGGGCTCTGCCGCGCGAAGGCGACGACGTGCTGGCCGGTGCCGCTGCCGGCCTCCAGCACGTCGCCGGATTGGTCGCGCAGCAGCGGCGCCAGCACCTGCCAGATTGCCGCGTGATTGCGGTGAAACGCCGCCGCATCCAGCGCGCCCTCCGGCGCCGCGTCGGCCTGCTGGCCGAACTCCACCACGAACTCAGCCATGATTGTCGCGTCCGATCCGTTCGAGTTCGCCGACCAGCAGATCGAAGGCATCCGCCAGCAGCCCGCTGCCGCACATCGTCAGCCGTTCGGGAATGACGATCCGCTTCGACGGCGGATAGAACCGCTGCAGCGCCGGATGCAGCAGGAAAGCGCGGCCTTCGTCCTCGGCGAACGCGCCGCCGCTTGAGACCAGGATCAGGTCCGGCCGCGCGCTGACGATGGCTTCCATCGGCACGAAGCCGCCGCTGGCGACGCCGAGGTCGGCGGCGGCGTTGGTCAGCCCGGCCTCCGCGAACAGCAATCCGACCAGGCTGCCATTGCCCGACACCCAGCCGCGCCGCCACAGCGGCAGCACGCGCAGCGGCCGGGCCGCCACCGCGCGATGCGCGCGCGCGGCCGCGGCGTCGATGCGGGCGATCTCGGCGGCCGCCCGCCCGGGATGGCCGACGATCTCGCCCATCCTGCGGATCTGCTCGCGCACCTCCGGCAGGGTTGAGGGCATCACGTTGAATTCGGCGACGCGCACGCCGTGCTGCTTCAACAGCTCACGCGTGGTGCGGCGGTCATATTCGCCGGCCACCATCACGTCCGGCCGCAGCATCAGCGCGTCCTCGGCGCCACCCGACAGCGCCGGATAGCGCAGCGCCTGCTGCGCCGTCGGCGATTGCCCGGCGTCATGTGCGTAGGGGCTGAGGCCGACGATCTGCTCCGGATCGGCCAGCGCCAGCAGCAGCTGGTCGGTGCAGGCATTGATCGAGGCCACGCGAGGCCGCTCGGCGGCCTGCGCGGGCAAGGTGAGCAACGCGACCACGACGGCGAGGATGGCGCGCAATGATACGATCATGCGGCGCCTCCGATGCCCGACCACGGCACGATCACCGCTTCGCTGCGATGTTCGGATCGATACGCATTGATGCGGAAGACATCCGCCATCACCGCATCGCTCAGCGCCTCACCCGGCGCGCCCTGCGCGACCAGTCGGCCGTCCGCCAGCACCAGCACGGTGTCGGCGAAGCGCGCGGCGAGGCCGAGATCGTGCGTCACCACGATCACCAGGGTGCCGCCATCGGCGGCGTCACGCAGATATTGCATCACGTCGAGCTGGTAGCGCGGATCGAGCGAGGCGGTCGGCTCGTCCGCCAGCAGCACCGGGGCCTGCACGGCGAGCACGCGCGCCAGCGCGACGCGGCTGCGCTCGCCGCCGGACAGTTCGGTGACGCGGCGGTCGCGCAGTGCTATCACGTCGGTCGCCTGCATCGCGCGCTGCACCGCCTCGGCATCGGCGCCCGCGAGCCGCGACGGATCGGTGGCGCCGTGCGGATAGCGGCCCAGGGCAACAATGTCGCGCGCCGGCAGCGGCCAGTGCACGACGTGGCCCTGCGGCAGATAGGCAAAGCGCCGCGCGCGCTGCTGCAATGAAAGTCTTGTCAAAGCGTCGCCGCCGATGGTGATCGTGCCCTCGCTCGGCAGCAGCCCGGCCAGCGCGCGCAGCAGCGTGGTCTTGCCGGCGCCGTTCGGCCCGACCAGCGCGACCAGATGCCCGCGCTCCAGGCTGAGCGACACGTCGCGCAGCACGGCGCGTCCGGCCAGCCGGACGCTGACGTCACGCGCGCGCAAAAAGTCCGCTCCGCTCAACTGACCCCTCCACCGAGCGCGCGGCGCTCGCGCATGATCAGATAGAGAAAAAATGGGACGCCGATGATCGAGGTCAAGACGCCGACCTTGATGCTGCTGGACGACGGAATGATCCGCACCGCGATGTCGGCGGCCAGCAACAGCGCCGCGCCAGTCAGCGCGCTCGGCACCAGCAGCCGCCCCGGATCGTGGCCGACCAGCGGCCGCATCAGGTGCGGCGCCACCAGACCGATGAAGCCGATCGTGCCGGTCACCGCCACCGCGCCGCCGACGCCGAGCGCCACGCCGACGATCAACAGCAGCCGCAGCCGCCCGACATCGACGCCGAGCGATTGCGCGGTCTCCTCGCCGAGCGTCAGCGCGCGAAACGCGTTGCGCTGGCTCAGCAGGATCAGTGCGCCCGCGGCAATGAAAGGCAGCGCCAGCGCGACGTGGCGAAAGCTGCGATCCTCCAGCGAGCCGAGCAGCCAGAAGGTGATTTCCAGCACCACGAAGGGATTGCTCGACAGGTTCATCACCAGCGCGGTCGCGGCTCCCGCAAGGCTCGAGATCGCCAGTCCCGCCAGGATCAGCAGCAGCAGCCCGGCATTGCGCCCGGCCACCGCCAGCAGCACGAACACCGACGCGAACGCCGCGACGATCGCCGCCACCGGCAGCGCGTAGGAGCGCACATCGGCAAGCCCGAGCGAAATCACCAGCACCGCGCCGAAGGCGGCGGATTGCGGCGCGCCGAACAGCGACGGCGACGCCAGCGGATTGCGCAGCAGCCCCTGCAGCGCCGCGCCGGACAATCCGAGGATCAGCCCGATCGCCAGTCCGAGGATCGTCCGCGGCAGCCGGATCTCCTGCACGATGACCTGCTGCACCTCGCCGCCGCCGCCGAACAGCGCCGCGATCACCGTCAGCGGCGACAGTTGAACCGGTCCGGTGCCGAGCGAGATCAGCGCGAGCAGCGCGACCAGCCCAACGAGCGCGAGCATGACCGTGCCGCGGCGTCGCGTGGCTGCGTCGTCGGTCGGGGTGGTCGTCTCGGTAGCCGCTGCCGTCAATCGATCGATCTTTCGTCCGGAGTCGCCGCTGCTCATAGCGCGACCGGTGTCAGGAACAAGACACACTCCGCGGGAAAACGCCAAAACCGCCCGCCGCAATGCGGTCACCGGATTGACATTGTCCTGCCCTCAGCCGTTAGATCGTCGGGACGGTTCTCCTCCGGGAGATCAAAAGGGAATGCGGTGCGGGTTTTTCCTGTTGTGGATCAACCCAATGCCGTGGCTGCCCCCGCAACTGTAAGCGGCGAGTCTGTCGTCACATGCCACTGGGAAACTCGGTCCTGGGAAGGCGACGTCAGGTTACGACCCGCGAGCCAGGAGACCTGCCGTCAGCCGTGGTCACACGCGAAGATGTTGGTCGGGGAGTACTGGCATTGGCCTCATCGGGTGCGCGACGCACAGGATGAGACCTCGTTCGCTGTGACGTGCCACTGACGTCAAGCCGAGGTTCAACCCATGCCGTCCCGTCCCGCCGCGTCCGCGCGGAAAAGCCTGCAATTGCGGGCCTGTCTTGCCACGAGTTGTCTCGTTCCGCTGCTGTGCTGCGCCGCCCCCGCAATGGCGCAGGACACGCTGCCCACCATCGACGTCACCGCCAGCCGCTTGTTCAACGGCATCGTCGGCGCATCGACCACCGTGATCACCGCCGACGACATCGCGCGCTCGCCGGCCGAGACCGTGCAGGAGATCATCGCGCAGGCGCCCGGCGTGCAACTCACCTCGCTGTATGGCGGCGTCAACGGCGCCGGCACCTCGGTCGATCTGCGCGGCTTCGGCGCCTTCGCCACCGCCAATACGCTGATCCTGATCAACGGCCGCCGGCTCAACGACCTCGACCTCGCCGGCGTCGATCTCTCGACGATCCCGCGCGACTCGATCGCGCGGATCGAAATCACCCGCGGCAATTCCGGCGCGGTGCTGTACGGCGACAACGCGGTCGGCGGCGTCATCAACATCGTCACCAAGACCGGCGCGTCCGGGCCGCCGGTGGCGATGCGCTTCGAAGGCGGCGTCGGCTCGTTCAACCAGCAGATGGGCGCGGTGTCGGCCGCGACCAATCACGGGCCGTGGTCGTCGTCGGTGTTTGCCAATGCGGTGAAATCGGACGGCTATCGCGACAACAACAAGCTCGAGCAGCGCAACGCCGTCGGCGAATTGCGCTACGCCACGCCGGATTTCAGCGCTTTCGTCAATCTCTCGGGCGATGACCAGCGGCTGGGCCTGCCGGGGCCGCGCACGGTCGATCCGTCGATCGGCCTGAACGAACTCGCCACCAACCGCCGCGGCACGTCCTCGCCGTTCAACTACGCCAACAAGCAGGGCGCCAACGTCACTGCGGGCTTCACCAAGACCCTGTGGGACGGCGCCGAACTGATCGTCGATGGCGGCGTGCGCAACAAGGACCAGCAGGCGGCATTCTTCGGCGCCACCACCGCGGTGCCATTCAACTACGTCGACTCGAACCTGCAGACCTGGTCGCTGACGCCGCGCTTGAACATCCGCAACGCGGTGTTCGGCCTGCCGTCGACGATCCTGACCGGCCTCGATTACTACAACGCCGACTATAATTCCGATCGGCCGCTGTTCCGCGGCGCGGCGCCGATCCACGTCTACGATCTGAACCAGCAGTCGCTCGGCGCTTACTGGCAGCAGACCGTCGGCATGTTGCCGTCGACCGACGTGTCGTATGGCGGGCGGCTGCAGACCACGCGCCTGCGCGCGCGCGATCGGGTGGATCCGAACGCGCCGGGTTATTTCGGCGACCTGCCGTCGACGCCGCTCGACAGCGACACCACCAACCAGGCGTTGCATATCGGCATCGAGCACCGCATCAACGAGGTGTTCACGCTGTTCGGCCGCGCCGCCAGCGCGTTCCGCACGCCCAACGTCGACGAGCGCGTCGCCTCCGGCCCGGCATTCGACGCCAACTTCAATCCGCTGCCCGGCAACTTCACGCTGAAGACGCAGACCTCGCATGATTTCGAGGGCGGCCTGCGATTCCGCAACGGGCCGTTCGACATGCAGACCAGCATCTACACGATGAACCTCAAGAACGAGCTGCAGTTCGATCCGGTCAACTTCTACAACCGCAACCTCGATCCGACCCGTCGCTCCGGCGGCGAGACCTCGGGCTCGTTCCGCGTCAGCGATACGCTGTTGGTACGCGGCTCGGCGGCCTACACCGAGGCCGTGTTCCGCGAAGGGCCATTCGCCGGCAATGACGTGCCGCTGGTGTCGCGGGTGACCGCGAGCGGCGGCGTCAGCTGGAACGCCTGGGCGAACTATCTCGTGGTCGACGCCACCGTGCGCTACTGGAGCGCGCGGCGGATGGACAACGACCAGTCCAACGTTCAGCCGGTGATCCCGGCCAATGCCACGGTCGATTTCAAGGTCAGCGGGCAGTACGACAAGTTCTTCTGGTCGCTGGCCGTCAACAATTTGTTCGACGTCGACTACTACGACTACGCCGTGGCGAGCACGTTCACGCCCGGTCGGTTCAACGCCTATCCGCTGCCCGGCCGGACCTACATGGTGAAAGCCGGCCTGACGTTCTGAAGTTGCCGATGCATCGCTTCGCCGGCGGCATTGCGTCGCCGGCGAATCCGCGACCGTATTGTCGCCGCCATTCGGGCGTATGACTTAAGGCTCGCTTCGGCGGCTCCAATATTCCTCGCGATGATGTTTACCTCGTCGTGACGCAACGCAGCGCCAGTTGTTTCCAGACGGCTTAAAGCTGCTATGGAACCCGGATTCGTGCTATTGGTGCTGCCATTCCAGTGCAGACCGCCGATCCAGAGAGACCGCAATGAACCCAACCGAACCGAAAACGGTCGCTGAACTCAAAGAAATTCGTCTGAACCGTCGCGCCGCGCAGGATGCCGAGGGCATCAAGGCGATGGCCGACATCGCGGCCGCGGACATCGCGATCCGCAAGAAAACGGAAAAACTGCGCGCCATGCGCCTGGCCAAAGAGGCCGCCGACCTCGCAGCGCCCCCAGAGGCTGCGGCGAAACCCGCTAAAAAGAAAAAGAAAACAACGGCATGACGCAAGAAGACCGCGACCGCGCCGAGGCGCGTTTCAACAAGGCAGCGCGTGCCTCCAACGACGCCAAGGCCGGCAAGTCCGACCGCGACGCCTCCACCATGGCGGTGCTCGACAACATGGCCAGGCTGAAAGCGGCGCGCCTTGCGCGCGAGGCCGCGGCCCCTCCTGTCGCAACACCGGTCAAGAAGGCGCGTGCGAAGGCCGGCAGCAAGATCGGCAAGACCGCTGCGGAAAAGACCCCGGCCTTGTCCGACTGGCTCGCCGGTCAGCAAAGCGGCGGCCGACGGACCTAGATCACACCGTCGTTATGGCGCGGGTCTTCTGATCGGGGTCGGCGTCGCGGGGCACCGGAACGATCCGCAGCGCGGTGATGCGGTTGCGCTCGCGCCGGAGCACCCGGAACCGGAAACCGTGGAAGGTGAAGCTCTGGCCGCGCTCGGGGATCGAGCGCGCCTCGTGAATGACGAGGCCGGCCACGGTGGTGGCTTCCTCGTCGGGCAGCCGCCAGTCCATCGCGCGGTTGAGATCGCGGATCGGCACAGAGCCGTCGACCACCACCGAGCCGTCCGGCTGCGCGCGCACGCCCGCGACCACGACGTCATGCTCGTCGGAGATGTCGCCGACGATCTCCTCGAGAATATCCTCCAGCGTCACCATGCCTTCGACTTCGCCGTATTCGTCGACCACCAGGGCGAAGTGGGTCTTGCGGCTGCGGAACGCCTTGAGCTGGTCGGAGACCGGCCGCATCTCCGGCACGAACCAGGGCGGCAGCGCGATGCTGGCGACGTCGATTTTCGACGTGTCGCCGTCGGCCGTGCGGATCGCACGCAGCAGGTCCTTGGCGTGAAGCACGCCGATGATGTTCTCCGGCTTCTCGCGCCAGAGCGGAATGCGCGTGTATTCGGTCGCCAGCACCTCGCGTACCAGTTCTTCCGGCGGCAGGTCGGCATTGATCATCACCATCTCGGTGCGATGGACCATCACGTCGGATACCTGCAACTCGCTGAGATCGAGCAGCCCACCGAGCATGTCGCGATCCTGCTTGGCGACACCGCCCTCGTGATGGATCAGGTCGACTGCGCCGCGCAGCCGCTCGGTGGGGGACAGGATCGGCTGGTTGTGACCGATCTTGATGCCGAGCGCAGTCATCAGGGCCCGTACGATGATCTCGATCACGGCCAGCAGCGGCGCCAGCGCATAGACCATCAGCCGCATCGGCCGCGCCACCAGCAGCGACACCCGGTCCGGCGCATTGATGGCGATGGTTTTCGGCAGCACTTCGGAGAAGATCACCACCATGACCGTCATTGCGGCGGTGGCGTAGAGCACGCCGATTTCGCCGAACCAGCGGGTGAAAAGCGCGGTGGCAAGCGCCGAGGCGGCGATGTTGGCGATGTTGTTGCCGAGCAGCAGGGCGCCGATCATCCGCTCGCGCATCGCGAACAGGCTTTCCACCACGGCCGCGTCGCGGTTGCCCTGCTTGGCCAGCCTGTGCATGTTGGCCCGCGACGATCCCGTCAGCGCGGTCTCGCTGGACGAAAAGAACGCCGAGACCATCAGGCAGCCGAGCACGATCGCTATCGTCAACCAGTCCATCATGTCTCAATCATCAAAGGTCGCGCTCAAGGCGCGAGTTTCCGGGCGAGAAAATCGCGAACCAGTGTCGGATCGACATCGCTGCTGATCACGGCGCGGCCGAGCCGCTCCAGCAGAATGAAGGTGAGGCGCCCGCGCTTGACCTTCTTGTCCTGCGCCATCAGCGTCATCAGCGCGTCGGCGTCCGGCAGGCCTTCCTGGGCGAAGCCGGCGATCTCCTGCAGATGGGTCGGCAGCCCGACGTCGGCAAGGTGATGTTGCAGCCGCTTGGCGTCGGCCGGCGGCAGCAGGCCGAGTTCGACCGAGAGGTCCGCTGCCAGCACCATGCCGATCGCGACGCCTTCGCCATGAAACAGCCGGTCGGAAAAGCCGGTCGCGGCTTCCAGCGCGTGGCCGAAGGTATGGCCGAGATTCAGCAGCGCGCGCTCGCCGGTCTCGCGCTCGTCGCGCGACACCACGCCGGCCTTGGCACGGCACGAGGTGGCGACCGCGTGCTCGCGCGCGTTGCCGCCGGACACGATCTCGCCGTGGTTGGCCTCGAGCCAGGCGAAGAACGCCTCGTCGCCGAGCGCGCCGTATTTCGCCACTTCGGCATAACCGGCGCGAAACTGCCGCGGCGACAGGGTGTCGAGCACCGCAGTGTCGGCCACGACAAGTACAGGCTGGTGGAACGCGCCGAGCAGGTTCTTGCCCTGCGGAGAATTGATGCCGGTCTTGCCGCCGACCGAGGAATCGACCTGCGCCAGCAGCGAGGTGGGCACCTGCACGAAGTCCACGCCACGGCGCAGGATGGCCGCCGCAAAGCCGGCAAGATCGCCGACCACGCCGCCGCCGAGCGCGATCACCAGATCGTTGCGCTCGATCCTGGCGGCGATCAGGCCCTCGCTGACCTGTTCGAGGCCGCGATAGGTTTTCGAGCCTTCGCCCTCCTCGACGACGATGGTTGCATGCGGTATGCCGGCGCCGTCCAGCGATGCCTCGGTGGCCTTCAGCCAATGCGCGGCCACGGTTCTGTCCGTGACGATCGCGGTGCGCACGCCCGGCCGCAATGCCGCGATCCGGTCGCCCAGCGAGGCCAGCACGCCGCGGCCGATGACGATGTCGTAGCCCCGGTCGCCGAGCGCGACCTCGACGGTGGTCGGCGCGGCATGATTGAGCGGTGCGGTCATGGCAACGGGTCCGGCGGTGCGGGGTGGGCCTGCGGCGGTACGCCGGATCCGCAAAGGTAGCGATGCAACGCATCGACACAGTCGTCGACCACCCTGTCATGCGGCACGTCGCGCGAGGCGATGGTGATGTCGGCGGTGCGGTACAGCGGATGCCGCTCGACGATCAGCCGGGCGATGGTGCCGGCCGGGTCGGCGGTCTGCAGCAACGGCCGGTCGGAACGGCGTTTCACCCGGCGGAGGATCACGTCGGCGTCGGCCTCGAGCCAGACCGACACGGCCTTGGCGGCGATCCGCTCGCGGGTTTCGGCGCGCATCAGCGCGCCGCCGCCGGTCGCCAGCACGCTTGGCCCGCTGTCCAGCAGCCGCCCGATCACCCGCGCCTCGCCGTCGCGGAATTGCGGTTCGCCATGGATCTCGAAAATCTCCGGGATGGTCAGCGCCGCGGCGGCCTCGATCTCGGTGTCGGCGTCGAGAAACGGCAGCCGCAGCCGGATCGCCAGGCGGCGGCCGACGGTCGACTTGCCGGCGCCCATCATGCCGACCAGCACGATGCAGCGCTGGCCGAGAGCCGTGACGATCTCGGCCTCCCGGGAGGTGCTGGTGCTGGATGAGACGGTCTGTGACATCGCGTCCGAACTCGTGGCGGAACGCCGCATGCGACCGCCCGTCACCTATACTACCGCGCTTGCCGCCGGTGCCAGAGACTCTTGCAACCCGCCCCCGAACATGATCCCTAATCAGCCAGCAAACCCCGGTAGATCCTGCCGAATATCGCCCGAGGCGCGTGATGCCCAGCCTGTTCCGGTTTCTCACAGTGGTCGCGGTGCTGGGCGGCATCGGCTACGGCGCCATGTACGCACTGGCCAACTTTGTGAACCCGAAGCCGCGCGAGATGACCGTCAGCATCCCACCCGACAAGTTTCTCAAGAAATAGCGGCTAGGGTGGCGGCATGGCCAACGTGACAGCTACCGACGCCCGACTGAGCAACCTGTTTCTCGACATGATCGCCGCCGAACTCGGGGCCGGTCACAACACCATCGATGCCTATCGCAGCGATCTGGCCGACCTGTCGGAGTTTCTCGGCCGCAGCGGCAGCAGCTTCGTCGGCGCCGACACCCAGGCGTTGCGCGACTATCTGGCCGATCTCGACGAGCGCGGCTTCAAGAGCACCAGCGTGGCGCGCCGGCTGTCGGCGCTGCGGCATCTGTATCGCTTCCTGCTCACCGAACGAATTCGCAGCGACGACCCGGCGGCGATCCTGACCGGGCCGAAGCGCGGCCGCAGCCTGCCCAAGGTGCTGTCGATTGCCGATGTCGACCGGCTCCTGACCCGTGCCAAGGCGATGGCCGAAGCGCCGGACGGCAAGATCCAGCAACGGGTGCGCGCGGCGCGGTTGTACTGCCTGCTGGAAGTGCTCTACGCCACCGGCCTGCGGGTCTCGGAACTGGTGGCGCTGCCGGCCACCGCGGCACGGCGCGACGCCCGCATGATCGTGGTGCGCGGCAAGGGCGACAAGGAACGGCTGGTGCCGCTGAACCAGACCTCGAAGCAGGCGATGACCGACTATCTCGCCGCGCTCGACGGGTTGCGCAAGGAGAAGGCCAGCAACGCCACCGCGTCGAAATGGCTGTTTCCGTCGTTCGGCGAAAGCGGCCATCTGACCCGGCAGCACTTCGCCCGCGAGCTGAAGGACCTGGCATCGGTCGCCGGACTGTCGCCGCGGCTGATCAGCCCGCACGTGCTGCGCCACGCCTTTGCCAGCCACCTTCTGCACAACGGCGCCGACCTGCGGATCGTGCAGACGCTGCTCGGCCATACCGACATCTCGACCACGCAGATCTACACCCACGTCGTCGAGGAGCGGCTGAAGAGCTTGGTCCGTGATCTGCATCCGCTGGGGCAGCCCGGCTAGTTTGCACCGTCGTTCCGTAAGCGAACCCGGAATGACGAGAGCCCGAAAGCGTTCCCACCACAGAATCAACCCATTGATTCAACAGGCCTATCGTGTCAGCCGCTTGACTTGGCGCGCGGTTGGCCGGAAAAGCCCGCAGCGGCTGTATCGCCCGCTCCCTTGCGCCCCCATATCATGTGAATGTCCCAGTCCATGCGCAGCTATCTCGATTTTGAAAAGCCGGTCGGCGAACTCGAACAGAAGATCGAGGAATTGCGCGCGATGCAGGAGAGCGGCGACGTCTCGGTCGGCGACGAGATCGTGCGGCTGGAGGCGAAGGTCAACGAGACCATCACCGAACTCTACCACAACCTGACGCCGTGGCAGAAAACCCAGGTGGCGCGCTGGCCGACCCGGCCGCATTGCATGGATTACATCGAGGGACTGATCACCGAATTCACGCCGCTCGCCGGCGACCGCAAGTTCGGCGACGACGAGGCGCTGGTCGGCGGCTTCGGCCGGTTTCGCGGCGAGAGCGTCTGTGTGCTGGGTCAGGAAAAGGGCGACACCACCGAGACCCGGCTGAAGCATAATTTCGGCATGGCCCGGCCGGAGGGCTATCGCAAGGCGGTGCGGCTGATGGAGATGGCGGACCGCTTCGGCATTCCGGTGCTGTCGCTCGTCGATACCGCCGGCGCCTATCCCGGCATCGGCGCCGAGGAGCGCGGCCAGGCCGAGGCGATCGCCCGCTCGACCGATGCGTGCCTGTCGCTCGGCGTGCCCAACGTCGCCGTGATCATCGGCGAAGGCGGCTCCGGCGGCGCGATCGCGATTGCCACCGCGAATCGCGTGCTGATGCTGGAGCATGCCATCTACAGCGTGATCTCGCCGGAGGCGGCATCCTCGATCCTGTGGCGCGACGGCGCCAAGGCGCAGGAAGCCGCGACCAACATGAAGATCACCGCGCAGGATCTGCTGCGGTTCGGCGTGATCGACCGCATCCTGCTGGAGCCCAAGGGCGGCGCCCACCGCGATGCCGCAGCCATGATCGCGACCGCGGGCGACGCTATCGCCCAGGCCTTCGACGACTTGCGTGGCCTCGACCGCGACGCCGTGCGCCAGCAGCGCCGGCAGAAATTCTTGGACATCGGCCGCAAGCTCGGCTGAGGGGCGTCAGCCTCATGCCGTCATTCCGAGGCGCGCGAGCACTTGCTCGTGCGAACCCGGAACCTCGCGCCGGGCGCCTTGTCGCAAGATTCCGGGTTCGCGCGGCCTGGCGGCCTCGCGCCCCGGAATGATGCTCTTCCTATCCGATCTTGATCCTGGTCTCCGGCCCGATCCGCGCCAGCAGCTGCCGCATCATCTGCGGCCGCATCGCCACGCAGCCGGCGGTCGGGCCGAAATTGTCCCGCGCCAGATGCAGAAACACCGCGCTGCCGCGGCCGGCAACCCGAGGCCGGGCGTTGTGGTCGATCTCGATAATGTAGTCGTACAAATGGTCGCCGCGCCGCAGCCGGTCGGCGGGACTATCGGGTGTGAGCCGGACCGGCTGGTTGTAGTGCCGGTCGGCGGGATCCTCGCACCAGCCGTCCTGAGGGGTGATGCGCCGGACCGGCAGATGGGTCCGCGGCAGCGGCGCGCGGTCGGCGCGCCACCACAGCCGCAACGGCCGAAAGACGCCGCGGGGTGTGGCGCCGTCGCCCTCGCGCTTGTTGGCCCGGAGGCCGCCCCGCCCGAGCGCGACCGGAATCACCAGCGGGCCGGTGGTCAGCCAGCCGCGGCGCGGGTTTCCGGCGGCAGGGCGGACCAGAATGAGGGGGAGCGGCGAAGTGTCCATCTTTGGACAAGTTAGTGGAAACTCGAAACTTTCGCACCCCAAAGCGGTAGCTCTGAGGCGCTTCCCGGCGCAAATTTGAGCCCGGGAGCTACATTTTGGCGGACCAGTGCCTATTTGCACTGGAATGCCCGCCTTCGCGACTGCCCAAAGGACCGTATCCGATGCCGAACGCCCGCAAAATCCTGATCGTCGATGACGACACCGATCTGCGCGACGCACTGGTGGAGCAGCTGTCGCTGCATGAGGAATTTCATGCCTCTGCGGTCGATACAGGGGCCAAAGGCGTCACCGCCGCCAAGGCGGACTCGCCCGATCTGGTGCTGATGGATGTCGGCCTGCCCGATACCGACGGCCGCGAGGTCGTCCGCAGCCTGCGCAAGGGCGGCTTCAAGGCGCCGATCATCATGCTGACCGGGCACGACACCGAGTCCGACACCATTCTCGGGCTGGAATCCGGCGCCAATGACTATGTCGCCAAGCCTTTCCGCTTCGCGGTGCTACTGGCGCGGATCCGGGCCCAGCTGCGCCAGCACGAGGCCAGCGAGGACGCGGTGTTCACCGTCGGCCCCTATAGCTTCCGCCCTGGCTCGAAGATGCTGACCGGCGCCAACGCGCGAAAGGTTCGCCTCACCGAGAAGGAGACCGCGATCCTGCGCTTCCTGTATCGGGCCGGGCTGATGGCGGTGTCGCGCGAGACGCTGCTGCAGGAGGTCTGGGGCTATAATTCCGGCGTCACCACCCACACGCTGGAGACCCACATCTACCGGCTGCGGCAGAAGATCGAGAAGGACGCCGCCAATCCGGAGATCCTCGTCACCGAGTCCGGTGGCTACAAGCTGGTGCCGTGATACGATTCGCCGGGAGCGATTCGTAAGCTCAGGCAGGGGCGCGTTCGCACGTCCCGGGTACCCGGTCCGGCATGTCGATCGAAGATGATGTATTGCTGCTCGAGCGCGTGCCGACCCTGCGGGTGCTGGGCACCACCTCGCTGCGCATGCTGGCGATCGGTTCGGACCAGCACGGCTTTGCCAAGGGTGCGCCCTTGTTCAAGGCGGGAGACGACGCCGATTGCGCCTACGTCGTGCAGAGCGGCGCCTTCAAGGTCAGCCGTGACGACGACACCCGGCACGAGGTGGTCGCAGGCCCCGGCGCGTTGATCGGCGAACTGGCCCTGATCGTCACGATGCAGCGGCCGAGCACCGCCGTCGCGATGGAATATTCCACAGTAATCCGGATCGCACGCAGCCTGTTTCAGCGCGTGCTGGAAAGCGACCCGGCCGCCGCGCGCCGGCTGCGGGACGAATTCGCCAGCCGCACCAGCCAGATCGCCAGCGACATCATGATGGCTGGCGCCAAGCTCGGCGGCTGAGCGCCGTCTACAGCTCCAGCGTCACCGTCACCGGAACGTGGTCGCTCGGGCGCTCCCAGCCGCGGGCGTCGCGGGTGATGCGGAAGTCTCGGACGCGATCGCCGAGCGCCGGCGAGACCCAGATGTGGTCGAGCCGCCGGCCGCGGTCGGCGATGGTCCAGTCGGCGGCGCGGTAGCTCCACCAGGTGTAGACCTTTTCCGACAGCGGAATGCGTTGCCGCGCGACGTCGATCCAGTTGCCGGCGGCCTGCGCGGCCAGCAGTTTCTCGCACTCGACCGGCGTGTGCGACACCACTTTCAAGAGTTGCTTGTGCGACCAGACGTCGTGCTCATGCGGCGCGACGTTGAGGTCGCCAACCAGGATGTGCCGCTCGTCGCCGCGCGGGTGAAGCGGCTCGCAGGCCTTCAGTTCGTCGAGGAACGACAGCTTGTGCAGGAATTTCGGATTGAGCGCCGGGTCGGGAATGTCGCCGCCGGCCGGCACGTAGAAATTATGCAGCACCAGCGGCGAGGCCATCTGCGCGGCGTCGCCGAACGCCACCGTGATGTGCCGGGAATCGATGTTGTTGCAGAAGGTGCGGATGTTGGTGTTGGCGAACGGCAGCTTCGAGACCACCGCGACGCCGTGATAGCCCTTTTGACCGTTGAGCGCGACGTGCTCGTAGCCGAGCCGCTTGAAGCGCTTCAGCGGAAAGGCGTCGTCCGGACATTTGGTCTCCTGCAGGCACAGCACATCCGGCCGCACCACCTTGAGGAATTTTGCGACCAGATCGATGCGCAGCCGCACCGAGTTGATGTTCCAGCTTGAGAGGGTGAATTGCATGGGATGGAGAGACTCGCTTGGTCGGCACGACGTGCGAGCGTCTTAGTCCAGTTCGCGGAGATTCCGAACAGGTTCGTCATTCCAGGGCGCGGACGGCGCCAGGCGGGCACGAACCCGGAATCCCGAGATTGAGCGCTTGGAGTCCGATCTGGGGATTCCGGGTTCATGTCGCGGCTTCGCCGCTCATGCCCCGGAATGACGGAAACGACGCAGCCTAATTGTTCGGTGTGGAATAGTTGGTGAAGTCGATCTTGAACATGCTCTGGTCGAGCTTCTTCGTCGTATCGAGATTGTAGATCGCGACCGTGGTGTCGTAGCCCTGCGGGTCGGTGACGGTCCACTGCTTGAGCTGGTTGTCCTTGGCGCCCAGCATCAGCATCAGCCGGCTGGTGCCGACCAGCGGGTTCTTCTCCTCGATGATGACGCTGATATAGAGGTCGTCGACCGTGACCTTGACGACGTTGGTGTCGCGCAGCAGATCGATGCGGTCGCTGAGCAGATAGCGCAGCGGGGTCTGCGACAGCGGGTAGATGTCCTGCGTGGCGAGCCTGCGGTCGCGCACGGCGAGTGAGGAGCCATCGGCGATCATCGCGATCGGGCTCGGATCGTCATATTCGAACCGAACCTTGCCGGGCTTCTGGATGTAGAAATCGCCTTTCGTGCGTGAGCCGTCAGGGCCGACCTGGACGAAATTCCCCACCAGGGTCTGCAGCGACGACAGATAGGCGCTGACCTTGCCGGCCGCTGCCTTCTGGTTGGCGTCGAAGGTCGTGAAGATGCTGGCCGGCACGTTGCGCCGCGGATCCGGGATCACAGGCTCGGGCGGCTTGGTGGCGGCCATCGTCACCGGTGGCCTCGCCTGTGGCTCCGAGGCGCTCATCTGCATGCGGGGCTTGGGCGCGGATTTCTGCGCCGGATCCGCGACAGCGGCGGTGGACAGCACAGCCAAGGACAGCAGCGCGCCGCCGCAGAGGAGCAGCCGGAGGCAGGAGTAGGCGGATTTCTGTTGCTGTCTGTTCAAACCATGATCCTGCAGGGTCGCGTCCCGTGACCGCCCGCATGGCGCTAGCGCGGCGCTGTGGCGATTTCGGGACTTGTGATCCACTCTCGGCATTTCGATGTTTCCGGCCGCGTACCGCACTCAGAAGCCGCTTTCTTCCTCTTCGACGAGGATTTCGCGTTTGCCGGCGTGATTGGGCTGGCCGACGATGCCTTCAAGCTCCATTCGTTCCATCAGGGAGGCGGCCTTGTTGTAGCCGATCTGCAGCCGGCGCTGAATATAGCTGGTGGACGCCTTGCGATCGCGCTTCACGATCGCAACGGCCTGCGAGAACAGGTCGCCGCCGCCATCGCCGCCGCCCATGCCGGTGGAATCGAACACCGCGCCGTCCTCGCCCTCGGCCGGCTCCTCGGCGGTGACCGCCTCGAGATATTCCGGCTGGCCCTGGGTCTTGAGGTGGCGCACCACCTTCTCGACTTCCTCGTCCGAGACGAACGGGCCGTGCACGCGGCTGATGCGGCCGCCGCCGGCCATGTACAGCATGTCGCCCTGGCCGAGCAGCTGCTCGGCGCCCATCTCGCCCAGAATGGTGCGGCTGTCGATCTTCGACGTCACCTGGAAGGAGATGCGGGTCGGGAAGTTCGCCTTGATGGTGCCGGTGATGACGTCGACCGACGGCCGCTGCGTCGCCAGCACGACGTGCAGGCCCGCGGCGCGCGCCATCTGCGCCAGCCGCTGCACCGCGCCCTCGATGTCCTTGCCGGCGACCATCATCAGGTCGGCCATTTCGTCGACGATGATGACGATGTAGGGCAGCGGCTCGAGGTCGAGCTTTTCTTCCTCGTAGATCGCCTTGCCGGTCTCCTTGTCGAACCCGGTATGCACCGTGCGGGTCATCTCCTCGCCGCGGGCCTTGGCTTCGAGCAGCCGCGCATTGTAGCCGTCGAGGTTGCGCACGCCGACCTTCGACATCTTCTTGTAGCGCTCCTCCATCTCGCGCACCGCCCATTTCAGCGCGACCACCGCCTTCTTCGGGTCGGTGACGACGGGGGTGAGCAGATGCGGGATGCCGTCATAGACCGACAGTTCGAGCATCTTCGGATCGACCATGATCAGCCGGCACTGGTCCGGCCGCAGCCGGTACAGCAGGCTGAGGATCATGGTGTTGATGGCGACCGACTTGCCGGAGCCGGTGGTGCCGGCGATCAGCAGATGCGGCATCCGCGCCAGATCGACGATGATGGATTCGCCGCCGATGTTCTTGCCGAGGCACAGCGGCAGCTTGGCCACCGACTCGTTGCCTTCCTTCGCGACCAGCAGTTCGCGCAGCAGCACCTTCTCGCGGTGCGGGTTCGGCAGCTCGATGCCGATCGCGTTGCGGCCGGGCACCACGGCGACGCGGGCCGACAGCGCGCTCATCGAACGTGCGATGTCGTCGGCGAGACCGATGACGCGCGATGACTTGATACCGGGCGCCGGCTCGAGTTCGTACAATGTCACGACCGGGCCGGGATGCGCCTTGACGATTTCGCCGCGCACGCCGAAGTCGCCCAGCACGCCTTCCAGCGCGCGCGAATTGGTCTCGAGCTCGGCCTTGCTGAGCGGTTGACGGTCCGAGGCTTTCGGTGCGGTGAGCACCGAGACCGGCGGCAGCTCGAATTTCTCGGCGGGCTTCTTCACGACAGGCTTGGACGGCGCCGGCTTCTTGCGCGGTGCGCGGGCGGCCACGACCGGCTCCTCGACCTCCTCGTCGTCCATCTCCTCGATCTCCTCGTCGAGATCGTGGTCGGTGTCCCGATCGGCGCGCGGCGCCAGCGACGGCGCGCGGCTGCCGCCGAGGTTGGGCTCCTGTCGTTCAAAGGAAACGGGCTTTTCTCGTGCCGGCGCCCGCGCGACGACGAACGCATAGGCCGAGGAGAAGGCTCGCCCCAGCCGCGCCTTGCTGCTAAGCATCGCGTGCCACAGCCACCCCAGCGAGACCGAGCTGCGGTCGTCCTCGTCGGCATCGAGCGGCTCGTCGTCGTTGTCGAACAATGTCGACTCGTCGTCCTCGCTGCGCGCGCCATAGCCGCAGGCGATCAGGAAGGTCACCAGCATCGCCGAGCCGAGGATGAGACCGAGCACGATGCGATAAAGCGTGCCGGGCGGTCCGAACACCACGGCAGGTGCGCGCACCAGCGCGTCGCCGACCACGCCGCCGACACCGGTCGGCAGCGGCCAGGTGCCGTCGTGCGGCCAGCAGCTGGCGAAGCCGGCGGCCAGCAGCGTGCACAGGATCCAGCAGGCCAGCCGCAGCGGCTCGCGATCGAAGGCGCGGTGCGTCACCATGCGCCAGCCCCACACCGCGACGGTCAGGATCAGGCCGATCGCGCCGAGGCCGAGGATCTGCATCGCCAGATCGGCGCCGATCGCCCCGGGATAGCCCAGAACGTTCCGGATCGTGCGCGAAGTGGCGTGCGACAGACTTGGATCCTGCACCGACCAGGTCATCAGGCCGGCCGCGCCGACGCCGCTGATCGCGATCAGCGAGAGGCCGGCAAGCTCGCGCAGCCGCCGCGCCAGCATCTCGCGGATCGACGCCGGCAGATGGCCGACCAGGGGAATGACACGTTCGATGGCTGGCATGCTCATGAGGTCTGTGACACATCCAGAATATTGACCAGCCGGTGCAACGCCTCGGCCGTGGTTTCACTGTCCTGCACCAGCGCCAGCCGGATATAATCGGCGCCGGGATTACTGCCGTCCGACTGCGCGCGCGCGAGGTAACTGCCCGGCACGACCCGGACCCCGCCGTTCTTGTACAGCTTCACGGTTGCGGCTTCGTCTCCGCCGCAGGCGGATACATCCAGCCAGACGCAGAAGCCGCCCGCTGGCCGCTGATAGTCGAACCTGCTGCCGAGAATCTGATCGGCGAGATCGAACTTCTGCCGGTACAGGCGGCGGTTCTCCTCGACGTGAACTTCGTCGCTGTAGGCCGCGACCGCGACGTGCTGCAGGGGAACGGATACCTGCGGCGCAGCGACGTTGCGGAGTTCATGAAACTGCTCGAGGAATTTCGCGTCGCCGGCGACGAAGCCGACCCGCATGCCGGCGAGGTTGGATCGCTTCGAAAGCGACTGGAACGCGACGACGTTGCGATAATCCGGACCGGCGGCTTCCAGCATGCTGCCCGGCGCATCGCGCGTGTAGATTTCGGAATAGCATTCGTCGCTGAAGATCATGAAGCCGAACCGATCGGCCAGTGCGTTCAACCGCCGCAGATAATCCGGCGATGCGACGGCGCCCTGCGGATTGGCGGGCGAGGCGATGTAGATCGCCACCGTGCGGGCCAGCGTCGCATCGTCGAGCGCGTCGAGATCGGGAAGAAAGCCGGTGGCCCGCGTCGTCGGCAGGTAGATCGACTCGCAACCGGCCGCGCGGGCGCCGGCGCCATAGGCCGGATAAAATGGATTCGGCATCAGGATCGCGGGCGCGCCGCGCCGTTCGCCGACGTAGCGCTTCGCCGCGATGGCCGCCAGGAACAGTCCCTCGCGGCTGCCGTTCAGCACCAGCAACTCACGGTCCGGGTCGATGGGCCGGGGCAGATCCTTGTAGCGGGTCGAGAGCCAGGACGCGGCGGCGCGGCGGAACGGCTCGATCCCCTTGGCGAGCGGGTAACGGCCGAAATCGGCGATGTGCCGGGCCAGCACCGGACCGACGAAATCCGGCACGGCGTGCTGCGGCTCGCCGACCGACAGGTTGATCAGCGGCTGCCCCGGCTGGTACGGCGCCAGCAGCTCGGTCAGCCGCGCGAACGGCGAGCGTTCGTTGGCCGGTCCGGGCGCCGTCGCGCTGGCCGTGCGGGAGGAGGCAGACAGTGCCATGGTACAGCGCCAGCTTTCAGAAAACGCGCGATCGCAACCGCACGAAACGGATCAGCCACCATAGATACGGCGAGGTTAAGACGCGATTAACCATCGACGGAACAGGCACTTTTCGCACGCAGCCTGAGCCCTAAAGCCGGAACTCTTCGCCCAGATACAGCCGGCGCACGTCCGGATTGTTGACGATCTCTTCGGGGCTGCCTTCGGTGAGGATCTCGCCGGCATAGACGATGTAGGCACGGTCGGTGAGGCCGAGCGTTTCGCGGACATTGTGGTCGGTGATCAGCACGCCGATGCCGCGGTTGGTGAGGTGGCGGACGAGGTCCTGGATATCGCCCACCGCAATCGGGTCGATGCCGGCGAACGGCTCGTCGAGCAGCATGTAGTTCGGCCGGCTGGCCAGCGCGCGGGCGATCTCGACGCGGCGGCGCTCGCCGCCGGACAGCGCGATCGACGGCGATTTGCGCAGGCGCTCGATGTGGAATTCCTGCAGCAGATTGTCGAGCTCGGCCTCGCGCTTCTTGCGATCCGGCTCGACCGCCTCCAGCACCGCCATGATGTTCTGCTCGACGCTGAGGCCGCGGAAGATCGAGGCTTCCTGCGGCAGATAGCCGATGCCGAGCCGGGCGCGCTGATACATCGGCAGCTTGGTGACGTCGTGACCGTCGAGCTCGATGGCGCCCTTGTCGGCCTTGATCAGCCCGGTGATCATGTAGAACACGGTGGTCTTGCCGGCGCCGTTCGGGCCGAGCAGGCCGACCGCTTCGCCGCGGCGCAGATAGATGCTGACGCCGCGCACGATCTTTCGGGTGCCGAAGCTCTTTTCGACGCTGTGCACGGCCAGATAGCCCGCGCGCGCAGCGGCGCGCGGGGGCGCAGCGGCCGCAGACGCAAGACGCGGCTGTGCGGCCGGGCGCGGACGCGGGGCACCGTTCGGGATGGGAGGGGCGTCGCGCACCGGGCTGGTCAGCAGGTCGCCGACGCTGTCTTCGAGCGCGGTGATATCGCCGTGCGACCGTGCAAAGCCAGCGCGTTTGGGCGGCCGCCGCCTGAACATGCCGAGCAAATCAACCATGCTGTTTCCGTCAGATCTCTTGGTCTGCGCGCTGCAGTCTCGATTCGCCTGCAGCATGACGCGGGATGATGAGCATGGCCAATAAAGTCAGGACAGCTACGCTTTAGGCTACGTTCGGGTGCCCGGGATCACTTCTTACCATTGGGTGGTGCGGGCACGGCCCCCAGCGGGCCGCCCGGGCCGGACTGGAACAGTGCCTGAACCTTGCCGCTGTCGGACTCGACCCGCGACACGCCGGTGGTCATGTCGACCACCAGCCGGTCGCCGCGCACCACGTTCTTGTTCTGGGTCAGGACCACCTTGCCGAGCATGGTGACGAGGTTGGTCTTGGTGTCGAACACCGCGGTGTCGCCGGTGACGACCTGATCCTTCTGGGTCACCACGACATTGCCCTTGGCTTCCAGCCGGCGGATCGAACTGCCGCCGGGCCCGGCGGTTGCGGCCGGGATCGGCGCTTTCGCGGCCGCCTTGCCCTTGGCGGGCGGCGCGGCTTCCTGATCGTAGAACACCACGAGCGAGGCCGACGTCATGGTGGTGTCGCCTTGCACCACCTTCACGTCGCCGGTGAAGGTGGCTTCCTTCTTCTTGTCGCGGACTTCAAGCGTGGCGGATTCGATCTGGATCGGCTGGTCCCGGTTCTGCGAGAACCCCTGCATGGCGTTCGGAACGCCGGACACTGCGCTCTGGCCGAAGCCCGCCGACGCTCCCAACGCTGCCAGCACGGCGCCGCCCGCAAGCGCGATCCAGCGCCGGCTGCGTCGCTCCGGTCGCGATATCAGAGGTCCTGCACGAACGGTCATGTCTGCTTTCATCTGGCGTTGCCGCCCTTGCCGGTGCCGGCGCGGGCCTTTGTGACCGGCACCGGTGCGGGCGGCTCGGGCTCGGGCGCCGGCTTGTCGACGTTGAGATTGACCACCACGCCGCCTTCGAAACGGATCAGTTCGCCGCGCTCGGTGATCCGCAGCCGCTGGCCGCGCACCGTGCCGTTCGGCATCTTGACGTCGACCGGCTGATCCGAGGAGACGTTGCCCTTGGCGATGTCCACCGCGGCCTGCGTCATCCAGGCCTCGTGGCCCGACGAGGTCTGCAGGTAGACGTCGTCGCGCAGGTCCAGCATCTGCGCCTTTGAATTGAATCGCCCGGCGCGGGCATCCATCGTCACGGTGGTCTGGTCTTCCATCAGCATCTTGGCGCGCAACGTGTTGAGGTCGAGAAAGTCGGGAACGGTCAGATCCTGCGTGGCCGTCTTGGCCCACAACTCATAGGGACGCTGGTCCGGCGTGAACCCCGACATGTGTGGCGATTCCATCGTGACCTTGGTCCCGGAGACCACCAGATTGTCGATCTCCACCGGCAATTTCGCCAGATAGCGGAAAGGGTTGAAGATCGAGATCGCAATGATCGCGGTCATCGCGACCAGCACGGCGAGCGGGACCGCGACTCTTAGCGCGCGGACCAGCCGGCTGTGCCTAGCCGCCACCCGGAAGCGCGCGTCCATACCGGCTTGATAGGCTGAGATATGGACCGAACTCACCGCTGCTCCGTCGACTGCGCGCCGCATTCCGGCAGGCCGCGATTATAGCCGATTTCGTCAAAGTTTTCAGTACAATCCAACCAGACGCGGAGTATGACCGAAACGCGGCGAAGTTGCAGCCAAGTTTAGCTGTGCGCGAAAATGTCCTGATCGTTCCAGCCGGCGAGGTCGAGCCGCGCCCGCATCGGCAGGAAGTCGAAACAGGCCTGCGCCATCTCGGTGCGGCTCTCCCGCGCCAGCATGATGTCCAGCTTCTCGCGCATCGCGTGGAGGTGCAGCACGTCGGAGGCCGCATAGGCCAGCTGGGCGTCGCTGAGCGCGTCGCTGCCCCAGTCGCTGGACTGCTGCTGCTTCGACAGATCGACGTTGAGCAGTTCGCGGACTAGGTCCTTCAGGCCGTGGCGGTCGGTGTAGGTCCGGCTGAGCCGGGAGGCGATCTTGGTGCAGTAGACCGGCTGCGGCATGACGCCGAGGCCGTGATACAGCGCGGCGAGGTCGAACCTCGCGAAATGGAAGATCTTCAGCACGCCGGGGTCGCCGAGCAGCTTCTTCAGGTTCGGCGCGTCGGTATGACCGACCGGCATCTGCACCACGTCGGCGCTGCCGTCGCCGTTCGACAATTGAACCACGCAGAGCCGGTCGCGGTAGGGGTTGAGGCCCATCGTCTCGGTGTCGATCGCCACGGAAGTGGTGTAGCGCGACAAATCTGGCAGGTCGCCGCGGTGCAGGCGGATGGTCATGCGGGGTCAAACCTTAACAATAAGCCGGCCCAGAATCGGGACGGCGGCACGGTAGCGCCCCTTTGGCGGGGTGACGAGGGGTCACGCCGGCGTGGAGCGGCTGCCCTCGCCGAGCGGTCGCTGCATCATCACGGTGTCGAGCCAGCGGCCGAACTTGAAGCCGACGGCGGGGTGGGTGCCGATCATGGCGAAGCCGGTCTTGCGGTGGATCGCGATCGAGCCGGCATTGGCGGAATCCCCGATCACCGCGATGAGCTGACGATAGCCGTTGGCCTCGCATTGCGCGACCAGCGCCTGCAGCAATTGCGTGCCGACCCCGCGATTGTGAGCCGCCGGATCGAGATAGACCGAATTTTCCACGGTGAAGCGATAGGCCGGCCGCGGCCGGTACGGCCCGGCATAGGCATAGCCGACGACGCGGCCGTCGACCTCGGCGACCAGATAGGGAAAGCCGCCGTCGCGCAGCGCCGTGTAGCGCCGGGTCATCTCGGCGAGGTCGGGCGGGATCAGCTCGAAGGTCGCGGTCCCGGTCAGCACCGCGATCTCGTAGATGGCGACGATGGCGGGCAGGTCGGCGGGCTCTGCGGCCCTGATGGCGACGTTCGACATGACGTCAGGATATTTTCGGCGACCGCAAAAGAAAAGCCCCGGCCTTTCGCAAGGCCGGGGCTCGGTCGATGTCGCCTGAGGCGGGCTGTTACTCTTTCTGCCCGAGCAACTGCAGCAGCAGCGTGAACAGGTTGATGAAGTTCAGGTAGAGCGACAGCGCACCGGTGATGGCCGCACGTTCCGCAACTTCACCGCCCTGCGAGGCGTAGCCGTAGATGTAGTCGTTCTTCAGCCGCTGGGTATCCCAGGCGGTGAGGCCCGCGAACACCAGCACGCCGACCACCGACACGATGAACTGCAGCATCGACGAGGCGACGAAGATGTTCACCACGCTGGCGATGATGACGCCGAACAGGCCCATGATCAGGAACGAGCCCATGCCGGTCATGTCACGCTTGGTGGTGTAGCCGTAGAGGCTCAGCGCACCGAACGCGGCCGCGGTGATGAAGAACACCCGGACGATCGAGGTGTGGGTGTACACCAGGAAGATCGACGACAGCGAGATGCCCATCAGGGCGGCGAACGCCCAGAACAGCATTTGCGCGGTGGCCGGCTTTAGCCGGTTGATCCCGAACGAGATCACGAACACCATCGCCAAGGGGGCGAGGATGAACACCCACTTCAGCGGGCTCGCGAACATCGCGACGCCGAAGGTGGTCAGATAGGTGTTGCCGATCCTGCCGGCGGCGCCGGCGGCGTCCGGGGTGACGGCGCCCATATAGACGCCGAGCGCGGCCAGACCGGTGATCGCCAGTCCGATCGTCATGTAATTGTAGATGCGCAGCATGTAGGCGCGCAGACCGGCGTCTACGGCTGCAGCGTCAACACGTCCGGCGGCCTGGCCGAACGGTGATGCGTAGTTTCGGTCAAAGTCCGACATTGTCGAAATCCCGTGGTTGCCTGGTCCAGCGCAAGGGTTTGCGCCGCCAGTTCGAAAGGTTTCCCCAGACGCCTGGGCTCTGAGTTGATGATGTCTGCCATTTTCTGGCGGAGATCAATCGCGTCGCAGCCGGCGTCTGACCCAAGCTGGTATGTGGGAAACTAACACATCCGGCGCAAGCTTCCACGCGCGGCTGAATGTCGCTATGCCTTTACGGTAAAACAACTCCTGCGGTTTTTGCCGGTGAAAAGCCATGATCGGCAGGAGTTCTTGGCATCGCGTCGGCGTTACCGAAAATTGTCACGATCGATGCGGCGTTTCGCTCGCGCGGAATCACAGGTTTCGCAGCACGCCTGCCGGCTTCTGGTTCAAGGCGACCAGCGTCCCGAGCAGTCCGAGGCCGACGGTCACCAGCAGCGCGGCCGCCACCACGCCGGCGGCGCTGCCGGCCTGCCAGACGAAGCCCAGCGTCATCAGCCGCGTCACGATCAGCCAGGCCGCAATCGAGCCGGCGATAACGCCGAAAACCGCGGTGGCGAGCCCGATCATCATGTATTCCAGCGCATAGGCGCCGAGCAGCCGGGCGCGGGTGGCACCGAGCGTCTTCAGGATCACGGCGTCATAGACCCGATGGCGGTGGCCGGCGGCCAGCGCGCCGCCCAGGACCAGGATCGCCGAGATCAGGGTGACGGAACTGGCCCCGCGAATGGCCAGCGCGAGGTTGCTGACCACGGTGCCGACCGTCTCGAGCGCTTCCCGCACCCTGACGCTGGTGACCATCGGAAAGACGTCGGCGACGGCGCGGACCAGCTTGGCGTCCGTTGCGGGGCTGCCATGCGTTTCGGTCAGAGTGGCGATGTGGGTATGCGGCGCGCCGCGGAACGTGTTCGGCGAATACACCAGCACGAAATTGATCCCGAGACTCTGCCAGTCGACGGTCCGCAGATTGGCGATTTTCGCCGTGAGCTCGCGGCCGAGCACGTTGATCGTGACCTCGTCGCCGACCGTCAGGCCGAGGCCATCTGCGAGCTTCTGCTCGAACGAAACCAGCGGCGGGCCCTCATAGCCCGGCGGCCACCACTCGCCCTGCACCAGACGGGAGCCCCTCGGCACCTCGTCGGCGTAGGTGAGGCCGCGGTCGCTCTGCAACGCCCATTCGCTGCCGGTGGCCGGCCTCAGCTCCGCGGCGGGAACGCCACGCGCGGCGACGATCCGGCCGCGCAGCATCGGTACTTGTTCGACCGTCGAATCCGGCGCGGTCTGCTTCAGGAAGGCGGCGAAGCGGTCGGTCTCGGCCGAGGGAATGTCGATGAAGAAGAATGACGGCGCGCGCTCCGGCAATGCGGCGAGGAACTGCCGCCGTAGATTGCCGTCGATCTGGGTGATGGTCACCAGCACCGCGAGGCCGAGGCCGAGCGACATCACCACCGAGGGCGTCAGCGCGCCCGGGCGGTGGATGTTGGCGATCGCCAGCCGCAGCATGGTGATGCGCGACCGCGGCAGCCGCCGCGCCAACGCCATCAGCGCGGCGGCGACGCCGCGGAGCAGCGCGAACACCACCACCGATGAGGCGACGAACACCGCGGCGATCCGCTTGTCGTAGGCGAGGCCGATCACCACCGCGACCAGCAGCACGATCACCAGCGCCATCAGCGCCAGATAGCCGGCGCGGGGCCGGTGCCATTCGCTGCTGACCGCCTCGCGGAACAGCGCGGCGACCGGCACGTCGTGCACGCGGCCGAGCGGCCACAGCCCGAAGGCGAGCGCAGTCAGCAAACCGTAAACCAGCGCCAGGGCCAGCTCGTCATAATGCAGCGAGGCGACCACCGGCAGCGGCAGCAGCTTGCCGAACAATCCGGTGATCAGGAACGGCAGCGAGGCGCCGAGCGCCAGCCCGATCAGTGCGCCAACAAACGCCAGCAGCATCACCTGCGTCAGATAGATGCTAAACACGTCGCGCCCGGTGGCGCCGAGCGCCTTGAACGAGGCGATGACGTCGCGCTTGCGGTCGATGTGGCTTTTCACCGCATTCGCCACGCCGACGCCGCCGACCAGCAGCGCGGCGAGCCCGACCAGCGTCAGGAACTGGGTGAAGCGGGTGATGGTGCGCTCGAGCTGCGGCGAGGCGTTGGCGCGGGTGTTGATCTCCCAGCCGGCCTGCGGCAGCGCCGCGCGGGCGCCGTCCGCCAGTGCCAGCGCGGCGCTGTCGGACGCAGCAGTGTCGGGCAACATGACCCGGTAGATCCACTTCACGAGGCTGCCGGGCTGCAGCAGCGCGGTGGCGCGCAGCGCGGTCTCGCTGATCAGGAAGCGCGGACCGAAGCCGACCGCGCCGGACAATTTGTCGGGCTCGGCGCCGATCACGCTGCGGATCTCGAAATTCGCGCTGCCCAGCGTGACGCGATCACCGACCTTGAGGTCGAGCCGCGCCAGCAAGGTGGCGTCGGCCGCGGCGCCGTGCGTGCCGTCGCGCTCGGCCAGCAGGTCGGCGACCGGCAGCTCCGGATTGAGCGTCAGCCGTCCGAGGCTCGGATAGCCGCCATCGACCGCCTTGGTCTCGACCAGCGCCAGTTCGCCCTTGGCATTGCGAACCATGCCGCGCATCGTCGCCACCACCGACACCGTACCGCGCGCACGCAGATAGGCCAGTTCGTCCGGTGTCGCCTCGCGCTGGATCAGCGAGAACGCCGCGTCGCCGCCGAGCAGGGTACGGCCCTCGCGGGCCAGCCCCTCGCTGAGCGAGGCCGCAACCGAGCCGACGCCGGCGATCGCCATCACGCCGAGCGCGATGCAGGCGATGAAGACGTAGAAGCCCGACAGCCCGCCGCGCAACTCGCGCAAGGCGTAACGCATGGGAAGCATTGAAAGACGGGAGGCGGGGGACGCAGCCGGAATGACGCTCATGTCAGACGGTTTCGGCGCGGGCGCGCAGGGCGCTGTCGGTGTCGATCCGGCCAGACCGCAGCCGCACCACGCGATCGCAGCGTTCCGCCAATGAGGTGTCGTGTGTGACCAGCACCAGCGTCATGCCGCGCTCGGCGTGCTTGGTGAATAGCATGTCGACGATCTGCAGGCCGGTGGCCTCGTCGAGATTGCCGGTCGGCTCGTCCGCCACCAGGATGGCGGGGTCGGGCGCCAGCGCGCGGGCCAGCGCGACGCGCTGCTGCTCGCCGCCGGACAGTTGCGTGGGATAGTGATGCAGCCGCTCGCCAAGCCCGACCGAGGCCAGTTCGCGCGCGGCGCGTTCGGCGGCGTCGGGAATGCCGGCCAGTTCGAGCGGCACCGCGACGTTTTCCAGCGCCGTCATGGTCGGGATCAAATGGAAGGACTGGAACACGATGCCGATGTGACGGCCGCGAAACCGCGCCAATGCGTCCTCGCCGAGACCATTGAAAGCCGTGCCGTTGAGCACCACCTCCCCGGAGTCGGGACGCTCCAGTCCGGCCATCACCATCAGCAGGGTGGATTTCCCGGAGCCTGACGGGCCGATCAGGCCGATCGCCTCGCCGCTGCCCACCCGCAGGCTGATATCCTTGAGGATATGCACCCGCGCGGCGCCGCTGCCGAGCGACAGGTTGACGTTGGAGATGGCGATGGTGTCCGGCTCGCGGCCGGCCAATGATGAGGTTTCGATGAGACTGTCCATGACTGCGTCATATGGCAACTGGATCGCGGCGGTCGAGGGGCGGGCACGCAGGTTTGTGTGTCTGATTGTAATTGCACTCGCCGCCGGAGGCATGATGACGCAGACCGTGACCGCACAGCCCGCCGCCACGACCGGCAAGCCGCTGAAGATCGTGGTGCTGGGCGACTCGCTGACCGCCGGCTACGGCCTGCCGGCCTCCGCGGCGTTCCCGGTCCGGCTGCAGAAGGCGCTGAAGGCCGAAGGCATAGAGACCGAGATGATCAATGCCGGCGTGTCCGGCGACACCACCTCGGGGGGGCTGGGCCGGCTCGACTGGTCGGTCCCGAAGGATGCCGACGCGGTGATCCTCGAACTCGGCGCCAACGACGCGCTGCGCGGCGTCGATCCCAAGGTCGCACGCGATGCGCTGGACGAGATCCTGAAGCGGCTGAAGGCGCGCAATCTTCCGGTGCTCCTCTGCGGGATGCTGGCGCCGCCGAACTACGGCGCGGACTATGCGGCGAAGTTCAACGCGATCTATCCGGACCTCGCCAAGAAGTACGACGTGCCGCTGTATCCGTTCTTCCTGGAAGGCGTCGCCACGGTGTCGGCGCTGAACCAGCCGGACGGGCTGCATCCGACCGCCGAGGGCGTCGATACCGTGGTGAAGAACATCCTGCCCACGGCGGCGGCATTCGTCCGCTCAGTGGCCGGTCAACGCAGCTAGATTGCGGGCAGCCGGCGCGTTCTCCCGGGCTTTCTGGCGGCGTCCACTTCGCGCTGTTGCAATGCTGCGGTAAAAATAAATATCGTTGATTCGCCGGCCTTCTCTCGGGCGCGATCCGGACCCTCTCCGGTCCGGGGCCGCCCTCGCATCGAGGATCTTCCGATGCCGCGATTGTTCACTGGGCTCGAAATTCCGGCCGATATCGGCCAGACGCTCTCCAATCTGCGCGGCGGTCTGCCGGGAGCGCGCTGGGTCGACCCGGAGAACTACCACCTCACTTTGCGCTTCATCGGCGACATCGACGGCGTCACCGCCAACGAGATCGCCGCGACATTGGTGCGGGTCAACCGCAAGCCGTTCGAGGTGGCGCTGCAGGGGTTGTCCAGCTTCGGCGGCAAGAAGCCCCGCGCGGTGGTGGCCTCGGTGGCGCCGAGCCGGCCGCTGATCGAACTGCAGGCCGAACTGGAACGGCTGATGCGCCGGCTCGGTCTCGACCCCGAGGGCCGCAAGTTCACCCCGCACGTCACCCTGGCGCGGCTGCGCGATGCCTCGACCCAGGACGTCGCCGACTACCTGTCGGTGCGCGGCTATTTCCCGACGCGAAAGTTCACCCCGCAACGCTTCGTGCTGTATTCGGCCCGCGCCTCCACCGGCGGCGGGCCCTATGTGGTGGAGAACACGTACCAGTTGAGCGCGTAGGCTGATCCAGCACCACCGCTGCATGAATTCGCGGCTTGCATTTTGCGTGGAGGTCAGGCCGTAAGGGCGGATGCCGACCACCCCGCCTGCCGCGTTCCGCGATCGCTATCAATCCCTGGTCACCTCCGGCGCGATCGAAGCCGATCCGGCGCAGGCGCGCGCGGTCGCGGCGCTGGCCGCGCTCGACAAGAGCCTGAAGGGCTACAAGCCGCCGAAGAAGCAGGGGTTTCTCGGCCGGCTGTTCGCCGACAAGAAGCTCAAACCGCCGCCGCAGGGGCTCTACATCCACGGCGAGGTCGGCCGCGGCAAGACCATGCTGATGGACCTGTTCTTCGCCGCCAGCCCGGTGCGCCGCAAGCGCCGCGCGCATTTCCATGAATTCATGGCCGAGGTGCACGAGCGGATCTACGCGTTCCGGCAGGCCATCAAGCGCGGCGAGATGGCCGACGACGACGTCATCGCGCTGACCGCCGCGGCGATCTTCGGCGAGGCGTGGCTGTTGTGCTTCGACGAATTCCACGTCACCGACATCGCCGATGCAATGATCCTGTCGCGGCTGTTCGGCAAATTGTTCGAGATGGGCACCGTGGTGGTGGCGACCTCCAACGTCGCACCGGACGACCTCTACCGCGGCGGGTTGAACCGTGCGCTGTTCCTGCCCTTCATCGCGCTGGTGCAATCGCGCATGGAGGTGCTGCGGCTCGACGCCCGCACCGATTTCCGGCTGGAAAAGCTGACCGGCGTGAAGGTCTGGCTGGTGCCGGACGACGCCGCGGCCGCCGCGCAGATGGACAAGACCTGGCTGCGGATGACCGGCGGCGATCCCGGCAAGCCCCGCGACATCGCGATCAAGGGCCGCAAGCTGCACGTGCCGCGGCAGGCGCACGGCGTGGCGCGGTTCGGCTTCGCCGATCTGTGCGCGAAGCCGCTGGCCGCGTCCGACTATCTGCGGCTGGCGCACGACTACCACACCATCATGATCGACCACGTCCCGGCGATGGACATCGCCGACCGCAACGCCGCCAAGCGCTTCATCACGCTGATCGACACGCTGTACGACAACGCCGTGAAGCTGATGGCGACAGCCGCCGCCGAGCCGGCCGGGCTGTACCGCGCCGACGAGGGCATCGAGGCGATGGAGTTCAAGCGCACCGCCTCGCGGCTGATCGAGATGGGCTCGGAATCCTATCTGGCGCTGCCCCACGGCCGCAGCGACTCGTCGGCGTCGGGCTCGAGCACCGGGCTGGTGGAGACCTGAGCTGTGCCCCGGATGCTGCGCAACGCGTCGAACGTCGCTACAAGCCGTCATTCCGGGGCGTAAGCCGAAGGCACGAACCCGGAATCTTGCTGCGGGTGCAAGCGGCGAGATTCCGGGTTCATCGCGCGGCTTCGCCGCGCATGCCCCGGAATGACGGTGTGGAGGCGTCGTGCAAGGCGTCGGATCCGGGCCGCCGCTGCCGCCCCGACCGTCCAACAATTGGGCTTAGGTCGACTTGAACGGTTCCGGCGAAAGGGATAACCACCACCCAGATTTATCCCCGGCTCAGGGCTCAAAGGACAGGTTCCCATGGCGCGTGACAAGATTGCTTTGATTGGCTCAGGTCAGATCGGCGGAACGCTGGCGCATCTGGTCGGGCTGAAGGAACTCGGCGACGTGGTGATGTTCGACATCGCCGAAGGCGTCCCGCAGGGCAAGTCTCTCGACATCGCGCAGTCCTCCCCGGTCGACGGTTTCGACGCCAAGTTCACCGGCGCCAATTCCTACGAGGCGCTCGACGGCGCCAAGGTCTGCATCGTCACCGCCGGCGTGCCGCGCAAGCCGGGCATGAGCCGCGACGATCTGCTGTCGATCAACCTCAAGGTGATGGAGCAGGTCGGCGCCGGCATCAAGAAATACGCCCCCGACGCCTTCGTCATCTGCATCACCAACCCGCTCGACGCCATGGTCTGGGCGCTGCAGAAGGCCTGCGGCCTGCCGCACAACAAGGTGGTCGGCATGGCCGGCGTGCTGGATTCGGCGCGCTTCCGCTATTTCCTGGCCGACGAGTTCAACGTCTCGGTGGAAGACGTCACCGCCTTCGTGCTCGGCGGGCATGGCGACACCATGGTGCCGCTGGTGAAGTACTCCACCGTGGCCGGCATCCCGCTGCCCGACCTGGTCAAGATGGGCTGGACCTCGCAGGCCCGGCTCGACGAGATCGTCGACCGCACCCGCAATGGCGGCGCCGAGATCGTCAACCTCTTGAAGACCGGCTCGGCATTCTACGCGCCGGCGGCGTCCGCCATCGCGATGGCGGAAAGCTACCTGCGCGACAAGAAGCGCGTGCTGCCCTGCGCCGCCTATCTCAACGGCGAATACGGCGTGAAGGACATGTATGTCGGCGTGCCGGTGGTGATCGGTTCGAAGGGCGTCGAGCGCATCGTCGAGATCGAACTGGCCGGCAAGGACCGCGAAGGCTTCGACAAGTCGGTGTCCTCGGTGCAGGGCCTGGTTGACGCCTGCAAGAAGATCGCCCCGGATCTGCTGGGGAAGTAGTTCTTTCTTCACCTCTCCCCACCGGGGAGAGGTCGGATTGCGGAGCAATCCGGGTGAGGGGGACCGCCCTAACGAGAGGCCGGTGGGGCCCCCCCCCCCCCCCCCCCCCCCGGGGGGGGGGGGGGGGGGGGGGGGGGGCGGGGCGCGAAGGGCGGC